>Ga0209172_10002764_pt1 | contig 29433 bp, 32 predicted proteins | sample LarsenN4metaG_FD_184113 | JGI IMG/M metagenome (GOLD analysis project Ga0209172, IMG submission 184113) | Hot spring sediment bacterial and archeal communities from British Columbia, Canada, to study Microbial Dark Matter (Phase II) - Larsen... ... | reverse complement strand
GATGCCCTCTCGGCGCAAGTTGCCCGCCGCCCACTCGGTCGGAGCAAAGTGCAGGGCGGTCATTAGGCTGGTCGCCCTTCGGTTGAACTCCTCTGGGAAGGGGCGGTCAATCGTCGCCGTCCGCAGTCCAGCCTCAACATGCGCGAACGGAATCCGCCGATAGAACGCAGCCAGCGATGCAACGAAGGTCGTCGTTGTGTCGCCCTGCGCTACGACGACAGAGGGCATCCTTCGCTCCAGCGTATCGTCGAGCCGCTCAAGAATTGCGGACGTCAGGCGAGCCAGGTCCGGTCGCTCCTGCATGACCCCGTAGTTCTCGTCCAACTCAATCGAAAACGCCGAGAGGACCTGGTCGAGCATCTCGCGGTGCTGACCTGTGCCGACGACGACCGTCTCGATGGAGCGCTCTTCCTTCAAGCGCAAGACCACCGGAGCCAGCTTGATGGCGTCCGGCCGAGTGCCACACACAACGAGCACACAGGTGGTATCTGCCATGCGAGCCGAGAGTATGGCACCCCGCCGCGTGCATAATCGCGCGCGTGATGGAGCGACCATCTCTCACGGGGGCTGCCGATTGAACCTCGCATGGAGACTCCGCCGCCTTCGAGCCATGGGAGCGAGCGAGGTTGTCCACCGCGCAGGCATCGCCCTTCGTGACAGCCTATTCACTCCGGCCTGGGCGAAGATGGGCGCGGAGGAAGCGGCGAAGCAGATGCTCGCCTCGGTGGATCTTGCACAGGTTCGGTCTCGCATCGCCGCCCTCGCGCTTCCGGTACGTCAGTGCCCTTCGCTGGTGGGCACTCTCCGCGAAGGTCAGGCGCTCCTCGAAGGGCAGTGGTTGCTCTTTGGTCGTCAGGTTCAACTCTCTGATCCACCGAACTGGCGCGCCAACCCGATGACCGGACAGGAGTGGCCGGACGAGCCCGCCGACAGAATCGAGTACAGACGGGCGGACGTCGCCGGGGGCGCAAAGTACGCATGGGAGTTGGGTCGGCTGACGTTCCTCCACACGCTCGCGGTTTGCTACGCCCTGACGGAAGAACCGGCGTATGCGAGGAGAGTCGAATCATGGCTCTTGGACTTTTGCCGTCGCAACCCCATCGGCCACGGCATCCACCACGCGAGCGGAATCGAGCAGGCGATAAGGAACATCACCATCTTGCACGCGCTCTCTGTGCTCTTGAGGGCGCGGTGGGAGGTTAGCCGGGAGACGCTCGACGCCGCCCTGGGTCTCTGCATGCAGCAAGCGCTTCACTTGAGGGGGCACCTCAGCATCGGCTCAAGCGGCAACAACCACCTTGTCGCGGAGTTCTCCGGCTTGGTCGTCGTCGCGTCGTGCCTCGCCGACGGGGGCGGCCGCCGCGCCGGAGCGTGGGAGCGGATGCTGGACTTCGCCTGGCGCGGGTTGGGACACGCCGTCCCTGCACAGTTCCACCCCGACGGCACCTCCGCCGAACAGGCGTTCCGCTACCTACCGTTCGTGTGGGAGTTGGCGTTGGTCGGCTTATCGGCTGGAGGCAAGAGAGGGCTCGAGCCCCCGCCCGCAGCGGTAGAGCGGCTGTCTCAGTCGCTCGAGTTTGCGCGTGCAGTACGGTTGCCAGGCGGCGAACTGCCGCCCGTAGGTGACGAGGACGACGGGCGCGTCCTCCTTCCGGCGGAAGGCAGCAGCCGCCTCGACCTGGTTGGGAACGCGCTCGCGGTCTGGCTGGGAGCTCGCCGCGTGAGCGCGACCGCCCATTGCTGGGCCTCGTTGCTGCGCGATGCGGACAGCGATGTTGCTACGGCGGCGGACGGGCGGTTCGTGTTCGCCGAGGGCGGATACACGGTGTGGAGGCGTGGCGATGTCCTGCTCCTTTGGGACCATGGGCCGCTCGGGTTTCGCAGCATTGCGGCGCACGGCCACGCCGACGCGCTGTCCGTAGCGCTGTACATCGGCGATGAGCCGCTGATAGCCGACCCGGGGACGTTCGCCTACCACGAGGACGTTCCCTCGCGGGACAGGTTCCGCTCCACCCCGTGGCACAGCACGGTGAACTTCGGGCGAAGGGACCAGAGCGAGAACCTGGGACCGTTCCTTTGGGGCGCGAAGGCGGAGGTCACCAGGGAAGGTGATGGATACGAGGTGAGGTGGCACACCGGCGAGCGACACTGGCGGAGTGTTGCGTTCGACCGCGGCGAGGTCGTCATAGAGGACAGAGTTGCCGGCACCGACGCCGAGGTCGTTTTCGTTTTGGGACCGCAGGTCGAGGTGTCGCTCGACGACTTTGAGGCGACGCTGTCGCTGGGCGATCGGCGGGTCGTGCTGCGGGCGGAGGGGTTCCAGCCCTGGCGAGTGGAGACAGGCGAGTTCAGCCCGAGGTTTGGGCAGCGCGTTCCAACGAAGCGCCTGTGCGCGCGCTTCGGCGACATCAGCGGCACGACTCGACTCGTGCTTTGATGTGCCAACATGGCCGCTCGATGAAGGCGCTTATCCTCGCAGGCGGCAAGGGCACGCGGCTTCGCCCAATCACGTACAGCATCGCGAAGCAGTTGGTGCCGGTGGCGAACAAGCCGGTTATCGAATACGGGATCGAGGCGATCCGGGAGACCGGCATTGATGAGTTCGGTTTCATCGTCGGCGACGCTGAGGCGGAGATTCGCGAAGCGCTTGGCGACGGCTCGCGGTGGGATGCGCACTTCACCTACATCCGGCAGGACGCGCCCCTCGGGTTGGCGCATGCGGTTGCCACGGCGCGCGAGTTCCTCGGAGACGAGAGGTTCATCGTGTATCTGGGCGACAACCTCGTGAAGGGCGGGGTCGGCGAGTTGGTGAAGGAGTTCTTGGCTGGCGAAGGCGACGCATCCATTCTGTTGTGCGAAGTTCCGAACCCGCAGGAGTTCGGCGTCGCGGAACTGGAAGGCGAGCGAGTCGTCCGCCTCGTCGAGAAGCCGAAGGAGCCGAGGTCGAACCTCGCCTTGGTTGGCGTGTATCTGTTCACGCCTGTCATCTTTGATGCGATCTCAACGCTTAAGCCCTCTTTCCGCGGCGAGTATGAGATTACGGACGCGATCCAGGTGCTGATCGAGCGCGGGCTTGACGTTCGGTTTCGCGTGGTCTCCGGCTGGTGGAAAGACACTGGCACGGTGGAGGCGATGCTCGACGCCAACCGGCTCCTGCTCGATGACCTTACCCCGGCGAGCGAGGGAGAGGTTGTCGAGTCGGTCTTAGAGGGCGCGGTGTCCATCGGGCGAGGCGCTCGCGTCGAGCGAAGCACGATCCGCGGACCGGTGGTTATCGGCGAAGGCTGCGTGATTCGCGATTCGTTCGTCGGCCCTTACACGAGCATTGCGAAGGATTGCGTCGTCGAACGCTCGGAAGTCGAGTACAGCATCATCATGGATGGCGCGCGGCTTTCCGCTCTTGACCGCCGCGTCGCAGGAAGCCTCATCGGCCGAGGGGTTACGGTTGAAGGGGCGAACGACGCGCCCAGAACGCTTCGGCTGGTGCTCGGCGACCACTCGAGCGTGCGGCTACCGTAGGTCGGCAGCCTTGAGGTCGTGCAGCGTTGCCTGAACGATTTGCTCCATCTCCGCCTGGTTGCGCTCGATCTCCTCGACGAGACGAAGTTGCGCCCGGCAGCGGTCGAGGTTGTGGTTTGGTCGGTGAACCTTGAAGTACCGGTCGCCGTTCAGGTGGTCGGTTAGGAAGCGAATCGCGGTCTCGAGCGTGATGAGTTTCCCTGCGAACACGAGGTGCTCGCGTTCCGCGGGTGAGAGGTGCATGCCGATCGCCTCTACGTACCCTTCGGTCACGGCGCGGAACAGGTCGAGGTCAATCGAAATGCGCTCCAACTCGGTCTCGTCCTCGGGAGCGGTGCAGGTCGCGGTTCGAACCAAGTCGCCGAAGTCGTACAGCGTCAAGCCGGGCATCACGGTGTCGAGGTCTATGACACACTTGCGCCTACCCGTCGCCATGTCCAAGAGCACGTTGTTGATCTTCGTGTCGTTGTGAGTTACGTGCGGTGGCGCGGCGCCGGACTCCGCCAGGGAGATGAGCACGGACGTATTCGCGGCGCGAGCCTTGATGAACTGGATCTCCGCCTTGCAGTCTGACAGGCGGCCAGCGCGGTCTTCAGCCACTGCTTCGAGCAACGCTTCGTATCGCTTAGGGGTGTGATGGAAGTCGGGAAGCGGCTCGGAGAGCGAGGTCGCGGGTAGGTCAAGCAAATCGCGCTGAAACTCGCCGAACGCTCTGCCAACCTCGCGCGCCACCTCGGCGTTCGGCGGCTCGTCGTAGGAAACGGTGCCCTCGACGAAGAGGTACATCCGCCACGCTGCCCCGCTGAGGTCGAGCGTGTGGGTTTCGGCGTTCAGCGTTTGAACGAGAGAAAGGGCGCATCGGTCGCGAGCCTTGCCCTGCTTTGCCTGAAGGTGCTTTGTAACGCGCTCGATGTTTCGCATCACGGCGTCGGGGCGATGGAACACGCTCGGGTTGAGACGTTGCAAGATGTAGAAGCGCTGGCAGCCGCCGCGGCACTGCACGAGGTAGGTGTCGTTGATGTGACCGCTCCCGAAGCGTTGAATCTGCTCGGCGTGACCCTGGATGGAGAACCTCTGAGCGATCTCAACCAGAGGCTCGGCTGCGCTTGCGGATGACATCGCTCATCTCCTCCCGTTGTACCGGCGGCGGTTAGGCGAGGGAAGCGAGGGCGCGATCCGTCCTGGCGACGATCTCGTCCACCTCTTCCGGCTCGATGGTCAGCGGAGGGGTGAATCGGAACGTCCGAGAGCGCGTCTCCTTCGTGATGAGCCGCTCGCGAACGAACGCATCCGCGAGCGCGGCTGTGTCGGAGCCTTCACGCACTTCGATGCCCACGAGAAGCCCGCGTCCGCGAACGTCTTCGATGCAACCGTGCTTGAGGTCGCGAAGCCCCGCGATGAGTCGCTCACCCAACTCCGCGCTGCGCCCGGTAAGTTGTTTCTCCTCCATGTCGAGGATCGCAGCGAGGCCGACGACCGCTGCGAGGGGGTTGCCGCCAAACGTGCTACCGTGGTCGCCTGGCTGGAACACATCCATGACCTCTTTGGTGCCGACTGCAGCGGAAACGGGGTACACGCCACCGCCGAGAGCCTTGCCCAGCGTAATCAAGTCGGGCTTTGCGTCTTCGTACTGCCAGCAGAAGCGCTTGCCGGTTCTTCCAAACCCGGTCTGGATCTCGTCCCAAATCAGCAGCACGTTGCTTTGCGTGCAAAGGTCGCGCAGGGACGCCATGTATCCGTCGGGAGGGATGATGATGCCGCCCTCTGCCTGGATCGGCTCCATGAGCACGGCGGCGGTTTTGGGCGTGATCGCGCTCTTCACAGCCTCAATGTCGCCGAAAGGCACGATGCGGAAGCCGGGGGTGAAGGGTCCGAACCCGTCGCGATACTGCTCCTCCGTGCTGAAGGAGACGATGGTGATTGTGCGTCCGTGGAAGTTGTCCTCTGCGACGATGATCTCCGCCTCGTTCTCGGGGACGCCCTTGTTTTTGTGTGCCCACTTCCGCGCAAGTTTGATCGCCGTCTCGACCGCTTCGGCGCCGGTGTTCATCGGGCAAGCCATTTCAAGACCGGTGTACTCGCAGAGTGCGCGAACGAACACCGCCATCTCGGGTGTGTAGACGGCGCGGCCCGTGAGCGTCAGGACGTCGAGTTGCTTGCGGACCGCCTCGAGGATCGGCTCCGCGAGGTGCCCGTGCGAGACGGCGCTGTAGCAGCCGATGCAATCCATGTACTCATTGCCCGCTTGGTCCCAGACGGAGACGCCCTTCCCTCGAACGACGTTGATCGGCAGGGGGTGGTAGTTGTGCGCGCCCCACTCCTCCGCCATCTGCATGGACTGCGCGTCCGTCAGCGAGTTGATGGTTTCGCGGATGCCGCGCTTGCGCAATTCCGAGAGAATCGTTTCCGTGGTTGTCTGCATCTTCTTCTGTCCAAAGCCCGGTACTGTTGCGAGGTTCCGGGGTCCGCCCGAGTGGTCGAATGCGGCTGTTTGAGCAGATTCACCGCCAGATCCCGTCTGTATGTGTTAGACTGTCTGTGACCGTCTCCGACCGCGGGTGGCCGTTAGTGTACCCCCAAGGGCGGAAGCAAACCCAGGATTGAGGAGGAAATTACAGTGATGCGGATACGAACCCACGTCATCGGCTGCGCCGTTCTCCTTCCATTTGCAGCCGGCGCAAGCCAGCAATGGAAGGTCAGCAGCGGGGACACGACGATGACGCTTTACACGTCCATGCTTCGCGACCTCGGCCTCGAGGTCGTGAACCTGCGCCAGACCGGCACGCCGATGCCCGACGCGGAGTCCCCCGTCGGCTTCGCCGTTGCCCCAAGCTCCGATCTGGAGTTCCAGGTTCAAGGGGGCGCCCTGAAGGAGTTCCTCAAGGGCTCCCTCCGCCACCAGGGCGGCTTCGACCTGCGGTGGGAAGGGAGGAACTACTCGTTCCAAAACTTCGAAATCCGCTTCCGCGACGTTCGAGACCCGCACACCCTCTACGTCCAGGTAGGGAAGGATGCCGTTGCGTATCTCGAGTACGCCCAGGTGCGCTTCGACCGCAGCCGTAGCCTGTTTGAGCTTGGCGGCATGGACGTCAGGCTCGCGCCGGAACTCGCGCGCCGCATGGGCCGCCCCGAACTGGGCGGACAGATCATCGGGATGATGCACGTGAACGCCGTCGCCAAGATGGTTGCGGGCGATCCGAACGATCCTGCGCCCCAGCCGAGCAGCGCTCTCGGAGGCGACGCTCGCGCGATGGGCGTGAAGGACGTAATGCTTTGGAACGTCGGCAGCCTCACCGCCCTCGGGCGCATGGGAACGTTTCCGAACGGCGTCAACGGGCTTGCAATGTCCACGACCTCGTGCAACGTGGGCACGGAGAACATTCCGTGGTTCGCGCCGATGGATGAGCGGCACCCCGTCATCGCCCAGCAACTGTATCGCCTCAAGGACGGCCGCCTGGAGCAGATTGGGATCGCGTGGGTGAAGCACGGCTTCCTGTCCACGAACTCCTCGGGCTGCGGCACCTGCCAGAACCCGGGCAGCGGCAACTGGCTCGGGGTGCGGTGCACGGACACGTACGGAGCGAGCCTCAACGGCAGCCGAACGTGGCTTGGCCCTCGCGATGAGATCAATCCGCTGACCGGTCGCTGGACGTGCCGCGGCTCATACTTCGCCGGCTATCAAGACGACTGCGTCGACCGCCGCGGAGGATCGTTTAATCCCGTGGAGCACCGACTCGAGGTGCTGGATGCGGACCTGAACGTACCCGGCGCGCTCTTCTTCATGGAGGCGTACTACATCAGCCAAGACGACTTCGACCGGTACAACAACGCCGGCTGGCGCTCAGTGAACGCTAGCTGGACGGGGTCGAACTGGTCCTTCACCAACCAGAGCGCGCAGACGCAGGGGCCCGTCATCCTCAGCTGGGGCGACATGCGGAACATCGCGATTCCCAGCGACGAGGGCGACGCGATCGTTGCGGTACGCGTGCTCGACCTCGGCGGAGGGAACTTCAACTACGACTACGCAGTCTACGTGCACACGGTTGACCGACAAGTCGAATCCTTCGCGGTGCCTATCGCGCCCGGAACAAACGTTACGAACTTGTCGTTCCGAGACATCGACCAGAACCCGAACAACGACTGGCGCGCCACGGTTGCCGGCGACCACATCATCTGGGAAGGCGAGCCGTTTGGTCAGCAGGGCGCAAACCCGATCAAGTACGGCATCATGTACAACTTCCGGTTCAATGCAGACCGTGCGCCGGTCAACGCCTTCACGGGGCTCGGGCTGCACAAGCCAGGCGTCATGACCGCGATCCAGGCGCTGTCGAGGACTCCCGCCCAGGCGGGACTCGTGAATGCTCAGACCGCGGAAGTGCTCATGGGGCAGCTGATCTCGGGCGGCGTCGCCAACCTGCTGTTCAGCGACAACCGATACATGACAGTGGGAGCGATCCGACCGACGGAACTGAACCGACCTTCGGTTGAGGTCGAGTTGACGGCGGTTTCGCCCACGCAGACGCCTTCGAGCATGTCGTTCACGCTCGAGACAGCGTCAGACGGCAACCCTGTGCGCTCGCGCATCTCCCTCTTCAACTACAACACCGGACAGTGGGAGGTTGTGGACGAGCGTAACGGCACCGGCGGTGACACGACGATAACCGTCAACGTCAGCGGCAACCCGGCGCGCTTCGTCCAAAGCGGCACCGGCGAGATGAAAGCCCGCATCGGATACGTGGACTTCGGCGTGACGTTCATCGCTTGGGGCGGTCGCTTCGACAAGGCGTTCTGGATCGTCAACTGACGAGCCAGGCGAGTCGTAAGCGGGTAACAACGGGGTCGGGCACGCAAGCCCGACCCCGTTTCCTAACTCCAATCGGCTATCCTCATTCCATGCTCAATCCTGCAGACTGGCGCGACCGCTTTCCGATCTTGAGTCGGCGCACCTACCTGATCAGTAACTCGCTTGGGGCGATGCCTCGTGAAGCGCAGGACGCCGTGAACGAGTACTGCCGACGCTGGGCCACGGACGGCGTGCGCGCCTGGCAGGACTGGTGGGAGTTACCGGCGCTCGTCGCCAACGAGATTGCGCCGCTCGTTGGAGCGGAGCCGGACAGCATCACCATGCACCTGAACGTTACGACGACGGAGGCGATCGTTGCATCCTGCTTCGAGCCTACGGCGCAGAGGAACAAGGTGGTCTACACCGACATGAACTTCCCGAGCGTGTCGTACTTCTGGAAGGAGCAGGAGCGCATCGGCTACCAGGTGCATACGGTGCCCTCCGAGGACGGCATCACGGTGGACACGCAGCGCCTGATCGAAGCGATTGATGAGCACACGGTTTGCGTCCCCATCTCGCACGTTCTCTTTCGCTCCGCGTTCATTCAAGACGCTGAGGCGGTCGCGAAGCGGTGTCGCGAGGTCGGCGCCTACCTTATCCTCGACATCTATCAGTCCGCAGGCGTCGTACCGGTGCGGCTCTCCGAGTGGGGCGTTGACTTCGCAATCGGTGGCACGCTGAAGTGGCTGTGCGGCGGGCCGGGCAACGCGTTCCTGTATGTACGCCCCGACCTCGCGCGGTCGCTGAGGCCACGACTGACGGGCTGGATTTCGGACGCCCGACCGTTCGAGTTCGTCGTGAACGACCACGTGCTGACCGAAGGAGCGTACCGCTTCATGAACGGCACGCCGAACATCCCGGGACTGTACGCGGCTCGCCCCGGCTTGCAGATCGTGAGCGAGGTGGGCATTAAAGCGATCCGAGAGAACTCCGTGCGTCAAACGAGACTTCTCGCCGAAGGGGCTGAGAGACGAGGCTGGAAGACGAACTGCGCAAGTGACCCCGCCCGACGGGGAGGGACGGTTGCCTTCGACTTCGAGCACGGCTTCGAAGTGGCGCAGGCGCTCATCGAGCGAGACGTCCTGGTGGACTACCGACCGAAAGCGGGCGTGCGCGTGTCGCCGCACTTCTACAACACCGACGGGGACATCGAGCGATTCTTCGAGATTGCCGATGAGGTTTTGTCAACCGAGGCGTTCCGCAAGCACGAAGGGAAGCGAACGCTCGTAACATAGAGCCATGCGCATCGTTGACATCAGCCGCCCACTCACTCCCGAGACCGCCGTGTTCCCAGGGGACGTGCCGTTCTCTGCCGAGTTCACGATGCGCCTCGACCGTGGCGAGCCGTGCACCGTAACCTGCGTGCGAGGGAGTTCTCATGCAGGCACGCACGTGGACTTTCCCGCCCACGTCGTAGGATCGGGGGAACCACCGCCGCTTGAGGCGTTCCTCGGTCCCGCCGTTGTGATCGAGGTTGAGCAGTGGGAGGCGGTTCGAGGACTCGATCTTGCCCCGGGGCTGCGCGTGCTCTTCAAGACGCGAAACAGCCGAACGCCGCATTCGGTCTTCGACGAGGGCTTCGAGGTCATTCCAGAGTGGATGCCCGAGTGGCTCCGATCGCGCGGGGCTGTGTTGCTGGGCGTGGATGCACCGTCGGTTGACCCGCCTCAGAGCAAGGATCTGCCCAACCATCATGCGCTCATCGCGGCGGGGATTGCGATTCTCGAGAACCTCGACCTGTCGAGCGCGCCGGCGGGCGACGCGGAACTGGTTGCCTTGCCGCTGAACATCCCCGACGCGGACGCCACTTGGGTCCGTGCCGTACTCTTGCTACGCGACTAAGCCTGCGACTTCAGCACGTCTTCGATTTGGGCTTGGATGTCCAGAATCATCTGCTGAGCGTGGTCGGACGTTTTGAATTCGCGCGCATCAAAGTCGAAGATGTCGAGCAATTCATCCAAGTACAACACGAGCGGAGGGTGATTATCCATCAGCACCTCGAACGCCTCGTTGATGATCTCCTGGTCTGGAGTCGGGACGTCCCTGCCGGCATCCCACGCCTCCCGAACGATGATGCAAGGGACATAACCGTTCGTCACCTCAGCAGCGAGTTCGGCGACGACCTCTCTCACGTCATCCGCACCAATCTGTCCGTCCGTTCTCAATTCGGCTCTCCCTTCGGTACTCAGTCCGCCGGCTGTTCAGGCGGCGTTCCCAAGAGACTCTGGGGGAGGCGGCGAACCCGAACCTGCCGAATGCGCCTTCCTTCCATTTTGTCTACGACGATTTGCCACTCGTTGTGCTGCACCGCGTCTCGGGGTCGGGGCGGCCGACCCAATTCGTCGAACACCCATCCGCCGATGGTCTCCGAGGTCTGGCTGTCCAGCGTCGTTCCGAGTTGCTCGTTCAGCTCCTCGAGGCGCGCCCTTGCAGACACGAGCCACGTGTCGGCACCGATGCGCACGATCTCCGCTTCTTCGATGTCGTACTCGTCGGCGATCTCGCCGACAATCTCTTCGAGCACATCTTCGAGGGTTACGATGCCCTCCACGCCGCCGTATTCGTCAACGACGACGGCCATGTGCACACGGAGGCGCTGGAACTCTCGCAGCAACTCCGCGAGCGGCTTTGACTCGGGCACGGTCGGCACCGCCCGCAGGGTTGAGCGTACGTCGCCGTTCGTCTTCGACAGGCGGAACAGGTCCTTCACGTGCACGATGCCGAGGATGTTGTCCGGGCTTCCATCGCACAGCGGATAGCGCGAGAAGGGGAATGACTGCGCGCGGGCAAGGATTGCGTCGAGCGGCTCGTTGACGTCGAGGTACACCATGTCCACCCGCGGGATGAGCACATCGCCCGCGGTGCGCCCGGCGAACTCCAGCGAGTGTCGGGCGAGTTCAGCAGCGATCGAGGACGGGCCGCCGCCGGCTCCGGTTCTCATTAGCAGCGTCTGGAGTTCGGCTTCGGTCAGCGTGTGCTCCGCCTCCCCGGTTCGCCTAAGCCCGGAGACGCGCAGCAGAACCCAGGCAGCCTCGTTCAGCAGCCAGATCGCGGGCTTGAACGCCACGTAGAACCAGTGGAGCGGATAAGCGACATACAGCGAGATGCGCTCGGCGCGCTGGATGGCAAGCGACTTCGGAGCCATCTCGCCGACGACGATGTGAGCCGCCGAGATGAGCGTGTAGCCAACGCCGAACGAGATTCCTGCCCGGTAGCCTTCGTCTACGCCCGCCGCTTGGAAGAGCGGCTCGAGGACCGCGGCCATGACAGGCTCCCCGATCCACCCGAGCGCGATGCTGGCGAGGGTGATGCCAAGTTGGCATGCGCTGAGGTACTCGTCAAGTCGCTCGAGGATGCTAAGCACCAGGCGGGCGACGCGGGAGCCCATGCCGGCGAGCTCCTCCATGCGCGTCGCCCTGCACTTGACGACGGCAAACTCGGCTGCCACGAAGAAGCCGTTCAAGAGCACGAACACCAGCGCCAGGAGAAGCCCGAGCCAGATGGGCACTATCGTTCACCTCTCCTAACGGTGTCGCAGGTACAGTACGGCTGATGAAGATCGGCGTCCTCTCTCGCGCCCCGCGCAGTTACAGTACGAAGCGCCTCGTCGAGGTGGCGAAGGCGCGCGGGCACAAGGTCAGGGTGTTTGACACGATGCGCTTCGCTATCTCGATTCAGGACCACGAGCCAGACCTCTACTACAAGGGGCGGCAGGTCTCGCACTACGACGCCATCATCCCCCGGATCGGAGCAAGCGTTACCTTCTTCGGCACGGCGGTCGTTCGGCAGTTCGAACAGATGGGCGTGTTCGTCTCCGCCACCTCGCAGGCAATTACGGTCTCGCGCGACAAGTTGCGAACGATGCAGATTCTGAGTCGACACTCGCTCGGCATCCCCGACACGGCCTTCGTGAGGGACCGGTACGACGTCCTTCCCGCGATTCAGCGCGTGGGGGGCGCGCCGGTCGTCATCAAACTGCTCGAGGGCACTCAGGGCATCGGCGTCATCCTTGCCGAGAACCAAAAGGTGGCGGAAGCGATTATCGAAACGCTGCAGAGCACGAAGCAGAACGTGCTCATCCAGAAGTTCGTCTCCGAGAGCAAGGGAAGGGACATCCGGGCCTTCGTCGTCGGCGACCGCGTCGTCGCTGCGATGCGAAGAACCGCCCAAGGGCAGGAGTTCAGAAGCAACGTCCACCGCGGTGGTCAAACGGAGCCGGTTCAACTCGACGACACGTATGAACGAACTGCCATCCATGCTGCGAACATCCTCGGCCTCTCGATCGCGGGCGTTGACATGCTCGAGACCTCCACCGGGCCGCAAGTGATGGAGGTAAACTCGTCCCCCGGCCTTGAGGGCATCGAGACCGTTACAGGGCTCGACATCGCCTCGGAGATCATCGCGCACATCGAGGAGCAGGTGCTCTTCCCCGTCGAGGACTACCGGCAGCGCCTTTCCATCGGAAAGGGGTACACGATCGCCGAGGTTCCCGTGCCGAAGGGGTCGGAGTTGGCAGGGAAGACCCTCGCCGACACGCGGCTCCGCGATCGCGACATCAGCGTTTTGAGCATTCTCCGAGGCGACCTTGTAATACCGAACCCACGCGGGTGGCGGGAGATCCTCGTCGGCGACCGCCTCGTCTGTTTCGGCAAGCAGATCAGCCTCAAGGCGCTCATCCCGCCGCCCAAGCGTAGGCGGCGGCGAGTCGCGAAGAAGAAGGCTTAGGTGGGGGTCTTCAGCGGTCAACGAGCACAACGCTCCCGAGGTTTCCGGCTGAAGAGACCGGGCGGTGAACTTCCCACTTGCCAGCGTCATTCTTCGTTTCGCTCGCACCAGGGCCCTTGTAGGTTGGATAGCGCGAGCCGAGGCGCATCGTCGTGTCCGTTGTAGCGACGATCATACCAGCCGAATCGAGGACGACCACTCGCGAAAAGCCTTCCTTCTGTCCCAGGTTGGTCGTTACTTGGCGCACTTGCTCATCCGTGATCTCGCCTCCGCGGTTCCGGAGGTACATCAGCGGCTCGAGGCCGCTGGCAAATGCCTCTGCCGCAGCGATCACGCGCTCCTTCGCCAGTTCGTCCTTCGTGCTCGCGAGTTCCTTTCTTGCGGCCTCAACCGCATCTTCCTTCTCTGCACGCAGAGACCGAATCTGCCACGCCTGAAAGAGCAGCACGAAAATTACCGCCGCGATGCCGATCCACCATGCGTAGATGCGCAAGCGAACGGAGCCGTCCTCTGCTGCCGGAGCCGGCGTCCCGCCGGGTGTTTCTACCCCTTCCTGTTTCAGTTCTTCCATTCCGAATCGCTACCTCCTCCCGAGCGAGTCTACCGCAAGTGTTTCCAAGTCGTACCCCGCGCGCTCGCCACTCGCAAGGCGCCAGGATGCCACATGGGCAATCATGGCGGCGTTGTCCGTGCAGAGGCGCAGGGAAGGGATGGTCACCGAGACGCGCTCCTCCTCCGCCTGCTGCAAGAGGCGCTCCCGCAGCGCGCGGTTCGCCGCCACCCCACCCACAACCGTCAAATGCGACACGCCGACCACCGAGCAAGCGTAGAGGGCGCGGTCGGTGAGAACGCTCGCGACGACGGACTGGAACGACGCGGCTGCCGAGGCCACATCGAGTCGGTCGCCCAACCGTTGCACCAGGCGCAGAACGGCAGTCTTCAGGCCGGAGAAACTGAACTCCATCGTCGGGTCCTCAAGGCCGCGAGGGAGAGGGTACCGCTCCGGGTCGCCACCTTCGGCGGCCTTTTGGATTGCAGGCCCGCCGGGGTAGGGGAGGCCGAGAGCGCGCGCGCTCTTGTCGAACGCCTCGCCGGCGGCATCATCCAGGGTGCCGCCGAGGTATTCGTAAACACCGGGCGACCGCACGAAGAACAACTCCGTGTGCCCCCCCGACACAAGCAGGCACACGTGCGGAAACGGCACATCCTCTTCGAGGAGGGGAGACAGGACGTGCGCCTCGAGGTGATGCACGCCAACGAACGGAAGCCCCCTTGCGAAAGCGACCGCCTTTGCGGCACTGACTCCGACTGAGAGGGCGCCGATGAGGCCGGGTCGGTTGGTCACGCCAACTCCGCCGATGTCGTCCATGGTTACGCCCGCTTCGTCCAGCGCCTGCTCGAGGACCGGCAGAAACGCCTCGGTGTGCTTACGTGCGGCGGCTTCCGGGACGATGCCGCCCCAACGCTTGTGCAGTTGCGCCTGGGAACTGACGACGTTGGAGAGGACCTCCCGGCGATAGAGAACAGCGACGGAGGTTTCGTCGCAACTTGTCTCAACACCGAGCACGGGTTGTGGGAAGTAGTCCATTAGTCGGCGACGCCTTGAAGGTCATGCAGCCACATCACAACCGCATCCTCCTTCGTGTCCGCGTAGTACCGCTTTCGCACTCCGCACGCGACGAATCCGAGTTTCTCATAGAGGGCTATGGCGCGTTGATTCCCTGCCCTGACTTCGAGGGTAACGCACGCAATCCCAGCCTGGCGCGCATGGTCGAGGAGGCTCTCCATGAGTTTTCGTCCCAGTCCAGCGCCCTGCCTGTCGGGTTCAACTGCGATGGTTGTGATGTGCGCCTCGTCAATCACCTTCCAGTAGCCCGCGAAGCCGACAATGACGTTCCCGTCTTTGATGACAAAGTACTCCGCGTCGCGGTTGGCGATCTCCTTGCGGAAGGTGTTCTCGCTCCAAGGGCTCGGGTTGGTCTTCTGCTCGATGGCGTGCACGGAGCTGACGTGCTCGGGCTTCATACGCTCGACCGCCACGCGACCCACCGCCTATCCTCCGAGATACGCCTCGCGCACCTTCGGGTTGTCCAGAAGGGCCTTGCCGGTGTCCTGAAGCACGATGGTGCCGGTCTCCAGAACGTACGCGCGCGTCGCGATGTCGAGGGCGCGATGCGCGTTCTGCTCGACCAAGAGAATCGTCGTGCCTTCCGAGTTGATGCGCTGGATGATGTTGAAGATCTCCGCCACGAGGTTTGGCGCGAGGCCGAGGCTCGGTTCGTCCAACAGCAGGACATTCGGCTTCGCCATCAAGGCGCGACCGATTGCGAGCATCTGCTGCTCACCACCGCTCAACGTTCCGGCGTTCTGGCTGATGCGCTCGCGTAGGCGCGGAAAGATGTTCAAGACGGACTCCATGTCTGCAGCCACGGCGCCGTCTTTGCGACAGTACGCACCCAGCCGCAGGTTCTCAAGGACGGTGAGGTTGGTGAAGATGCGCCGACCTTCTGGGCAGTGCACGATGCCGCGCTCGACGACGACGTGCGGCCGTGTGTTTGTAATCTCTTCGTTGTCTGCCAAGACGCGCCCTTCGCGCGCTCGAATCAGCCCGCTGATGGTGCGCAGCAGCGTGCTCTTGCCCGCGCCGTTACTTCCGATGATAGACACGATCTCGCCCGGGCGCACCTCGACATCAAGCCCCTTCAGGGCGTGGATCGCGCCGTAGTAGACATGCAGGTTCTCAATTCTCAGATGCATCTGTCGTCGCTACCTTCCGACCCAGAGGCAGTACACCTCGAAGCGCAGTGCCATGTTCGCGGGGACCTTCGGCTGCGCGCCTCTTTCTCCGTACGCCTTCGCGGCAGGTATCGTGATGACGCGCTTCTCCCCGACGCGGATGCCTTTCAGACCTTCGTAAAGCCCCTCGATCACCTGCCCGGGTTCGTAACGGAAGTACAGAAACTGCCCGTCCTGGGTGTACGTGCTCTCGAAGGCGTAGCCGTCCATCAACCGACCGACGTACGCGAGGTTGATCATTAACCCGGGCTCGACTTGGGGACCGGCTCCTTCCTGCGTAACGTCAATCCGCACCTCCGTGACACCCTTCGAAAGTTCGAGCGCCTTGTCGTAGTCCGGGGTGGCCGGCCCAGGCTCGGGGAGCTCTGGCTCGTACCGAGAGAGGTCCGGCTGCGTGGTCCGATCCTCGATCTCCTTCAAAATGCGGTTTACCTCCGCATCCAGGTTGGGCTGTTGGTGGCAGCCGGTCGCCGCAATGGCGAACCAGAGACAGGATGTTAGGATCAGGGCGCGCTTCATCCGGGGGCAGAGCGTACCCTAAGGGTATCTTCCGGTTCACGTGCCCAAGAAGTCCGACGCCGCTCCGAAGTCGCTCTCGATAGTCAATCGAAGGGCCAGGCACGACTACGAGATCCTCGAATCCCATGAGGCGGGTGTCGTGCTGGAGGGTGCGGAGGTGAAGAGCGTCCTCCGAGGAAAGGTCAACATGACCGGCGCGTGGTGCAGCATCGAGGGCGGCGAGCTGTTTCTGAACGACCTCGACATCGCCCCGTATGAGCAGGCGCGCTCCTTCTCGCCTGACCGTCGGCGCCGTCGGAAGCTGCTCATGCACAAGCGCGAGATCGCGCTTCTGCGTCGCCGCTCCGAAGAGCGCGGCCTGACCCTGATCCCTACGAAGATCTACTACCGGAACGGAAGGATCAAAGTGGAGGTGTCGATTGCCAAGGGGCGGAAAACGTACGACAAGCGGGAGAAGATCAAGGAGCGCGACCTGCGGAGAGACTCGTTGGACTGACACCGGCTTGTCCGAGTCAAGCCCCCCGACAGCTCTCGATTCGGGTAACAACGCCGACCAGGCGTGAACACTGAAGATTGGCTCCTGCTCCTCGTTGCCGCCGGGCTGGCGCTCGGATGGACGTTCTTCAACGCCAGGCATCGGCGCGATCCGAACTATCGCGAGCGCATCCACCGCTCCGTGCAGCGCTTTTCCGACTTCACCCGCCGAAAGTTGCTCCGCCTCCTCGCGCCCGAGTCGTTCGTTGACCGCTGGAATCACGCCACCGTGATCGCGGGCTGCTGCTGTATCATCCTCACGCCGGTGCTCATCGCAGGCGCGTTGTTCGGCGTGTGGACGTGGTGGAAGGCGCCGTTGCTGGCGATTGCCGGGACGCTTGCGGGCGCGTGGACCGGCGAGGCGGCTTTCAACCGAGGCTTGCCCCGAGACGATCGTTGAGCGCGAGCCACTCAGCCTCCGTAACCTGGTGTGGGCGCACGGACGGGGCGAGCCCGGCTCCCGCAAGCGCCTCCTCGACCGCGCCAGTCGTTACCCCCGCTCTCAGGTTGTTCGCGAGCGTCTTCCTCGGTTGGCGGAACGCTGTGCGCACCAGGCGCGCAAACCCGGCCGAAGGAGCGCTGCCACGGGACTCGAAGCGCAAGACCCGGCTCGATACCTCCGGAGGCGGCAGGAATGCCGAGGGCGGGGCGTCAACCACCCGCTCGATCACGTAGGAGTAGGAGCACAGCACCGAGATGGCGCCGCGCCTGCGATCGCCGGGAGGAGCGGCGACCCTCTCCGCCACCTCGCGCTGCATCATCAAGACCGCCCTGCGGAGCAGCGGCGCGAGGTGTACCGCCGCTTCGAGCATCGCTCCGGTAATGGAGTAGGGAAGGTTTCCCACGAGCGCGCGCGGCTCAGGCAGGCTCGCGACAAGGTCTCCCATGTCGAGGCGCGCGGCGTCGCCCAGTATGAACTGCGCGGAGGGTGCAACCATTGCAAGCGCGTCGCGCGACCGCTCATCCACGTCCACCGCCAGGACCCGCCCCTTCTCGCAGAGGAACTTGGTCAGCACGCCCGGGCCGGAGCCGATCTCAAGGAACCCTGCAATCCCGTCGCAGGCGTCGAGAATCGCCCGATGAACGCGCTCGCTGACCAGGAAGTGCTGGTCGAGGGCGGTCTGCGGAGGCGGGAAGCCGGACTGCTCGATGAGGCGGCGCAGTTCTCCGCCGCGCATCAGCGGAGCACGTGCACGCGGACGGTACGGCGTCCGAACTGCAGCGCTTCGCCGTGGCTGTTGAAGCAAAGGTCAATCTGCTTACCGCGTATCGAGCCGCCCGTGTCCGCAGCGATGGCGAGCCCGTAGCCCTCAACGTACACGATGGTGCCAAGCGGGATTACGTTGGGGTCAACGGCGACGATTCCCCGCCTCGCCTCGGAGCCGAGGGACGTCTTGCCGGAGCCGGTGCCGCAAGTCGAGCAGGGGCAGTAGGCGGTCGCCTCCATGGTGGCGACTCCCGCGCGCGTGTATCCGCGGGTGATTTCGGTGTTGCGAGAGCCGTAGTGAAACACGGCTGGCGTCGGCTCGCGGCGGGTCTCCCAGAGCACCTGCTTCTCCAGCACCTTGCCGTCGAGCATCTTGTACTGCACCATGCGGACCAGCTCGCCATCCGCGCCGTCCTGCACCTTCTTCGAGCGTCCCGGCGGCAATTCGCGCGTGGGTACGAACTTCACCTCATAGCGAACCGGCTCGCTCTCCAGCTTGGAGACGTACTCCGTTCGGTCGAGCCTGCCTACCGCCGCTGCAACCACGACGGCAAGGCACAAGGCGGCTCCGGACGCGAGTCTGAGCAGTTTCATGAGTCTGACTGGGTTTGGGCTTGGGCTCTATCCGCCGGGCGAAGGACGCCGGTCGCGGAATCCGGGCAGGCGCCTGCCCTTGTAGAACCCTTCCGGCGTGGCGTTGTGCGGCAGCGAAAAAACCTCTCCCCCCTGCTGCCGGTTGACGGTGAGCGTGGGCATCTCGGTGTTGAAGTTGCTTGCCCGCCGCTTCGCGCTTCTCGTCTTGGAGTGCTTTCTCTTCGGATTCGGCATCTATTTCTTCTCCCTGTGTAGGGTGTGCTTACGCAGGAAGCGGTTGTATTTCATCAGCTCCAGCCGCTCTTTCGTGTTCTGCTTGTTCTTGGTCGTGGTGTAGAACGACCGCCCGTCCTCGGTGCAGACCAATCGAATGATTTCGCGGTTCTCTGCTTTCTTCGCCACTACTTCGCTCCTTTTTTCCCGTACCTGCGCAAGAACTTCTCGACCCGACCGGCGGAGTCAACCAACTTTTGCTTCCCCGTGTAGAACGGGTGGCAATTCGAGCAGATGTCAACGTGCATCTGGCTCACGTTCGAAAGGATGACCGTGACCGGCTTGTCGGGCGTGCAGGCGCAGAACACCTCGCACGGCATGGTTTCGGGATGGGTTCCAGGTTTCATGGTCGCCGCAATCCGTAGTCTGTTTGCGGCGCGGAGAATACCCCACGGGCGCCCGACGATGCAAATACCTGTGATTCTTGCGGGTGGCGCGGGCGATTTGCGGGCGGAATCCCCTCGCAGCCCCTTGCGCTCCGCGATGGCGGGTATAACGCCCCCAAGCCAGCCGCGCCCTGCAGGCTCCTCCCGTTTCGGTTATAATACGGAGTAGCCCTGCCGGTCTCGCGGGGCTGTGTTTGGATTCCCACACCGCCGCTTTGGCTTCAAGGTGACGTATGCACTTCCGCAAACCCTCTTCGACTTCCGATGACTCCCGTTCGCGCAGGCGCCCCAAGCGCTCGCGCGCACCCAGGGACCGCGAGCTGACCCAGGCAGACCTCGAGCTCATCCCCGAGATTGGCTATGGGCACTTCGCCGATATGAGCGACGCCGACTTGCTGAAGACGGCAAAGAAGCTCAAGGTGAACGTGGACGGGCTGCGGCGTTCCGAAGTGGAGGAGTTGTGCCTCATCGAGACCAACCGAGAGCACGGAGCCGAGTACCGGACGGGCGTCCTCGAACTGATGCCCGACGGGTGGGGCTTCCTTCGCCGAGAGACGTACCGCGTTTCTCCCGAAGACGTTTACGTGAGCCAGTCCCAAGTTCGCCGCTTCAAGCTCCGAGCCGGCGATGTGGTCTTCGGCCAGATTCGACCGCCGAAGGAGGGCGAGAAGTACGGGGGCCTGCTGCGCGTCGAGTCCATCAACGGCTACTTCACCGAGTCCGAGCGGATTCAAAACCGACCGGATTTCGACAAACTCACCCCGATCTTCCCCGAGGAGCGCCTGAAGATGGAGATCGGGGCGGACGGCATTGCCGCCCGGATCATCGACCTCATCTGCCCGATCGGGAAAGGGCAGCGGGGCCTGATCGTCTCGCCGCCGAAGGCGGGGAAGACCAGCCTCCTAAAGACCATCGCCAAGAGCGTTGAGACCAATCACCCGGAGTGCATCCTGATGGTGCTCCTGGTGGACGAGCGCCCCGAAGAGGTTACGGACATGCGCCGGTCCGTCCGCGGCCAGGTTATCAGCAGCACCTTCGACGAGCCGCCCGAGAACCACATGCGCGTCTCGGAACTGTGCCTGGAGCAGGCGCGCAGGCTCGTGGAGGTGGGAAACGACGTCGTGGTGCTTCTCGACAGCATTACCCGCATGGCGCGGGCGAGCAACCTGACGGTGAACCCAAGCGGGCGCACCCTGTCCGGCGGCTTGGACCCCTCGGCGATGTACCGCCCGCGGCGGTTCTTCGGCTCTGCGCGCAACATCGAGGAAGGTGGTAGCCTTACCATCATCGCGACCGCACTGATTGACACCGGCAGCAAGATGGATGACGCGATCTTCGAGGAGTTCAAGGGGACGGGCAACATGGAACTGGTGCTCGACCGCGACCTCGCGGAGCGCCGCATCTGGCCCGCGATTGACGTGAAACGCAGTTCAACCCGCGCCGAAGAGAAGCTCTTCGACGCCGACGACCTCGAAGCCGTGTACCAACTGCACCGCCTGCTCGCCAACCAGAGCCTGAACTACGAGGCGACGGAGTCGCTCATCAAGCTTCTGAAGCGGACGAAGTCGAACACCGAGTTCCTGGCGAGCGTCGTGCAGAAGACCAGGAGCGTGGCAACGTGAGCGACCGACCATCCTTCTTCGACGACGACGACTTCGACGAGGAAGGCGCCTTCGACGAGCCGCCGGCGTTCTTCCCCGACGACATCAGCAGCCGAGGCTCCGGGGCGCCGGTCCCCGTGCGCGTCGAGGGCCTGTATGGAACCGAAGTAAGCACGAAAGACAACCGGAGCATCGTGCAGCGCTTCGTCCAATTGGAGGACAAGGATGAGCGCCGCCTGCAGGTGATGATTGGCCCGTTCGAGGCGATGGCGATCAGCATGGCGATGGAGGGCGCAAAGCCGGACCGGCCGCTGACCCACGACCTTCTGAAGACGTTCCTCGACCGCCTCGGCGCTGAACTCGACCGGGTGGTCATTGACGACCTGTGGAACGGCACGTACTACGCCAAGGTGTATCTCACCTTCGGGGACGAGGAGATCGAGATAGACTCCCGCCCCAGTGACGCGATCGCCCTGGCGCTACGCTGCCACCCAGACCGCCCGAAACTGTACGTCCTGGAGTCGGTCTTCGAGGCGGCGGAGGAACGCCCGGAAGACTGACCCCCCGCGTCGGGTACTATGCGGGGCTCACCGCAAGGTAGGATGGAGAAGTAGATGGCAACACGCATTCTGGTTTGTGACGACGAGCGGAGCATCGTTAGGCTGATCCAGGTCAACCTGGAACGGCAAGGCTGGGAGGTCATCCCCGCCTACGACGGCAAAGAGGGACTGGAGAAGATCCTGAAGGAGAAGCCGGACGTCGTTGTGCTCGACGTCATGATGCCCTACATGGACGGCTTTGAGGTGCTCAAGAACCTCCGCAGGGAGCCCGATACTCAGAACATCCCCGTGGTCATGCTCACCGCCAAGGCGCAAGACAAGGACGTGTTCGAGGGGTACCACTACGGCGCCGACGTGTACCTGACCAAGCCGTTCAACCCGATGGAGTTGGTCACCTTCATCAAGCGCATCCTGCAGTCCGGCGGGGACGAAGACGGGCCGAAGCGCTACGAAATCTGATGCGCACAGCCGAACCGGCAGCCGCCCCAGACCGTAGAATGGGTAGGACGGAACGCTGATGGCCAAAGTGACGAACTGGAAGAGCCTCGTAACCCTCGCGCTCGCCGTTAGCGGCGTTGCCTTCGCGGCGGTGCTGGTCGTTCGCAGGATGAAGGAGAGCGGAGCAGGCCTTGAAGGCATGATTGACGACGCCCTCGACTTCTGCCGAGACAAGAGCGACGAACTGCAGAAACTCATCGAAGGCGAAGCCGAGCCGGCGACATAACCTTCCGGCGTCCACCCGGCCGGGGGGGGGACCATCCTGTGGGCTGCGGGCGCATATCCCCGTCGTTGTGGGAGGATTAAAGACCCCCTTGAAAAGGACTTGACATCTTGGAGCGGGGGGGGGGCGGTATACAGGCGTTAGAGAGGCGTGTTGATGAGCACGCAACAACGTACATATGCTCGCAGAGGACAGTGGCTTGCTCAGTTGCTGCCGTGGTTCCTCTTATTAGGCGGCGCGTTCGCCGTGGGTCGCTACGCCCCGTATCTCTCTGCCCTGGCTGGGGGATCGGACGCTGACGTCAAGCGGAACGTTGAGGTTGTCCATCCCTGGCGGGATGATCTCGTCGGTGCGCACGTGCGGCTCCCGAGCAAGGACCTTTGGGGGAGGTCGATACCGAGCAACCGGCCGGTCTTCGTCGTAACAATCTCATGCTCGAGTTGTGGGGACCCCTCGAGCCTCCTCAAGCAGTTGCATCAGAGCCACCTTCGACCGGTGGTCGTCGTTTCAGAGGCGTTCACTCCGGAGTACGCTGAGGCGTTGCGAAGCGCCCAGGGTGTTGTGGCAGTCGAAACGCGCGCAGGCGATGCAGTGGTCCCCGATCAAATGCTAAAGCACGCACCCCAGGTCGCCTTAGTTGACGCCCAAGGCAAGATCACCGCCGTCCCGAGTTCCGATACGCCTCTCGAGTTGTTCCTGCGATTAGGAGGCAAACAGGAATGAAGCGAATCGAACGAATCCGTGCCCTCACCATGGTGGAAGCGCTCGTCATCCTCGCGATCATCGCGATGCTCACGGCGCTCGTCTATCCGGTTTTCGGAAACTTGAAGCGGAAGATGAAGGTCTTCACCTCGATGCGGCAACTTCGTGACATTCACGTTGGCGTGGAGTTGTACCGCCACGAGTACGGTGGGGTGGACGTGTTCCACTCCTACCGGTCATTCTACACGCTGGCGATCCCGCTTCCGGAGGAGACGCTGCCGTTCAACCCTCACCTGCCCGGCATTGACCACCGTTCGAACACGTGGGTCAGCCCTTGCGGCAACCGGAACCCGCTGGAGGCAGACCAGGAGCTCTCGAGGTCCGCGATGTTCCCCGGTTTCCACGGCTGGATCTCGTACGTGGCGGGCAAGTACGACCCACGGCTCATTGAGATTAACGTGCCGGGCAACGGGAACCGACTCTATTATATGAACTACATTCCGACCTACCGGGAGAACATCGTTCTGGCTGTTGACATCTACTGCAATCCGCCGGGGACTCGGATGATGGCTCCTCTGACGAGGAAGCGCGGCATCGCGCTCCTACTGTCGGGACAGGTCGTGAACAAGTACGCGCCGGGCGATGCCTCCAGGTTGGAGTGGTACTCCGATCCGGCCGATTGATCAAGAATTGTCTGCGTCATCAAAATTGATCTATCAAGGAGAACATCATGAACAACACGTCGAAACAGTTGAAGAAGGCGCTGGCTGCCTTGGGGCTCCCGGTTGCAGTCGCCCTCGGGTATCTGTCCAGCTTCTCTCAGGGCATCCCACCGCAGACCCCTTGCGGTACCCCGCCTGCGTACTACCACCAGTGTTCGTCTGGCCTCGGCGGCTGCGACACCCACCGCATCTGCGAGGAGGCTTCGTTGGGATTGGCGAAGATGGAGAAGCCGTGCTGCTACCACGAGGACGGGAAGTGTGTGCAGGTGATTGGCGACTGGGAGTGCTGCGACCTAGATCCCCCGTCGTGGAAGGCAATCTGCTACGAGAAGTACCGTGACCCAAACAAGGTATGCATTGGCGACACCAACTGCCAATACCCGTAAGGACCAAGCCATGATCAGCCGGCCTATCGCAATTGCCGGGGTCGTCGTCTTCGTCCTGTTCGCGGCGGTCATGGCGTACCGGCTGCTGTTCCGAGCCGAGACCCTCGAGGAGGCAGCCGCGAAGTGCCTGGACGCCCTTGAGCGAGGTGACGCGGCAACCCTCTTGCGCTACGCGACGGAGCAGGAGAAGCAAGCGACGGGCCTGGATGAGTCGAAGCTCGACGCCTTCCTTCGTCGCTTCTACCAGCCGCGCCTGGACGAGTTCGAGGCCCGAGGCGCCGACGAGGTCAACCACCTCGACTCCACCCAGAGGCTCTACCTCGACCGGACGTACGTCCACCCGGACGGCAGGGAGGTGGTCGTGTCGGTCGCCGTGACGGCAACAGACGACGGGCCAAAGTTGGAGCACTTGACCCAAGACATCCTATTCTCAGGCCTCCAAGCCGACTGGTCAAGGGATCCGAAGCAGCGCCCACCGGCTGTCCCGGGCATGGCCGCGTCGTACGAACCGATGAAGGACGCCCTGACGGTGCTGGAGGCGCTGCCCCTTCAGGGGTATGGCATGTGGGATCGCGAAGCCGGCACGATGCGCTTGCGTCGCTGGCGAGAACTGCTCGGCAGCATGGAGCGCGCGAAAGCGTTGGTTGCCCAAAGCCAAGCCGGCCAGTAGGCGGTTGGACAGCCGCTCATGCGCCCACTTGGGCTCTGAGCGCTGCCTCGGCTGCCTCGAGCGCATCGCGCGCCCTTGACGGGTCCTTGCCGCCGCCCTGGGCGAACTCGGGCTTGCCGCCCCCTTTGCCGCCTACGGCTTCAGCGGCAGCGCGCACGACCTCGCCCGCGTGCGCTCCCTTTGAAACCGACTCGGGCGTCGCGCGGCAAAGAATGGTCACCCTGTCGTCGGACTGCGCGACTACCACGGCGACGGCGGCGGGCGCCTTCTCCGCGAGTTCATCCACAAGGCGGCGAGCGGCGGCCGCGTCCAAGTCGTTCATCAGCGCAGGAAAGAGCGTAACGCCATCGAGCGGAACCGGCTGAACGTCAATCGCCCCGGCGGACGCGGCGCGCTCGGCAGCCTTCTTGAGTTGGCGAATCTGCTGCTGGAGGCGCTCAACGGCGGTCGGCACGTCTTGTGCGGGGGTCTTGAGCAGGGCGGCTGTCTCGCGCAAGAGCGCCTCGCGGGACGCGACCCATTCGTACGCCCCGAGGCCCGTTACCGCCTCGATTCGACGAACGCCGCTCGCCGACGAACCTTCGCTTACAATCTTGAAAAGGCCAATCTCGGAGGTGAACCGGACGTGGCAACCGCCGCACAGTTCAAGGCTGATGCCCGGAATGCCGACCACACGCACGCGCTCGCCGTACTTCTCACCGAACAGCATCATCGCCCCGCGCTCGCGCGCCTGCGCGAGCAGTACGCTCTCCTCGACGACGACGGCGTGCGCGGCGGCAACTTGCTCGTTGATGCTGCGCTCGATTTCGGCGAGGCTCTCCTGCGAGACCGCTTCGGGGTGCGTGAAGTCGAAGCGCAAGCGGTCGGGGGCGACCAGGGAGCCGGCCTGCGTGACGTGCTCGCCCAGCGTGGTGCGCAGGGCGGCGTGCAAGAGGTGCGTCGCCGTGTGGTTGCGGGTGATGTGAAGACGACGCTGCGCATCCACTTCGGCGAGCACGGGTTGGAAGAAGACTCCGGTCTCGAGGATGGGGCGAATCTCGTCTTGTGACAGGCCCAGCAGATCATCGGCGCTTCCAACATTGTGCTCAGGCGCGCAGACGCTCTCGATGCGGCAATCGTGCCATATCATCGCGCCCTCGCGCCATGTGTCTTCGACGACGAATGCGAACCGCTCGCCTCGAATGGTGCCGGTGTCTCCCACTTGCCCTCCCCCCTCGGGATAGAAGGGCGTCACGGCGAGACAGAGTTGAAGCCGCCCGTCGGTTCGGCCGTCCGAGCCGAACCTCGGGCTGACCTGCACGACTTCCGTCCGGCAGGTGAGTTCGTCGTAGCCGACGAACGGCGTCACGCTACTTGCGTGCTTGCTGGCAACGAGCAGAATCTCGTCCTCGTCGCCAAAAACGTTTCCTCCGCCTTGCGCGGCGCGGGAGCGCTCTTGCGCCTCCTTCATGCATCGCTGGAAACCCTCGACGTCCACCTCGATGCCCCGCTCTTCCGCGAGTTCTTGGGTTACCTCGAGCGGGAAGCCCAGTGTGTCGTAGAGGAAGAACGCGTCTTCACCGGAGAAGACGCCGCCCTCGGGCGCCAGCTCTGCGAATCGGTCCATCCCCTGCCGCAGCGTGCGGCGGAACAGTTCCTCTTCGCCTTGCAGCGTGGCCTCGATGACGGGCTTGCGCTCCGAGAGCTCGACGTAGGGGTCGCCGAGCGCCTCGATGACAGCGGGGAAGACTCGCGGCAAGAACTCGTCTCGCAGCCCGAGCGCTCGCTCGCCCTTCAGGATCGCCCTGCGCATCAGCCGGCGCAGCACGTAGCCGCGACCGGTGTTTGAGGGCAGGATGCCGTCCATGATGCACATCGAGGCGGTTCGCATGTGGTCGGCGATGATGCGCACCACGCGGTCTTTCGCCGGGTCGCTCCCGTAGGTGTGCGACGCAAGGGAGCAGATTCGCTCGACGATGGGCTGGAAGACATCGGTATCGTAAACCGACGCGAAGCCGCCGAGGACCGCCGCCGTTCGCTCGAGGCCGCTGCCGGTGTCAATGTTCTTTGTGGGAAGCGGCTCCATTCCCTCCTTCAAGTAGCCGAGGTGCGGCGCTTCCGGGTCTTTGAACCTGCCCTTCCACTCGAACTGCATGAAGACGAGGTTCCAGATTTCAAGCCAGCGCCCGGCTTCCTCGTCGGTGTTGAACTCACCGACGAGTTCGGCCTCCGGCGCCGTTCGGAAGAAGATTTCGCTGCAAGGGCCGCAGGGTCCGGGCGGGCCTTCGCTGAAGGCGTTCGCCGGCCAGTAGTTCTTGTCTTCTCCGAGGCGGTGAATCTTCGTGCCCGGTTCGAAGCCGGCTTCGCTCCACCTCGCCGCCCAGATGTCGAACGCTTCATCGTCCTCCTTGAAGACGGTTACACACACCCTTGCCGGGTCGAGGCCGAGCCACTCGCCGCCGAAGAGAAACTCCCACGCGTAAGCGATCGCTTCCTCTTTGAAGTAGTCGCCGAAGGAGAAGTTCCCGAGCATCTCAAAGAAGGTGAGATGCGAGAGGTTCCCGACCTCCTCGATGTCCACGGCGCGCACGCAACGCTGCGAGTTCACCAGTCGGCGACTGGGTGGGTCGGCAAGCCCGCGGAAGAAAGGCTTGAACTGCACCATGCCGGCGCCGGTGAAGAGCAGCGTCTCATCCAACTTGCCGGTAACGTCAACCGGCACGAGCGGCGCGGGTGGGTACTCCGCGTGCCCCTGTGAGAGGAAATAGTCGAGGAAGAGCCTTCGCAGCCTCCGCGCGTTCATTCGGCGTGCCGATTCTACCAGCGAGCGGGGCGCGGTATCCTTCGCGGCAACCGTGTTCGTTGACGAGGTGCAGATTCGAGTTACCGCCGGGAAGGGCGGCGACGGCTCCGCCTCCTTTAGAAGGGAGAAACACGTGCCCAGAGGCGGACCCGACGGCGGGGACGGCGGCAAGGGCGGAGATGTGGTCCTGGTCGCTGACGAGGGAATGAACACCTTGCTCGACTTTCGGTTCAAAAGCGAGTATCGCGCCGAAGACGGCGCCCAGGGAGGCTCCGCCAAGCGCCACGGGAGAGGCGGGGCGGACGTTGAGATTCGAGTGCCGCTCGGCACCCTCGCCCGAGACGCCGACACGGGCGAACTGCTCGCCGACCTCGCCGAGCCGGGCGCTCGCGCCGTCGTCGCACACGGAGGCAAGGGCGGCAGGGGGAACCTCCACTTCACGACCAGCGTCCGTCAAGCGCCCACGTTCGCCGAGAACGGCGAGCCGGGAGAGCGGCGCGCACTGCACCTCGAACTGCGCCTGCTCGCGGATGTGGGACTCGTCGGCCTGCCGAACGCGGGCAAGTCAACGCTGCTCTCCACGGTGTCGGCGGCGAAGCCCGAGATCGGCGAGTATCCGTTTACGACGCTCGTCCCGCACTTGGGCTTGGTGAGGGTGGGAGATCGCTCGTTCGTGATGGCGGATCTGCCCGGCCTCATCGAAGGAGCGGCGGAGGGCAAGGGCTTAGGGCATCGCTTCCTCCGGCACGCCGGCAGAACGAGGCTGGTCGTGCACGTCGTCGAGTGCAAGCCTCTCGACGGCTCGGAGCCGCTCGACAACTTCCGCACCGTCCTGAAGGAACTGGAGGCGTATTCTGAGGATCTCGCCCAGCGCCCGGCTGTCATCGCGCTGTCGAAGTGCGACCTGGTCAGCACGGAGGAGGCGAGCGGCATCTGTGAAGTCCTGCGCTCGGCGACGAGTCTGGACTGCTTCCCCCTGTCAGCAGCCACGGGAGCGGGCGTGCAAGAGTTTCTGTTTGCGCTCGACAAACGGCTGCAGGAGTTGCCCAAGCCACGGCCGGAGGTCGCGCCTGCGCCCAGTTCTGCCGAAGCGGCCGTGGAGGAGCGGGGCGGGTTCGTCATAGAGCGGGAGGAGGATGGCTTCGTGGTGCGGAGCGAGCGGCTGGAGCGATTGATTCAGCGCGTAGACCTCGACAACGACGAGGCGGTCGGGCTTCTGCAGGAGCGACTTGGAAGGAGCGGGCTGTTCGAGGCGCTGCGTGAACATGGCGCAAGCGAAGGGGACACCGTTACGATCGGGCGCTTCGAGTTCGAATACCTGGAGGACGATTGAAGCGGGGCATCCTCGGCGGGACGTTCGACCCCATCCACATTGCGCACCTACGCATGGCGATCGATGCCAAGGAAACGTTCGACCTTGACGAGGTGGTGCTCGAGGTGGCGCACGTCTCTCCGTTCAAGCTTGATCATGAAGCGGCGCCGGCGGAGGCGCGCTTTCAGATGGTCTCGCTGGCAGTCGAGGGAGCGCCCGGGCTGGTAGCAGGGCGGACGGAGCTGGACCGCCCGCCTCCCAGTTTCACCGTGGACACCCTCGAGTCGTACGCCGGCGACGACTTGCTGCTGATTTTGGGCGCTGATTCGCTCGCCGACTTCACGGCTTGGCGCGAGCCTGAGCGCGTGGCGGCGCTCGCCCGGCTGGCGGCTTGCTCGCGGCCCGGGTTTCCGGTCGAGGATGTTGTTGCCGCCTTGCCTGAGCCGCTCGCCTCGCGTGTAATGCCGTTCTCCGCGCCGCTCCTGGACGTGAGTTCAACCGACCTGCGCCGGCGGCTGCGCGAGGGGCGCTCGGTGCGGTACCTTATTCCCGATTCGGTCATCCGTTTTATCGAGGAATCC
>Ga0209172_10002757_pt1 | contig 29475 bp, 32 predicted proteins | sample LarsenN4metaG_FD_184113 | JGI IMG/M metagenome (GOLD analysis project Ga0209172, IMG submission 184113) | Hot spring sediment bacterial and archeal communities from British Columbia, Canada, to study Microbial Dark Matter (Phase II) - Larsen... ... | reverse complement strand
CATTTCCATTCATATTCGGTGCTGCGATGAAGACTGCATATGATCTCCTTCTCTACAAAAGTTTCAAAGAGATCAAGCCACCTGAAGAGAAGTAACTCCATAACATATTATATATTGTGATTCTTGATGATCAATGCAATGAACAGAGTTTACATTGCCATGTATGGAGTAGGTCTGGGTCATGCGAGCAGAATGCTTCTGGTTGCGAATAACTTGTCGCAAGATGCAACGATACAGTTTTCATCTTTTGGTGAAGCAGTAGATTACATCAAGATGCATGGGTTTGATTGCTTCTCTGTCCCTGCAATTGATTTTGGCTGGAGCGCTGATGCCGGTTTCTCCATAAAAGAGAGTGTGATGAAACTCCCTCGAAACTTCTATCGTTTCACTGCACAGTTGGGAACTGAAGGTAGAAACATTGGAAACTTCAGACCGGATGTGGTTGTTTCAGATACAAGATTATCTTCATTATTAATGGCAAAGTTGTTGAATATTCCTTGTATCACAATATTGAATCAGCTTAAATTGCTTCTTTCACCACGATTGCGTGAGTTCAGCATTGCACGTGTATTTGAAGAGGGTTTGGGAGAAGCTTTAGGGAAGTTCTGGAAGTTGAGCAATGCTGTATTGATACCTGATCTGCCTCCTCCATACACGTTGTCTGAACAAAATATCTGGTCTGTGGAAAGCATTGGTAATAAGTTGAAGTATGTTGGTTTCATGGCGCCCAAGCCAACAATAAATCAAGAATATGTTGATAAGGTTGCCAAGTTGCTTGGCTTTAATTATAATAAGCCAACTGTGTTCGCTCATATAAGCGGACCGAGTGCAACAAAGATTGTCGTTTTGAACAAGGTGATGGAAGCACTCAAGGATAATGATAGGATACAGTTTGTGATTTCTGAAGGAAAGCCCAATGGAGATACTGTGCCTAGAAAGATAAAGAATGGGTGGTACTTTGAATGGTGTCCCGTTAAGGATGAAATCTTTGCAATGAGCGATCTATTGATAATGCGAGGAGGGCACTCTACACTGGCGCAGGCAATACAGTACGGCAAGCCAGTTATCACAATACCGATAGAGAATCATGGGGAGCAATTGGGCAATGCTAGCAAGGCACAGAAGATTGGGTTAGGTGTGATGCTGAAACAGAAAGAGTTGAAACTTCAAGAAATTTCTGATGCTGTTGAACGTGTGCTTGACGACTCTAGTTTTGAAAATAATGCCAAGATGCTTATGGAAGTTGCCAGTAAATTAAATGGCGTTGAAAATATAGTGAATGAAGCGAAATCATACTTTTAGAAATGGTAACCTTATAACAGGATGCAAAAAATAGGAAATATGTTGAGCATCAAGGAAGCGCTTACGATGCAACAGGGCAGTGTTGTGGAGCTGCGAGGATGGGTTGTTACCAAAAATACTGTAGGATGGTTACTGTTTCTTACCATACGTGATGGATCTGGCTACATGCAGGTTGTTGGCAAGAAAGGAGTTACTGATGAACAGTCCCTCAATAAAATGAAGGATGTTACCATTGAATCAGCTGTTAGAATAAAGGGACAGATCAGGGATGATGCCAGAGCGCCCGGAGGAAAGGAGTTGACTGTTAAAGAAATGGAAATAATTTCCATTGCGGAGAAGTGGCCAATAACCAAAAGTGCGGTAAAATCCTCTGCATTTCTGTATGATAACAGACACCTCTCCATTAGAGGAAAGAAAAGCAGTTCTGTGATGAAGGTTAGATCTGAATTCATCAAGGCGGCATTTGACTTTTTCACCGAACATGATTTCATTTACATAAATGCGCCATCTATAGTACAATCAGCAGTAGAGGGCGGTGCTACACTATTCAATATAGATTATTTTGGTAAGAAAGCATCACTAACGCAAAGTGCCCAATTGTATGAGGAAGCTGCAATATGTGCATTTGGCAGAGTCTTTATCATGCAACCAGCATTCAGGGCTGAAAAATCGAAGACGGCAAAACATCTTACGGAATTCATTATGATCGAGTCTGAGGTTGCATTCAATGAGCAATCTGATAATATGAAACTGCAGGAGGATCTTGTGAATTATGTTTGTGCTAGAGTGGTAGAGAAGAGGAGCAAGGAGCTCGATATTCTTGGAAGAAAGTTTAGCGTGCCAGAAAAACCATTTCAAAGGATAACATATGATGAAGCAAGGGAAATTGCGATTAAAAATGACGTAAGCTTTGAATGGGGTGAGGATATACCAACAGAGGCTGAGAGGCTTGTCTCGAAAATGTTTGATAAGCCATTCTTCATCACTGAGTATCCGTTAAGCGCAAGAAGTTTCTATCATATGACCAAACCAGACAATGATAAGATTACATTGTCAGCGGATCTTATCGCCCCTGAAGGTTTTGGGGAGATAGCGACTGGCGGGCAGAGGATTCATGATTACAATGTATTGATTGAAAGGTTGAAGAGGTATGAACTGCCTATGGAATCATTTCAATGGTATGTTGATTTAAGAAAGTATGGCATGCCTCCGCATGCTGGTTTTGGCATTGGTGTGGAAAGATCTGTAAGATGGATATGCAACCTGAAGCATATAAGGGCTACATCACTATTCCCAAGGACTATAACTAGGCTCTATCCCTGATCTCTTCTTATTTCCTGCTTCCATGTATGTGTTAATGCGGCTATTACCTTCATCGTGTTTGAGTATCTGTTGTTAAGTATGAAAACGTATGAATCACTTGCAACTTGAGCGAAGAGATCGTTTATTCTCCCATCTCTCTTTTGATAAATAGTCTGTATGGGTTCATTATTCTTCCATCTTTCAAAATCCTTTCTTGTTACGATCAACACTTCAATATCATCTCCCTCCACCACATTGATATCGAATGATAACCTGTATTCAAGCATGAGAATCAGGTTGACGCCAAAGTACATTGCTTTATAGCCATTGCTGCTATACGGAATCTTGAGTCCATTGCTATTTCACAGCACTCTGCCCTCTAGCGCACCAAATCACCTATTGGACAAACTTGATAAATGTTGCAATATCAGCAATAATTATAAGACGAGGTGGAGTTGAGACCCCTATGCTTAAGATGTCAGCAGAAGAGATACAGAAAATATCAGACAGTGTGGAGAGCAAGAACGCCCAAGAGGTTCTAAAGTGGGCGCTGGATACATTCCATCCAAGAATAGGCCTTGCATCTAGTTTTGGAGCGGAAGATGTTGTTATCATAGATATGATGACGAAGATAAGGAAGGATGCCAGAATCTTCACTTTAGATACAGGAAGGCTTAATCAGGAAACCTATGATGTTATGGATGCTATACGTAACAAGCATAACATTAGCATAGAAATCTACTTCCCTGATCAGAAGGAAGTTGAAGATATGGTTAGGGAGAGAGGCTTGAACCTCTTCTATAATAGCGTTGAAAACAGAAAGTTATGTTGTGAAATAAGGAAGGTTCATCCTTTGAATAGGGCATTAAGCAAGTTAGATGCTTGGATCACGGGAATAAGGAGGGAACAGGTAGCAACAAGGTCTGTAACGAAGAAGGTTGAGATCGATACTGGACACAATAATATAGTGAAGGTAAATCCAATTGCTGATTGGTCATGGGATATGGTATGGGATTACATAAAGAAGAACGATGTTCCATACAACAAGTTACATGACAAGGGATACCCAAGCATTGGTTGCGAGCCGTGTACAAGAGCAATCAAGCCTGGTGAAGACCTTAGAGCAGGAAGATGGTGGTGGGAGCAAGATGCCAATAAGGAGTGCGGTCTGCACTTCAATCCTTTGAAGAAAAAGTGATCTGTTTTGAGCAATGGCAATGGTATACCTGCTCCCCATGGTGGAGTGCTAGTAAATAGGGTGCTGTCTGGCAGTACGCTGGAGAGAGCCAAGAATGATGCTAGGGAATTGATGAGTATTGTAATTGATTCTGATCTAGCGAATGATATAGAGAATGTTGCTGATGGTATATTCAGCCCATTGGAAGGTTTCATGCTTAGCCATGATTTTGCTGATGTGCTAAAGCATGGAAGGCTTGCAAATGGGATTCCATGGACTATTCCCATAGTGCTCGATGTTGATGAGCAAACAGCAAAGCAGATGAAAGATGCACATGATGTAGCCATAAAGGATGAGAGTGGAAGGATATTTGCAATAATGCATGTTGAAGATACATACAAATTTAACAAGGTGGAGACGGCAAAGGCAGTTTACCAGACTGATGATATGAAACATCCTGGTGTTGCAAAAACACTGTCGATGCATGAAACGTTAGTTGGTGGTAGAATTGATCTTATAGATAGAGCGAATAATAGTGAGTTAAGAAAACATAGATTATCTCCTGCACGTACGCGTGATGAATTCAGAAGTCATGGTTGGAAGACAGTAGTTGGTTTTCAGACAAGAAACATTCCACATCTTGCACATGAAATGCTCCAGAAAACTGCGCTGAACCTTTTTGATGGTTTATTCATAAATCCCTTGATTGGAAGGAAGAAGAGTGGGGATTTCAAGGATGAGGTTATAATCAAAGCCTATGAAACATTGATCGAGCACTATTATCCCATACAAAGTGTTATGTTTGTAACATTGCATACTGAAATGCGATATGCAGGACCGAAGGAAGCAATATTGCACGCAATAATGCGCAAGAACTTTGGATGCTCCCATTTTATAATTGGGAGGGATCATGCTGGTGTTGGCAATTACTACCATCCATTTGCCGCGCAGGAGATCTTCAAGGATTATGCAGATATTGGAATAAAGCCAGTATTCTTCCCAGCATTCTTTTACTGTAAAAAATGTATGGGTACTGTAAGCGAGAAATCATGCTCCCATGATATGCAGATGCGAGTGGAACTTAGTGGTACAAAGTTAAGGCAGATGGTAACCAGTGGAGAAAGACCCTCTGAACTCTTGATGCGACCAGAGATTGCTGATTTAATACTGAGCTGGAAGGACCCTTTCGTGACTTAGGTTTTTATTACTGGCTATTGATGCTGTTTCGAATGAAGATAATTGCTCTTTCTATCATCTTTCTACTGCTATCTGCCACTGCTGCAAATCTCGTTTATGCACAGACACCACCACGAAAGATTGAGAATGTTGTGATACCATTCACGGCGGTAAATGCAGAATTTTCTACGCCAGAGCATTTTGAATTTCCTTCCAAGCATGTAGCAAACTGGATACTAACGATAGAAAATAATCTCCAGTACAATGAACAGAATCCTGACGCAAAGGTTGTTTTGAGATTAAAGGAAAATCCTGAAGATAAAGAGTTTTTGGAAATAATGATGTTTGGCCCTGCAACTTACAAGTTTGCAATATCGGTTGCAAATGAGGCAGTTGGCTACATGCGTATATATGAAAACAATAGGGCATGGTTTCCCGATAGGGCATCTACGATATCATACGTGCAAAATGAAAGATTGAGCGTAAACAACGGTCAGAGGATTGTTACAGACAAATTGGGAATACCCAACTTTACTTTGGGTACCATTGAAGTGTATGGAAGAGATGATGTGGATGATGACGTTAATGCAATTGCCGGTCAGATAAAATTGGAAGTTATGTCAGGCAATCCATTGGACAATCCAATACTGATGATACCTTCCATAATTGCAGCCATAACCGGCGGTGTAATAGTAATGTTGCTTATACTCAAGAAGCGTTAGTTTCCCTGTAGTATTTACAGCTCTTTTTCAAAAGGCATGGTTCGCATAATGGGCCAACTGGTTTGCAGATATTCTGCCCAAACATAACAAAAGTGTCGTTGATATTTAACCAGTATCTTTTATCTATTTTAGTGGTAAGTTCCATCTCCGTCTGTTCAGGAGTCTTTGTTTGCACCAATCCCAGTCTGTTAGCAATTCTATGCACATGTGTATCAACTGGCACTGCTGGCTTGTTAAACGCGTAAACTAATACACAGTTTGCAGTCTTTCTTCCAACGCCAGGCAGTTTCAGTAATTCATCAATATTATCAGGAACCTTTCCATCGTATTGCTCCACAAGTATCTTTGCAACTTCTTTAATCCTCCTTGCCTTGACATGATAAAATCCAGATTGCTTGATCAGTCGCTCTATCTTTTTCGTATCTGCTTTTGCAAGATCCACTGCTGTCTTGTACCTTGCAAACAAATTATTAACCGCTACAGTTGTGTTTTCATCCCTCGTTCTTGCAGAAAGTATTGTGCCTATGAGTATCTGCAGAGGATCACCAGTTTCTGTTTCCTGCAATTCCTTTAGTGCCGTCATCCTTGGAGGTTTTACTCTATTTATAGTCTCAAGCATTGAATCGAGAATACTTTCCATTTCCATGTTTTGAAAAGTGTTTATTATCATTATTATCCTTTGCATGAGATAGTTTATTATTGCCAAATGAAGTAGTGTGCCCATGCAACTAACGAAGGAGGAAGAGAAAGCACTTGCTGGTGAAAAAGGTGAAGCCTTAGCAATTGCATATAGAATACTTCTTGCCATAGGCGAATCTACGGATGCAGAGAACCTTGTGCCTATAACATGGGCGCATGTTTCTGGTGTAAATTACAATACTATAGGGGATTCTGGTGTAAAATTTCTTGAGGGCCTTAGCAGGGAAGGAAGGTTTGCAGTAAAGACCACAATAAATCCCATGGGTTTTGATCCATTGAAGGTAAGAGCATTAAAATTGAAAGAAGAATTCATTCAACAGCAGAATAAAATTGTGAGTGCGTATGAGCGTATGGGATCTATGAAACCATATACGTGCATTCCATACGAAGTCTTTGATTTACCTCCTAAAGATACAAGCGTTAGTTTTGCTGAAAGCAATGCAGCGGTTTATGCGAATTCAATTGCTGGTTTACGGACAAATAAGGAAAGTGCATTGAGCGCACTTGCAAGTGCACTTACAGGGAAAGCACCATACTCTGAACTCAGGATGGAAGAGATGAGGAAACCAAACAAGTGCATAAAGATCAAGCATGTGATAGAGAATGAATTGGATTATGGTTTACTTGGATACTTTGCTGGCAAGGTTGCCAGTGATGTTGTGGCATTTGATGGTATCAATACATTGGAGAAAAGGAATGCAAAAGCACTTTCTGCTGCTATAGGAACCTCAGGCTCATGTGGCATGTTCACCGTTGGAAGAACTGATTGTGAAACTGTAGAGTTTGGGAAGGAGGAGATGATGAAGGTAAGGGATGAGTTGAATACAAGTGATAAAGGTGATCTGATCACTCTTGGCAGTCCCCAGCTTGGTGTTGATGACCTATCGTTATTATCAAAGATGATTGAGGGGAAGAAGTTCAGGAAGCGATGTTTGATATTCTGCGCAAGAGCTGCGTATGAAAGTGCAACACGCTTAGGTTACACACAAAAGATTGAGCAGGCTGGTGGTGAGTTGTTATGCGATTGTTGCACATGTTTAACCCCCCTTGTGGATCGTGAGGAGGTTGATAGTGTAATTACAAATAGCATCAAAGGTGCATATTACTTGAACAGCCATAACAAGGTTGGAGTGTGCCTGAAACCATTGAAGGAGATAGTGAAGGAAGAATGCGAATAAAGTGCAGAAAAATAGTGAGTGGAGCTGGAGAAGGCGAAGCATTGGTAACCAAGCAAGCGATCAATTTTCTTGCCATGATAGATTTGAAGAGTGGAATCATAAAAGATGAAAAACATGCACTGTATGGTAAGAGTGTAGCAGATAAGATACTGATATTTCCAAATGCTGTTGGCAGCAGCGTAGGTGCATATTCCATCTATGCGTTAAAGATCAACAACGTTGCTCCAAAAGCAATTTTATGCAAGAAAGCTGACATAACTACAGCATCAGGATGTGCAATTGCCAACATTCCGTTGATAGATCATCCCGATGCGGATATCTTTGCAATAAGATCTGGTGCGAAAGTAAAGATAAATGATGATTTGATCGAGATTTACTAACCATACTTATCCTTTAACTCACACAAGATTGGCATCCTAGCAAGCATCTCTTCCGTAACCTTCTCCCAGATTATTCCCCCGGGCTTTTGCATCTTGGTTTTGGTTCTTATGACCCTGCTTGGTGTAATGATGATATCTACAGAAACATCATGATCCTCTACTGGAATATCATCGACAAGTTGAATATCATGTATAGTGGTTGCAACTGGCACCTTCTCATCCACCGCTCCTATGGTTCTTAATGTTGCATACTCAAGTTCTGCATAACCTTCACCTTTTCCAACTCTTGCACCATCGGGAGAGACTGCAACAGATCCCATCACTATAAGATCAACTTTGAATTTAGCGTCTAACTGAAGCGGTTTGCCATATGTAAAGGCGCCAGAAATTGCAGATGCCTTGAACCATGTATTTTCCGGTATAGCATTTGGATCCAATAAAATAAAGTGAGACCTAAGGCGTGGTGGTGGCATTATCAGCAATTTTCTTGCTTTCAATGTCAGATATCGTACAGAACGCTGGGGTGCATCGGGATTCACTTTCAATGTTCTTGCCTTAAGAAACTCCTCCAATTCTGCCAATTTTCTGGCAGCTACATCAGCGCCCTTGAAATTAGGAATTCTCCCGTATACTGGTCGTGGGAAGGTTGCTATATCTTTACTTTCTAATGCATCCCACACAAATTTGCGTATCTCCTTCTTTCTCTCCTTTATACCCATGCAAAGATTTTTAATTTCATTTTTATTAAACTATCTTGCTCTGGTGCACGGCATTTCGATGGGCGAACCGAGCCAGAGCGCGATGAGGATAAAAGTCAGTGCACCAGCAGTTCGTTAAAATGCGTAAAACTTTCATTCTCCTCTTACCTACATTATACAATGCCAAGCTCAGACACTTTTGGTGCCCAAGCAGGGAGCGGTGAAAAGGTTGTTCAATGGATGAATGAACAGATTGGAAGGAAAAATAAGGAAGGTAAGATGGAGTTAAGCGGGCAGGTTATTGAAACATCTAGATTTGGAAAATTTGAACTACTAGCCTATGATGGCGATCTCCCGTTTGCAAGAGATCTCATAGTTAAAGCTAGTAAGAGGTTTAAGATCAAAACGCTGGAAGGAGGATACAAACCCAAAGCTTTCTTTTCCTTCAGTGTTGGAAGTAGGGAGTATGCGAAAGTTCACTCCAATGGTAGCCTTGTTGGTTATGTAGAGTTGACCAAGGCAAGACTGCTTGGTGCAAAATGGGGTGTGACGAGCGAGAAGGGAAGTTAGATTTTTAATCATCCTCATCGATCTTCTTCTTTACGTTCTCCAATGCATTAGCCATTGATTTATCATCATAATACACCATCTGGTGAAATGGGTTTTTAGTCATATGATCTATGGCGTTGGTGCTATCATCAAACACAGGTCTATCATTGCATGTAAGACATATGAATGGCATAACCTAGCACTCTCCATGCATGTATGTAAGCATTCCCAACGTGCTACGCAAGGAATTGGAGAGGTTGATTTAATGCGAAAACATATTGCGAACGATTTTATATGGTTCGGCATCAGGTTTCTTCGACGTGACAGCCAAGCCAGCGAATCCGGCAACAAGTTCGTGTCCTGAATGTGGTGGCAGTTTACATTATGAGCCAAATACAAAGCACTACATATGCAAGAAATGTGGCCTTTACGCTACGCGTGAACAGATTTATGATATAAGGGATAAGCAGCGACCTGAGAAGAAGAAGAGCAAGGAAGATGAATACCTAGAATGGTGGCTCAGTAAGAAGAAATAGTTTCATAATTTTTGTTTGTTAAATGGAATTGTTAATTGTAAAATATCTGAATTTACATGTTAACAGTAATTAAATGCGCAAACAATTTTTGTGCATGGAAAACGTATTAAATAAGCATCTTTAATATGCGATGATATGAGCATGGAGCTTCCAAAATGGGCTGAGGATGAAATCAATTCTATAACAGAGTCTTCATTTAAGCAAATGGACTCATGGGAAGGCACTGGTTACTTTCTTGATATAGATGAAAAGAACAGGAAGGCTGACATTCAATTTTACGAGCGGTTGCCTGTTGGGAAACATATAGTTACCGCTAATATTCCTAAAAACATAAAGATAGATGATCTCGTGAAGGGTTTTGTTTATGCGTACAAGTTGAAGGTTCTGAAAGCGTCATTGAGTGACAAACTGGTTAAATTTTTGAAGGAGAGCCTGAATCTAGATATGGATGGCATCTATCAATTTGAAATAGAATCGCTTGAGATGTTAGATATTGATGCTGGTCTCGCTCCATCTTCTGCGGAAGAGGACAATTCTGAAGATTAATCTTTCTTATTTTGCAAGCGGTTTCTAAGATGGAGGTTTCATAATGCTACCCCTACTCACTGCCATCTTCATTAGAACTATCCATGACAGTATCAGGATAATGTGATAGGAAGCTATCCTCCATGCAATGATTATGCTACCAAATGATACAGGATCGAGTCCAAAAGTGGGCAAATATGCGCCTATGCCAAATTCACTTGTACCCGAACCGCCTGGACTGATTGGTAGTGTTCCTATTGATATGGAAGCCGCTACAGCCATTAAAGATTCAAAAAATCCTATTCCAACTATCGTATTGGCAAGAACCATGAAAGTTACGGCATGTATTGCTGCGCCAAGAAAAGTAAGTGCAAAACCAACTACAAATATCTTTAACGATAATGAATTTAGATTTTCTCTAGCCATTTGACATAGACCCCCAAGTGCATCATTGCAGGTGTTGACTATCTTCAGTGCCCTTGCAGGGCCCATGAATTTACCGATTAGTGGTTGTGAAAATTTAGGTATTTGGAAAATTTTTTTGGATGACATCACAAGCAGTATCATATAAGTACCGAAGATAGGCGATGTGATTGCAAGTATGCCAAATGCTATAAGATAGTTTCCAGCAAGAAACGCCCATGCGGCAGCAATGTAAGCCAATACACTACCAACTAGCACATCACTGATCACTTCTACAGTAATTATCCACATACCTTTACCGCTAGATACACCGTGTTTGTATAACCATGCAACACGCAAAAATTCACCGCCTATATACGCAGGTGTGGTGAGATTCAGAAACTCGCTACCCACTCTTGCAAATATATTACTCTTGGCAGTCGTGACCCTTCCAACAAAAGATCGTACGAAGTAATGAAAGCGTATTCCCTGCACAAATAACTTGGTTATCGCTGCCGCACTTGCTATTGCGAAGGGAAGGACGCCAACCTCTAGAATATCCTGAGGACCCACATTAAGCAGCAATGCTATGATTATTAATGGTACCAAACTCGCTGTGATTGCTATTATTCTCCACTTCAACAAGTGTTAAGAAATTATGCATGCTAATAAGGTTAAAGTGTTTAACAAGTAACAAGTACATACGAAAGTTTGGAAAGTAGTTGTATGTAATATAATGAATCGTATCGTTAGCAACTGCCTACACAAGCATAATTTCAATTGAATAAAATTTATTTCTGATCCGGAGTAGTTGTATCGCAAGCAAACTTCTACTTATGATCACTTTGTAAACCTAGAACTTATCATCAGATTATTACATAATATGTGCGGAGGTGAAAAATTGGATCTGAACGGACAACAAAAGTCAGCAGAATCGTTGATGGAGCAGGAGACACTAAAGGCAGCAATGGAGTTGGCTAGGCCAAGCATTGCAGTTATCGGAGCTGGTGGTGCTGGTAGCAATATACTGTCATGGATAAAAGAACGTGGTATAACTGGAGGAAAATTAATCGCAGTTAATACTGATGCAGCGCATCTTAGCATAACAAAAGCTGATAGGAGAATATTGATCGGCGCCAAACTCTGTATGGGAAGAGGCTGTGGAGGCTATCCTGAAAAAGGAAAGCAGGCAACCTATGAAACCCTTCATGAAATTGAAAGAGAGACTGAAGGCTCTAACATAATATTCCTGTGCGCGGGTCTTGGAGGCGGTACAGGAACTGGGGCTATACAGATACTTGCCGAGGAGTTGAAGAAACTTACTGGAGCGTTGGTTGTAGCAGTAGTAACCTTGCCATTCGCTGTAGAACGCTACAGGTATGATTTGGCAAGAGAGGCTCTTAAGAATCTTCGTGGAAGCTGTGATACGGTAGTAGCAATAGATAACAACAGGCTTACCAAGGTAGCAGGTAACCTACCATTACAAGAGGCATTGGGTGTAGCAAATGAACTCGTTGGTGAGTTCATAAGAGGTATAACAGAAACTATAACCACTGCAAGTCTGATCAACATAGACTTTGCCGATCTAACTGCGATAATGGAAAACAGAGGATTGGCTGCAATCGGAGTTGGATATAGAGATGGAGTTGATAGAATAGAGAAAGCTGTTCGCATGGCATTGGATACACAATTGCTTGATATCAAGGATATGTCATGTGCTCACGGTGCATTGATACACGTAACCGGTGGTGATGATATCACACTGGAAGAAGTCACTAGAGCTGGAGAGCTAGTTACACGATCGCTGCCACATAATGTAAGAATAGTCTGGGGAGCAAAGGTAGACAAGAAGATGAATGGACATGCGAGAGTCATGGTGGTCTTGACAGGAGTAGAAAGCGTGTTAGCAGATGAGCCAAAGGAAGCAGTGCAACCGACACCAGTACCAGAAGAACCAAAGAAGCGAGGATTCTTCGCATTCCTTCACTAATTTTTCTAGAGGTGCTAGATATGACACTGCAAGTAAGGAGACCTAAACAGACAGAAGTGCTGTCAGTACGTGTGGAGCAGATGCTGGTAGAGGAACTCAGAAGCGAGGCCGAATCTGCAAATATTTCTTTGAATGTGCTGGTGAATCACATATTCAGGAAATATGTAGCCTGGGAGAGAGACGCATGTAGAATAGGTTTCGTGCCTATTACCAAGGATCTATTCGCATCACTGTTAGAAAAATTAGAGGAAGGTCAGCTTGAACAGATCGCAGCAAAATCTGTCAATAATATAATCGATGTAATAATCTACATGCGGAAGAAATTTGATCTGGAAACATGCTTACAGTGGCTGGACGAAATGTGTAAGGCATCAGGATTTGCAAAGAAAAGAGTGATGATGGACACACTTCATACATACATTGTGCAGCATGATCTTGGCATAAAGTATTCCGTATACTTGAGACATATACTGAAACTGTTGTTCAATACCCTGCAAAAAAGAATAGAGCCTGACATAACGGCACAAAGCGTAATATTCACAGCTGACATAGACCATTAACAAAATTTACCCTAAACTTTTTTATCTAACCTCATACTACACTTATACAAGAGCATTTGCAGATCACAATTTAGCGTCAGCTCCGTCTGCTAATTTTCATCCGAAAGTTTTTGATAATTTTTTATCATCAACTGATAAAATTCAAACTTATATACTTGGGAAAAAATTGATCAGTGGTTGAGCTTAACAGAGGTTATCAAAAATGGCAAATGGGATCGGTAACAAGAACTACGTGATGTCATTAAGAATAGATCATGACATAGTGGAAGCCCTAAAAGAACAAGCCCGGCTTGATCGTGTTAGTGTTAATGTTCTTGTTAACAATGTATTGCGCAATCATGTGGAATGGGAAAGAGATGCAAAGAAAGCTGGATTTATTCCTGTGACAAAAGATATGCTGTCATTAGTTTTGCGTAATCTTAAGGACGAAGATCTTGAAAAAATTGTTGAGCAGACAAAGGATATTATTAAAGCCCAGATAATCTACATGGAAAAGCGTTATGATATCAATTCATTTCTGCACTGGTTACAGAACCGTTGCAGAGCATCAGGATTTAGTGCAAAAGAATTTTATCAGAATGATATTCTGATTTGCATCATTCAACACGAGCTTGGGTGGAAATGGTCTGTTTACTTTAAAGCACTGATAAAAACTGCTCTTGATGATCTTGTTAAGAGTAAGGTTGATTTTGATATATCATCATCGATGTTAATTTTCCGAGTGGCTCGTGATCAACAAGCAAAACAATCTACAGTGGAAATAATTTAAGATAATTTATGACTCAACTCCTGCTGCGCGTGACCATTACAAACTGACATACCCAATGTTACAATGTTACATAATACGTTTGATTCTATTCTATTATGATTTGTAATCAACCGATGAAAATTAAGTCCTGTTAACAATTTTGTTGGTTTCACTATGCCATAATTGTTGTTAATTTAATCAATAGCACTTAATCGATAACATCAGAGCCAGTTAGTCATTATAATTGAAATGTTTTGATAAATTGTGTCAAGAACAAGTAGAGTTATAGTAATAATTCATCTGACTTGCAGGAAACTTTCAAAACTAATTTTCGAAAATATGCTAAAAATTTTTGCTCTGATAGACTCTGGTTAGTTGTTTGTGTTCTAATTGTTAAATGGAGGTGAATTTCGAACTTTATATAGATATATATACTGAAATCCGCTTTCTAAAGAACGATATTCGCTTCGCAAAATACAATGACGCGATGAACGTAGCATTATCACATTTTGCATTGTATTATAAGATTAAATAATTCGGTAGGGTCAGAAGCAAAAGTGTATGCTATATCTGTGACTGGAACAGCAGGGTCTGGCAAGTCATTACTTACATCGAAATTGATAGAATGGTATGCCAGCAATAATGCATATGTCATTGCTTTATATCTTGATCTTGGCGCGGTAAATCTTCCATATGAGCCCACAATAGATGTCAGAGACCATATTGATATCGGTACAATTGTGGAATCATATGGTCTGGGGCAAACTTCTAATTTATCATGTGAGAGTAAGGCTGTATTTGTGTTAGATGTAATACTTGTGTCATCTCCAACAAACTTTGTTTCTATTGCATTGCTTGCAACATCTATACGCTTACGCCTTCACCTCCCACAGGTCAATGTATTATCGAAGATTGGTTTGATGAAGGCGAATAGGGTGCTTACATGGTCATCAAATATTGCTTTATTGGAACAAGCAATTAGTAGTGAAGTACAAGGAGAAAGTTATTTGCTAAGCATGCAATTGTTGAAAGGTATTGTGAAGGGAGGATTTTCGATGGAGCTTTTTGCCGTTTCCAGTGCAACTTCAGAAGGAATGATAAACCTTGTTGCCGCACTCAGCAGAATATTTAAGATTGGAGAGGAGGTGGAAGATTTATGCCTAAAGTAACTGCAAAAGCGCCATCATCAACCGCAAACCTAGGCCCGGGTTTTGATGTATTTGGGCTTGCGCTTGATGCGTTTTATGATGTGATCACACTGGAAACTACTGATAAAGAAAGTATTGAGATTGAAATGAAAGGGGAATACGGGAAGATTATTCCATTACAGACAGAAAGCAATGTTGCCGGATTGGTGGCTAAGAAGATGAGCGAGGATTTCAAAATTGAACAAGGTTTGAAGATAACTGTTGATAAGGGAGTACCGCCAGGTTTTGGGCTTGGAAGCAGTGCAGCCTCTGCCGCTGCCACTGTAAAAGCGTTCAATGCAATATTCAATCTCAATCTGGATCAAAATTCATTGGTAAAGTATGCGGCAATGGGCGAAGTTGCGAGTGCTGGTACAATGCACTACGATAATGTATCAGCATCATTACTTGGAAATTTTGTGATTGTAAGAACCGAACCGTTGAGTATTGTGAGAATTGATGCGCCAAAAGATCTTGTACTTTGTGTTGCAATTCCGAAGATCGATGTACCGAAGAAGAAGACAGAAGTTTCCAGAAGTGTTTTGCCAGCACAAGTATCACTTGAGCAACTAACCAGCAATGTCGCTAATGCCTGCACAGTAGTTGCCGGCTTTATGCTTAAAGATGTGGAGCTTATTGCTACAGGAATCAATGATGCGATAGTTGAGCCTGCAAGGATGCATCTGATCCCTGGTTATGAATATGTTAAGAAGAATGCGCTGAATGCTGGTGCCCTAGCGGTTACCATTAGCGGTGCTGGGCCATCTATGATAGCATTTGTGAAAGATGGCCATGATACAGGGAAGATCTACAAGGCAATGGAGGAAGGGTTCAGGAATGCGAATGTCAACAGTAAAACTGTTGTATGTAAACCAAGTGATGGAGCCAAGGTAATTACAACGAATTAAAGTATTCTAGATACATTCTTCCTCATGCATGCAGTATCTTATACCACTCCAATTTATCTTTGCGTATGCGTAAGACCAGTATGACTCCAATACATTCTCCATCATGACCAATTCTACATTATCAATGGTGAAGTGCCATCCAAGCCTTGCAGCCTCTTCCTGCGCCTTTAGCAAAAGTGCTGAAAGATCTACTGTAAATAAGCCATCCTCGTTTGTGTAAAAATCCTGCCCAGAAAGATTTACACTGTAAATGAAATTTTTGTTACAGGGTTCTATTCTTGCAAATTCATTGCTGCCTCCCATAACAACGTTAAGGCTGCCTGTCATAGTATGGTAAAAGATATCCATGCCCAGAATTTTGGAAGGAAATGTCTGCACTATACCTTCATCTTCTATGGTAACATCTTTCACATTGAACCACACATCGGTAAGCATGGCATACCAGGAGGGAAATATGATTGGTGATAATGGAGCACCTCTCCAATCTTCAATCTTGGTTTGCAATATTAGTGAATTTACATCACTAACCTTGAGGGGTGGTGGTTGGTATACAGGTTGTAGATCGTCCCAGACGCTGCCAACGCTTATCCCTGCAACATATACCCAGTCCGAGTCAGGGGGTGTGAGCATACTCAGGTGTATGCTATTATCATCGTACCAGTCTGCATGTATATTAGCAGTATTGTCGATTTGAATGGAGCCACAACCCATGAATTCCCTCCACTTCCATACCCTAGTATCCCAGCCTCCATCAGATTTTATGAGAGAGGGATTTGGTGACCAGTAGTTATTAGAATTAACGTGTAATTTTTCCATGATATTGCCATTTTTTGGCATTGAAATTATTGCTAATGCATAACCATAGAACCCAATTAACCATACTGTTATCGCAAAAATTATGAGCTTGCTAGCTTTATGCATGGCATACCATATGTTATTGCGATAATTAGTTTATTTGTTATAGGACTTACATGCGTAAATATTATACAATAATACAGCGATAATTTGTATATCTTAACAATATTGGGTTGCACAAATAGGTTCCTATGAAAAATAGTTTAACGATTATGTCAGCAGAATAAACATAAAACATAAAAGAACGAACTTCGCACTCGTTTTGTGCATCACAGAACTATATTAGGAATCACACTAGCAACTATACTTCTCTTCAGCATGACTGCAAGCGCTCTGGCACAGGAGGGCGCCTTTTCTGCCAGAATACTGGCAAAGGGAAAGAAGTCAAATATGTTATTACTTGTGATTAATTCTCCAAAGAGCACTGGATCAATACACCAGATCGATATTGAATTCACCAAAGGGAGTCCAGTAGTTGCAATAACAAGAGGATGGGATAGCGATAAGAGCGGGAATAGTATAACATTAACTGCAAAAAGAAATGATATCCGTCCTGGAGAGAAGGGGATCTTCATCATCAGAGTCTCCGATTTATCTTCTGCGGCATTTGAATGGAGTTTGAAGGACAAAGATGGTAACGAGCTTAGGAGTGGAACTGTTTCCAAGATCAGGGTGAAAGAACCTCCAGATTCAGGCTCTATACTTCCACCTGCAGCACCTGAAGTTGCTGTCAACAAGTTCACGGCAATGCAGGGAGAACAAATTACAATAACTGGCAAAGGATATACTGCCGACAGTGGAGTTATTATTTACATTGACCAGCAAGAGATAGCAAGAACCAATACTGATTCAAAAGGTATGTTTAACACTGTTCTTACTATTCAAAACAATATAGCTGCAGGTCTGCATCTGTTAAAAGCTGTTGACTCGTCTAACAAATCATCTCTGATTCAAATTATGGTTGAAGCTCCTCAGAGTTCACTTCCTCCACTGCAGGGAGGGAGAATGGAGGTCAGAATTGATAAGGAAGAATATAGTCCCGGAGATCTGATAAGAATACAGGGCTCTGCTGTCTTTGATAGACCCGTTTCCCTCCAGATAGTTGATCCAACCGGAGGAATAGTCTGTGGAGCAAATCCACCTGTCAATAACAAGACTCTTCTGTGGGATGCAACGTGTTCGATTCCTGGCAATGCCGTTTCCGGCAGATATGTGTTGGAGGCCAAGCAAGTGCCTCATAAAACCACTACGGTGTTTAATGTAAAGGCAAGGAGCACTGGTGATGATGGGGGTAGTGGAGGTACTGGAGGTGAACCAGGTGAGGACGCAGGACCGCTTAAGCTATCTACTGATAAGGAAAAGTACAAGGTTGGGGATGTTGTAAAGATAACGGTGGCTGGTGCAAGATCACAATCATTATTGGATATTATTTTAGATGGCCCCGGTTCTTTGCTAGACTATAAGCGTGTTACTGTAGACCAAGCAGGCTCGTATACACTATCATATCCAGTCTCTGGTTCCGAGTCAGTTGGTGTATGGAAGATATCTGCCAAACAGAAAGATGCTGAACAGAAGAAAGAGTGGATAGTGCGCGCACAGTTCACCGTAGAAGCTTCGTAGGAAATTTTTACATTTGATTATGATTATGCTTGTGATACCAACTGTTTTTTGATCAGTGTTAAAATTCCCCGCATGTAGCCACGTGCCAATACTGATGGGCTCTGCGAGGAGTACCATATGCATCCGAGAACCTCGCAATCCTTGCATGTCTTCACCTCTTCCCACTCCGGCATGCTCCACACTTCATTGATATCATGCTCCAGCAGGCTGAATGTACGATCAGGAGTATGGAACTTCCAGCAGGGAACCATCACACTCCCGTCACCATTAACATACACGCTCTTCCACACACCGCATTCATCAAACATGGTTCTTCCGTACTCCATAATCTGCTGCCAGTAGAGAGGAGGTATCAGGATCATCGGATCGTCATGATTTTTCATGTAATTCAATACACTTTCACAGACGCTGATTACTGTCTGCCTATCTGGCAGGAATGAATTGTTAACATCTGACCTATCTTCAACAAACGTCAATCCTACCGTATGCACATCCAGCTCTTCCCTCACAAAATCGAAATATTCTCCATTGATAAATTCATCAGCATTCCATTTTGTTATGACGGAGTTAAGGTAATGCCTTATCCTGTAATCATTTAGCAATTGCAAATTATTCATTACCTTCTCATAGGTCTCTGGCGTTACACCCCTTATCTTGCAATATGGATCCCTCTTTACTGAATCAATGCTGCAGCAAACATAATCTACATTGTCCCTCAATTCATTTAGATCTATTGTGTGCAGCAGGGAACAGTTGGATATCATTGTGACAGGAAGTTTCAGGCTCTTCAAATGCCTCAATAATTCCAGAATGTCCTTCCTGCTTGTAGGCTCCCCTCCTTCCACTATGGACCATATGCAATATGGGGCAACCTTATCCATCACATACTTCCACTGCGCTGTCGATAGATCCCTCTGCCTTGCGAACTTCATCTGCCCCTCCTTATCCGAATCTCCGAATGGGCACATGGGGCAATAGAAATTGCAATAATTTGTTAAACTGAATACTGCCACTAGTGGTCTTCTCTGACCAATCATTCTATTGACAGACCACTTGCCCAGAATCTTAAGTGTGCGGATGGTATCCATCTATATCATTGTTCAATTGAAAACTATTAAATTTTTAGTCGATGATGCTTTTAATTGGCAAGAAGATTAATTGATTTATTAGTAACATAAAGATGATAATTTGCATTGGCAAAGACTGTTTGTGTAGTTAGTGGAGGTGCGGATTCTGCATGCACAGCTGCCCATCTAAAGAACAATGGGCATGAACTCTATCTTATCACATTCTATTATGGACAGAGAAGCAAGACTGAGGTTGAAAGAGCGAAGATGGTTGCTGATCATTTGCATGTTAAGGAGCATAAGATAGTTGATATTGGTTTCATGAAGGAACTTTATGGAGAAAGCAATGTATTAACTGATGCAAGTTCGTCCATGCCTGAACAGTTTAATTACAGCATAGTGGTTCCTGTAAGAAACGCTATTTTCCTAAGTATCGCGTCTGCATGGGCATACAGCATCGATGCAGAGATGGTCGCATATGGAGCTCATAAGGATGATGTGAATTATCCAGACTGCAGACCGGAGTTTGTCAGATCGATAAATGAAATGGTAAATCTTGCTGAAGTGGATGGGGTGAAGAGGGGTGTGAGAAAGGAGATCAAGATATGGTCTCCTGCTATAGATAACATTAGCAAGAAAGAATTGCTTAGAATAGGGTACAAAGTGTTGGGATACAAGTTGTTTGAAACTTGGAGCTGCTACACTGATGGTATCAAACATAATGATGAATTATTACATTGCGGGAGATGTGAGTCATGTGCAAATCGCAAGAAGGCATTTATTGAGGCTGGAATAGATGACAAAACCAAGTATAGTGATCAGGTTGAAGGTAAGGCTTAGCGAAATTTTCACAAGTGTTGAAGGAGAAGGCATCTACTTTGGAACCAAAACACTGTTCGTTCGTCTAGCTGGATGCCATCTGAAGTGCTTCTGGTGTGATACTCCCTATGCCTTGTCAACGAAGGATGGGAAGGAGTATGAAGTTAGTGATGTAGTAAAGATGATTGATAATGATTTGATGCAAAATACGTACAAGGTTAATTTCACTGGAGGTGAACCGTTAATGCAACATAAGGCAGTGTATGAGATGGCGAAATATGTCAAGAATAAAGGTTTGCGAACATATCTTGAATCTGCATGCTTTGATGTTGAACGGTTCAAGGAATTGTTACCGTTCATAGATATATGCAAGGTTGAATTCAAGTTGCGAGACTCGGAGGTTGTTGATAGCGAACATTATTCTAAATTACTAGAAAACGAGTTAAAGTGTCTGGAGGAAGCGGTCAGGAGTAAAAAGGCAACCTACATAAAGGTGGTCGTTAGCAGTTTAAGTAACAAAAAGGAATTCGAGGAACTAGTAAAAATGATATTTAAAACAATAAAGCAGCAGGATATTGAAGGTTTCATCATACAACCTGTATACGGTACAAGTGAGCCTTCGTTGGAGCATCTATTCCAGTTTTATGATATAGTTTATCCACACTATGAGCAGGTGCGCATAGTTCCTCAATTGCAAAAGGTAATGGGTGTAAGATAATGAACAAGGAGAAGATAAAGAAACTCGTTAGGGAGTTACTGGCTGAGCTGGGAGAGAACCCCGATAGGGAAGGGTTGAAGGAAACTCCTGAGAGAATTGCCGAGTTGTATGAAGAGATATTTGATGGCTATTCTATGGATTCTGAACTTGATGTTCAATTTACGGAGAATAGTGATGTTGTTGTGGTAAGAGAAATTCAATTTTATAGCATGTGCGAGCATCACATGCTTCCATTCTTTGGAAAGGTGCATGTTGCATACATTCCAAACGGTAAAGTGTTCGGGATATCGAAACTTGTTAGACTGGTTGAAAAGTATGCGAAAAGATTGCAGATACAGGAAAGATTAACGAAACAGGTTGCCGATGAACTGCAGAAGATGGGAGTTAGAGGAGCATTGGTTTTGGCAGAAGGAGATCATATGTGTATGCGCATGCGTGGTGTCAAGAACAATAGCAAGATAATGACCATTGCATATAGAGGGGAGTTTGAGAAGAAAGAATTGCGTGAGCACATAGTTTCGATGATATATGCATCGAAAAAAGAGTTTGCTAGTCTAGGTTAAAAAAATTGTTTGCAGATTCTTATTCATGCCCTTCATGCTCTTCGCCTAATTGCGTTATCTCCTTTACACCTATCACGACTGTGCTTGAAACTGGCAATCTTACTGGTTTGTCTGTTGGATTAAGGATAGCTAGGTAATTTGGTAGCTATATGTCCGTTCACTATATGGTATGGGATTGCATCGTAAAGGGTCTCTGCAGGAATGCCTTTTGGTAGCAGTACAGTTACTGCATCCCTAGTGACTGTAGGCATTGCTTCCTGACTTGCAGCTTGATTCTGGCTTATGGCTGCTATACTGGTTCCAGTTAGAAATTCTTTAGTTCGCATATCTCTAGGTGAATTATATCTTAACCTTTATGGTGCAACCATCGAACATGTGAAAATCAATTGTTTACCAATGCCAACATTTTTAAAATTATTGTATATAATATCGTAGGAATTGAGTGGTAGATACTTTGGATCATTTGGATTGATGCTAATTGTTATTGGTGAAGAGCACCAGAAGCACTAGGGAATAGTATGCTGACTCTTCAAAAACTATGGTATATGAAACAGTTGCGTTATTTTGCAATTGTAGCATTTGCTTTCATGATATTACCAAGTACCTTGCAATCAGCATCGGGTTTGTCTGTTTCTGGTCAACCGGAGGACAATGTTACAATACAGGATTTTGATATTTTTGAAGTTGGGATAAAACTTGATGCTGGGCAGAAGGTTAGCTATTCGTATGATGCCAGCTCAGGAATTCTATTTCTGTTACATAGACATGAGAATACAGAGGTTATAACACACTTTACTACAGAAGGGAAGAGCCATAGTGATACATTCACGGCGCCAAAAAGCGGTGATTACTATCTTTTATGGGAGAATCTACGTTTCGAACAAACAAATCTAAGCTACAAAATTTTGTTTCCAAGAACCTTGCATGAAGTAGAGTATGGTGGAAAGAGTTTTACTCTTGAAGTACTCTCAAACTCAAAGGTGGAAAATTTGGAATTCAGTGCTGAAGATAAACAGCTAAGTTATAGTATTTCAACACCTTATCTAACTCCTGGTTTTGTTGATATAAGTATACCAGAGGAATTGCTAGGCGGTGAATTTACTGTTGATGGAAGCTCGAATTATTCAGTAAATCATGGTTCGACTGCGCATATTATCGTAAATACAAATACAGGAACGCATAAAATAGTAATTCATGGTAGCACCGCGATTCCCGAATTTTCGTTCTCTTTTCTTGTCCTAGCCATGGCTTTAACTGCATTTCTAAGTTGGAGTTTATACAGAAAGTAGACAAGTGGGAGCAGGAAGGTGCAGAGACAATGATGTTAGCAAGTTTGTGGAAAAGGTAAGGAGTGCTGGGAGGAAATTATCCACATTCCTGCTTTATGATAGATTCAACTAATAACGGTAGAGAGAGTGCTCAGGGAAGTATTTGCAAACTCCCAAATAGATGCGAATAATGTATAAACGGTAGCAAGAATTTTATGCTGCTTAAGCAAGTAATTATATGCATAAAAATTGTGGAAAAATTGTAGATATTTGGTTAGCTTACTAACACTCTCAATGTTGGTGTTACCGATAATCTTGCCAAGCAACAATATCTATGCCGAAGAAAAAATTGTGGCTATACCAAAAGGAGCAGGCGATCCATCATTCGATCCGCAGATCAAGGATAGACCCGCAGAGTGGTACGTTCCCACTGCTCTTAATGTAAAGGTTGGTGATACAGTGACATGGATAAACGAAGATACGACGAAGCATACTGTTACTAGCGGCAAATCAAGCGGAAGGTTTGGATTCGTGGAGGGAAAATTAGGCGAACCTGATGGCATATTTGATAGTGGTTTATTTGATGCAGGGGAGAGATGGTCATATACATTCGATGAGGCTGGTACATTCACATACTTTTGCACAATTCATCCGTGGATGTCTGGAATGGTAGTAGTTGAACAAATCATTCCAGATTATCCACATGACGCGGATGGAAACAAAGTAACATTTCCAATAATGACACTGAGTTCTGACAAAAAGTATCATTTAGGACTGTACTGGTCACCACCCGTAATAAGAACTGGAGAGCAGGTAATATTCACTGGCGACTTTTTTGACAGTAGTGGTGCAAACAAACAGCACCTGCTGAAGTATGAGTTCGTCTTAATTCAGAATGGCAAAGAGATTCACCGCTCGTCAGGATATTCAGAGCGTGGAAGTGATATCAAATACTTTGTATTTTCAGAAGTAGGTACAGTTACCATCAGGTTTGAAAATATAGGTGATGCTAAAAACTACGCAGAATTCGGCACACTTGTATACGCTGGAAAATCCGAGATGCCTTCCGATGCTATAATATCATCAAATAAGATGGATCTTTTGATCACCCAGGTGAGTACATATGCCCCCCTAATAGGTATAGTAGGCGCTCTTGGGGCTATTGCAATTTACTACCGTAGAAATTGGACGCATTAAGTAGCATCAAGTGGTCAAACATTATTAAAAGAATATACAAATAAAGCATCAATTCATGGAAAAATTAACAGTCAAATTCCTACCTTACCGTTTCTATTTTCAAGACCGTGGGCACATATGATTCAAATGCCATTTATCGCAGATGCAAGTGAGTCAGCCAATTTTTTGTACTGATCGTATACTTCTTTTGGGATCTTTGTATCTTGAATCTTCTTAAGATCCTCGTCTACCTTACTACTCTCTACTTGCAGTATGCTGTCTGCTATGTTAAACAATATGTTGTTCTCTTTGAATATATGCTGCTTGATATGCCCAACATAGAGAACCGCAAATTGGATTATGGATTGTTTTGCTTCTTTATTACCCTCCCCATATTTTGTTACAGTCTCTCCTAAGGCTCTTGCGATATCTCTTGCCTGTTCATGCTCCCTTAGCATAACAGCTATGGGCCCCATCTCCCTAGGCATTCCCTTCTCCTCAAGTGCTGGAAACAGTGCATCCTCTTCTTTACTGTGATGGCATCGATCGGTAAAGTTTGTGATAAAGTCTACTGTATCGTTGAGTATTTCTACTGGAACATCCTTTCCCTCTTTAAGCATCAAGATCAATAACTCCATTGCTTTCAGAACTTTTTCTATTATTTTGTGCTCTTCTCTCAATTGGTTTGTCGCACTCATATTGTTCACATCATCTGTGCACGCACCTGCACAATGACTCTTAATAACTTATTCGTTAGTGCAATACAATTTCCCAAATCATTCACAACCTCCTTATCGTCAATAAAGAATTTGTAAATTATTTAATAGACTAAATTCGTAGCTGTAAAAATTGAGTTGTGTTACATGCTCTAGATTTCCAACTGCCTAAACATATTTTCAGATCTTGCTCTTCTTTCCCATTTTATGTCTGTGATGGATCATTCATTCAGTGTGTATGTATGGAAGCATGTGATATCATTGTCGTGGTTGATGTAGATTAGATGTTTTAACACCTATGCGATGGAACATTGCTGCACCGCCAAAGTTCAGAACCGTCTAGCGATGAAAGAACGCGATTTTCATACTTTAATGAATAATTGGTTAACAGAACTCTCTCGCCCTTCACATTTTCTGCTATGAGATAAATCGTATAAATTCCATCATTAGAGTACGTGAACTGACGCTTCAGAATGCTTGCTAGTGAAAAACTGATATCGAATGCTTCATGACCTTCCATTTTATACAAGAACCATCTGCTTGCCGTATCACTGCTTGGATCGTTGTAATACTGCCTAGATGACGTACCCTGAATCATCTCCATAAGTTCACCATTATCATAATAGCTATTGTATGGATGAATGGATAGCAAACTAGGAGTTAGCTCTGCAGGCAATTTATCACGATATACAGCAATTTCAACTGGTTTGAAATCCTCAACAGTAATTTTACCAGACATTTCTACCATTCCGCTAGATGTTACTGTTATGGGTTTGTCCCATGCGATATATTCATTCTCAAAATCCTGAACCAATGCAACTCCATCATTGTCGTATGCAATTCCGATACTGACCTTGTTGTGCCATTTATTCAAAATATTGTTCCTATGAACACCATTGGACTCTGCATCATTACGCATCATATCCTCGTACAACTTTTCAATTACCCTCACAGGATCAAGATCACAATCCCTGCTCCTGATATCGTTTGTCATATCGCAATAGGCAAAGGCGACATTTTCTGAAACAGCATTCATGCCTCCAAAACTGGTATAGCGCATGTATGGTTTTAGTCCTTGCATATTCCAGTTGGACACGAATCCTTCATGCAACATTTCTTCAGCATGTTTTTGTGCAGCTAAATTGATGCCCAAAACAACTGAACTCAAACCCGCTCTTTTTCGTTCTTCATTTATTAGCGTCAATGCATGATCTCTAAGCTCTTTGTATGTCAAGGCTGGAATAGTGATTACAAATTCATTCATCAATTTCTCTTCCACATTCACCTTGATTCGTTTGATCACTTCTTGCCCAAACTGGTTCTTGTATTTGACAAGAACGTTATGAAATCCCTCCTCTACACGTTCGCCTGATCTACCGTTATTCGCTATGCCGATCAATTTACCATCAACATGTATTTCAGCACCGTCTACCAAAGTTCCCGAATCGTTGTTCTTTATTTCAAATGTAACAGGGAATGATCTTGACACATGAAGTGTTACTTCATTATTTTCTGATGTTATTGATACGGCATGTTTGTCGGAAGATGTTAGTATGTTATCGATGAAGGTCTTTACCAATACCGCATGCTCGCCCAGCTCCATTTCCACAAAACAGACACCCTTTTCATCTGTAATACAGTCAGGATTAGGATTTACGCAAAACGTATCCTCTACACCAGTTATGCATTGGAAATCCTTTGGGTCTATGTAAATCCAAGTTTTCTGCAGTGGCTTGTTTGTTTTGGCATTCATGACCGATATTTTACTGGTTACCGATCCAAGAGGGGATTTCAGATCTGATAATTCTTGTTGCTTTGATTGATTTGTAACTGATGTTGACATAGAGAGATCATCCTCATCATCACGCATTGACCCGATTATTGCGTTATCCTGATCATCATGCGACCTATCGAGGTGAAAGGCAGTGTTGTTGAATGCAATCATGTTATTTGCATAAGCATAGGCAAGAACGCTAAAAACAATGATCCCTGCTACAATTGCACCGACCTTGCGATCTGGAAATCTTCTACCTGAATTGTTATTTGGTATAGGTGCAGATGGAAGTGAGTCTTCTGAGGAAACCGTTGTAGATTGAGACTCATCAGTAGACTCCCCTCTATCTCTTACCCTCGGTTTATTCCTCTTGATGAACTTCATTGTCAATCCTAACCGTGCAGTTTCTCATTCTTAATATACTAGAATGGACTTAAAAGCCCAAAATGATCCTTTGTATATCATATACATATAATCGGCCGCTAGATTTATGACAACTACTTTTTTGATGCATTAATGCAAGGAAGTACTTTCTTGGAGAAGTTATGTTAGCTCTAACCCAGATGAACTTCAAAGAGCTTTTCCAACCTGATCAACACGATCTTATGATCTACGGTCATACAAACTTTAGGAGAGCCTAATTTTCAAATATTTTTTATAGTTGATCGTGTATTAATTATGATAGAATGAGAAATGTGTTGCTAAAAACACATGGAAGCTTGGAAAAAACAAGCCAGGTCTTGTCAAGTTTGTATGCAGTTATTGGGTTTCTAGTTCTCTGGGACGTTCTGACAACTTACATCAACATGTTCGTTCTTGCGGACAAATTTGGGGAGTATGGAATAATTGCAAGCACAATGATGCAGACGTTTGGATGGGCATGGGGTCTCGTCATGCTCCCCATCGAATTCGTGATATTTGCCCTAATTACATATTTATTTTCCAAAGACGATCACACAGTAAGAATAGGAAGAATAAAGATTCCCTTGAGGTATTTGCCAGCAATTGCCCTTGGTGTCATTATTATCAATAATGTAGCCAATCTAGTGCTCTTCATGACACTCTCTCGTTATGTTGGCATAGTGGTGCTTTGATAGTTGATGCTAGAATAGAAGTGACTTGAATATCTGTAACAGATCACCAACAAAGAAGAGAAATGCGTAGCCTGCAGTAATGTAGACAATGAAGGGAAGTGCTGGCGTAACCCAGATATCGTTTCCTTTTGCAAAGTTGGATGAGGATCTCCAAGCACTAAAGTTGAATCTTCTTATCCCATTTTCCATAGTCTCCATTGGTAACGACAATCCCTTCACAGTCTCTGATCTATGACCCAGAAACAGGGCAAGTATCTTTCTATGCCTAGGTTCTTCCTCAAATCCGCTGAAGATATTCTTACTTTTGAGTATCATTGATGCGTTTCTCGAAAGGTTCATGCACATTTCTGACAGGGATAATATGCTTGCATTGGCTATTACAGCTATAACGGGTAAACTGAACAATTCTTTACTTGCTAACATTGGCATATATAATGCTAACAGGATAAGGGCAAATACATCTGCCTCACCCAAGAAACCTATCCTGCTCAGTGGATATGATATACCCACTGCGAATGTGACAGAAAGTATCGCTGCTAATAGATCAAATTTTCCAGATGTTATTTCGAAAAAAAGAATTGGTGCTAGGGCAATGCCAGCAATTATCCATATTATATCACTGATGTACCTACTTCTAACATCCTGTATCGATGCAAATGATAAAAAACCTAGAAAGATCAGGAATTTTATTATTGTTAGATCCAAGTCCAACTGGCAGACCCGCCTCTGAACAAAAATGTCAGATCTCCTTCAGGAGCCATGTTTGTAGTTCGTTTGCCCTTCCTTCTGTTAACCGCATAGAAAGCGGCACCAGCAATGGCAATTATTATCCCAATTAGTGCCATCAACATAATGGGATTGGATTTTAGAGTATCGATACTGAAATTTTTAACGTTGATTTTTGCAGAAGAGATTTCGGGTGTTATCGTACTAGGTAGGTTGCTTATCTCTATTTTAATCTCCTTACTGACTCTATTGAAGCCTTCCTTTTCAGCTGTAAGTACAAGTGTATGACTTCCTGGTATTGTAGATTCTAGTGTAAACCCATTGTTGTTTCTCTCGAATGGTAGATCAGTATCTAACGTAACCTTCACATCTGTTGGTACAACTTGGTATGTTAATATTATATCATCGCCAATATCAAACTCATTCTCGTTAACTGATGCTTCCAGTTTAATATCATGGGAGAATGCATTTACTTTCGAAGTTCCTGGATTCACGCCTTCGGCATAAAATACAAAGTTGTGATCACTGCTCGATGACAGCATATATAGACCTCTTGATATCTGAACAAAATCATTAATAGGTGATACTGATGGTTCAATGATCTCTATTGGATGTTTTTTCTCATCTGTAGCATAAAATACTATAGGGAATGGTTCGTTGATATGAATAGTAGTAGGATGATAAGCTACTATATATCTCAGCTCTGGGTTGAATACCGATACTGTTGCAACGCTACTCATAAATCTTGGTGCAACAGCAGTAACTTCTATTGCTCCTGAGGATACAAGATCTAAAGACCGTCCCTTCACAATCTTTAGCGAATTAACGTTAATGATATTCTCGAATTGCATTATAGGTTTAGTATTAACAACAAGGTCCTTGATTTCATAGTCCACTAGAATGCCGTCTTTCTGTGCAGAAACTATGAACGTGTCCTGTTCCATATTGGTAAAAGTTGGTAATGGCTTTATCGCAATTTCAGGTATATCTGAGTATTTCTGTTCCACATTAATTTCAATTTGTTCACTTTCTGCTCCTCC
>Ga0209172_10002756_pt1 | contig 29480 bp, 25 predicted proteins | sample LarsenN4metaG_FD_184113 | JGI IMG/M metagenome (GOLD analysis project Ga0209172, IMG submission 184113) | Hot spring sediment bacterial and archeal communities from British Columbia, Canada, to study Microbial Dark Matter (Phase II) - Larsen... ... | reverse complement strand
CTTCGGCATCCACTCCAGGACCTTGGACGCCAGCTCCCGCTCTTTGATCGGTTCGTCGAACTTCACCAGTCCGTCGCGGAAGACGATCTGCCGCTTGGCGAACTGCGCCACGTCATGCTCGTGCGTCACCAGGATGATCGTCAGCCCCTGGTCGTTCAGCTTCTGGAAGATGTCCATCACTTCCACGGAGGTCCGGCTGTCGAGGTTGCCCGTCGGCTCGTCGGCCAGCAGGAGCGACGGTTTGTTCACCAGCGCGCGCGCGATTGCCACGCGCTGTTGTTGGCCTCCGGAGAGCTGCGAAGGGAAGTGGTCTTCGCGGTTCGCCAGGCCCACCATCGCCAGCGCCTCCTTGGCGCGGCGCTCCCGCTCCGTTCGGCCGATCTTGGCGTAGAGCGTCGGCAGCTCCGTGTTCTCCAGCGCGGTGGTGCGCGCGAGCAGGTTGAATCCCTGGAAGACGAACCCGATGCGCTGGTTCCTTATGCGCGCTAGTTCGTGCTTGGTCAGGCCGGAGACGTCTTCGCCGTTCAGGAAATAACGGCCGCTCGTCGGCTTATCGAGGCAGCCCAGCAGGTTCATGAAGGTGGACTTGCCGCTGCCGCTCGCGCCCATGATGGCCACGAACTCGCCCGGCATGATCTGCACTGTCACGCCGCGCAGCGCGTGCACCTTGGTCTCGCCCAGGTCGTAGTACTTGTGCAAGTCCTCGACGCGGATCACGGGCTGCGCCTGTGCGTCGCGTGCCAGCGGGTCGGGAGCCTGTAGGGTCGCCATGATTTTGCCTAGCGCCGCCGCTGGCCGCCGCCTTGCTGTGGGCCCAGCGGATTCACGCCCGTGGGCCGCGCCTGCGAGGAGCCGATGATGACCTGCTCGCCTTCCTTTACGTCGCCCTCAACGATCTCAGTCACGTTCAGGTCCGTGATGCCGACTTTCACCGCCACCGGGCGCAGTGTCTTGTCAGGATTCAGCTTCCACAGGATCGCCGACTCGATGCGCCGGGTGCGCGGGCCGCTGCCGGGCGCGTTGCCGACGCGATTCATCCCCTGACCGCCTTGGCGCTGACCCGCACCCATGCGCGGCGCGCCGCCATTCATTGCCCCTTCCGCAGCTCCGCCCGGCTGTTCGCCACGGCCCATGCCGCGGCGCCCTCGCTGCTCGGCGGGCGGTTCGCTGCCTTCCGCCGACGCCCTTGCTCCGCCCGTCTGCGGTCCGCCCGATGCTGGCGCCTCCGACCCTTCAGCCGCTTCACCATCGCTGCCCGGGCGTCCGGGCCGGCCGGTCTCAATGCCGTACTTGGCATAAAGCGCGCGTAGCTCATCAGCCCGCATGTCCGGCTTGAAGCGCAAGGCCGCGTTCGGGACGCGCAGCACATCGCGCGCGGTCGCCACGGGAATCGTGACGTAGGCAGTCATGCCGGGGAACAGTTTGCGGTCGGGATTGTCGAACTCGATGACCGTGTCGTAGGTCACCACGTTCTGCACCACGGTAGCGTTCATTCGCACCTGCTGCACCCGGCCGCTGAAGCTCTCGTTGGGGAATGCGTCCACCTTGAAGGTGACGGGCTGGCCGGTGCGGATGCGCCCGATGTCCGTTTCGTCCGTCTTGGTATAGACCAGCATCTTGGTCAGGTCCTGCGCGATGGTGAACAGCGTCGGCGCCTGCAGCGACGCGGCCACGGTCTGTCCCACGTCCACGCTGCGCGCGATCACGATGCCGTCCACCGGCGCGACGATGGTCGTGTGGTCCAGGTTCGTCTTCGACACTTGCACCGCCGCGCTGCGCTGGCTCACTTGGGCATTCGCCTGGACGACCTGCGCTGCCGCCGCATTGACCGACGCCTCTGCCGATTCGTAGTTCGACTTTGCTACCTCGAGCTGCTGCTGGCTGAGCACGCCCTCTTTTACTAGCGCCTCGGTGCGTTGATATTCGGCCTTCGTCTGTACCGCGGCCGCCTTGGCCTTCTCCAGGTTCGCGCGCGCTGCCGCGGCGTTTGCCTTGGCGTTCTCCAGGTCCGCCCGCGCCTGCAGCAGGTTGCCTTCGAAGATCGAGGGGTCGATCTGGGCGATGACCTGCCCCTTCCTTACCTGCGAGTTGAAGTCCGCGTTGAGCCGGGCAATGGTCCCGGAGACCTGGGAGCCGACTTGGACCGTGGTGACCGCATTGATCGTTCCCGTCGCCTCGACCACGGAGCGCACCGTGCCCCGGGTGATCTCAGCCTGGAAGTACTGCGGCGTCTTGGCGCTGGTATTGCGAAATGCGGCAAAGACCGCGACCGTGGCCACGACCGCGATGAGGATGATCCAGTTCCGTTTGCTTTTCACAGTGCGGGTTCCTGTTACAGAAGGGCTGGGAATGGGGATTTACGGCTCATTCGCTATTCTACAAACAAAACCCTCAACCGGATGGGAAGTCGCTATGGTCCAGGGTCGAACAAATATGCATAACAATATCGAATAAAACCGTCTATAATCGATACATGGCGAACATGCTTAAGCCCCGGGAGGCGGCCCAACGCCTCGGTATCAGCTACCCCACCATCAAGCAGTGGATCCTGCGCAAAAAGATCCGCACGGTGAAGACCAAGGGCGGGCATCACCGCATTCCTGAGGCCGAATTGGACCAGTTCCTGGGCCGCACGCGCAGCAAACCGGTCGCGGAGCGGCGTCAGAACTTTCGCCACATCAGCGGACGCAACCAGCTCGTCGGACGCATCGTGGAGTTGAAGGTCAGCGGCCTGATGGCGCAGGTGAAGCTCTCCATCGGCGGCCAGGTCATCACCTCCATCATCACCGCCGACGCCGTCCGCGAGATGGGCCTCAAGGTAGGCGAGACCGCCGCGGCGCTGATCAAGTCCACCGAGGTGATGATTGTCCGCCCTTAGGCTGCTGGCGCTGGTCGCAATGTTGGCGCTCACCGCTCGGGCCCAGGACCTGACCATCGCAGCCGCTTCCGACCTGCAACTCGTCTTTCCCGAGGTCATCGCTGCCTTTGAAAAGACGACGCGCAAGAAGGTGCGTGTCTCCTATGGCTCCTCCGGCAACTTCTTCGCCCAGATCCAGAACGGCGCGCCGTTTGACCTCTTCTTCTCCGCCGATGTGGACTATCCCAGCCGTCTCGTCGCCGCCGGCCTCGCTCATGGCAACCCACACGTCTATGGCATCGGCCGCATTGTGGTTTGGGTGCCGAACGGCTCCAAGCTGGACCTCGATCGTGCAGGACTCCAGGCCCTACTCGCCCCTGAGGTAAAAAGAGTCGCCATCGCCAACCCCGCACACGCGCCGTATGGGCGGGCCGCCAAGGCAGTGCTGGAGCGGGCCGGTCTCTGGCGCCGGCTGCAGTTGAAGATCGTGCTGGGCGAGAACATCTCGCAGACGGCGCACTTTGTGCGCAGCGGCAACGCTGACGCGGGGATCATCGCCCTTTCGCTTGCGCTGTCTGACCGCATGAAGCCCGCGGGCCGGTATTGGCAGATCCCGGAGGAGATGCATCCCCGGCTGGAGCAGGCTGCCGTCATCACCAAGGCCGCCAAGGACGTCGCTGCCGCGCGCCAGTTCCTGGCTTTCATGCAAGGCGCCCAAGCGCGAACCATCATGGCGAAGTTTGGCTTCATCGTGCCCAGCCCAGCGGAGAAGGCCCGATGAACTGGGTCGCCGTCCTCCTGACGCTGAAGCTGGCGACTTTGGTCGCGCTCATCCTGCTCGTCATCGGGATGCCGCTCGCCTACTGGCTGGCGTTCTCTCGCTTCCGCGCGCGCTTTCTGGTTGAGGCCGTGGTCGCCCTGCCGCTGGTGCTGCCGCCAACCGTCCTCGGCTTCTATGTTCTGGTTGCGATCGGCTCGCGTAGCCCCATCGGCGCCTGGTTCGAGCGCACCTTCGGGCATTCGTTCGCTTTCAGTTTCGAGGGTCTACTGCTTGCATCCGTGCTGTACAGTCTTCCGTTTGCCGTGCAGCCTTTTGCGGCGGCGTTCAGTTCGGTTGACCGGCGGCTGCTCGATTCTTCCGCGCTGCTCGGCGCTTCACGGCTTCGCACATTCATGCGCGTCGTCGCACCTTTGTCGCTGCCGGGCATCGTGACCGGAGTGGTGTTGAGCTTTGCGCATACCGTCGGCGAGTTCGGTGTCGTCCTCATGGTCGGCGGCAACATTCCCGGCGTCACCCGCACCATCTCGGTCGACATCTACGATCGCGTCCAGGAGCTCGACTACGCCGGCGCGAATGAGACGGCGCTCTGGCTGCTGGTCTTCTCTTTTGTCGTCCTTACTGCCGTTTATGCAATGAATCGCTCCTTATGGAAGGTGTGGCTATCGCGATGAGCACCCTCCAAATGCGGTTGCGCAAGTCCTTTCGCCCGCGCGGCGCGCCGGACTTTTTGTTGGACGTGGAATGCGAAGCCGGGCCTGGCATCACCGCAATCTTCGGGCCCTCCGGCAGCGGCAAGTCCACGTGGCTGGAATGTATCGCCGGGCTCCAGCAGCCGGACGCGGGCCGCATAACGCTCAATGGCCAGGTTCTTTCCGACGTGACAGCCGGCGTCCACATCCCGCCCGCGAGCCGCAATTTGGGTTATGTCTTCCAGAATGCAGCACTCTTCCCGCACATGACCATTCGCCAGAACGTTGAGTACGGCCTGGCGAGCCTGCCGCAACGCGAACGAGCCGCGGCTTCCCGCGAGATGCTCGAGCGTTTTCACGTCGCGCACCTAACCGAAAAGCGCCCTGCAGCCATCTCCGGCGGCGAGCGACAGCGCGTCGCCCTCGCTCGTGCCCTGGTCCGTCGGCCGGACTGCCTCTTGCTCGACGAGCCCTTCTCCGCCCTCGATCACGACACCAAGGCCAGGATCATGGATGACCTGCTAGCCTGGAATCTAGAACGTCGCATCCCGGTGCTGCTTGTCACGCACTCGCTCGAAGAGGTCTTTTCTGTGGCGGGGCGCGCTATCGTGCTCGAAGCCGGGAAGGTCACCGCCGATGGCCGGCCCGGGCAGGTTCTCTCCGCGCAAAAGGAACGCCTGCTCGCGAGTCTAAGTCCCGCGCTCGACCTGCTAAGCTAGCCGCAATGCTCATTGAAGAAAATGTGCCGCTGGCGCCGCTCACGACCTTGCAGGTCGGCGGGCCGGCGCGCCTGATGATCCGGGCCAAGTCCGCCGACGAAGTAATGGAAGCGGTGCAGTATGCGCGCTCGAATCATCTGCCGGTCTTTGTCCTTGGCGGCGGTAGCAACCTGGTCGTGGCCGATACCGGTTTTAACGGCCTTGTCCTCAAGGTCGAGATCAAGGGCGTTGAGGCCCGCGATGTGCGCGGACGCCGCCGTGAGTACGAAGTGGGCGCCGGCGAAGACTGGGACGCCTTCGTCGCCCGCGCCGTCTCCGAGGACTGCGCGGGCATCGAGACGCTGAGCGGCATCCCCGGCACCGTCGGCGGCACGCCGGTGCAGAACGTCGGCGCCTACGGTCAGGAGGTCGCCGAAACCATCCAGTCCGTGCGCATACTTGACCTGCAGACCATGCAGGTGCGTGACCTGAGCAACGCCGAGTGCGGTTTTTCGTATCGCACCAGCATCTTCAACTCCACCGAGCCGGGCCGATACATCGTGTTGGGTGTGACCTACAGCCTCGAGATCGGCGGGTCTGCCCGCATCACCTATGCCGATCTGAAGAAGTACTTCGGCGAGACCAACAGCAATCCCACCCTAGCCCAGACCCGCGAAGCCGTGCGCGCCATCCGTCTGAGCAAAGCCATGCTTATCGTTCCGGACGACGAAGACTGCCGCAGCGCGGGTTCGTTCTTCAAGAACCCGATCGTCAACCTGGCGAAGTACGACGAAGTCGCCGCGCTGGCCGCGCAAAAGGGAATTGGTGCTGCCCCGCCCAAGTATCCGGCGGGAGACGGCAAAGTGAAGATGTCCGCGGCATGGCTGGTGGAGAACTCCGGGTTCGCTCGGGGCTACACCCGCGGACGCGCGGGAATCTCGCGCAAGCACGCGCTGGCCCTGGTCAACCGCGGCGGCGCCACCGCGGCTGAGATCGTCGCCCTCAAGGATGAAGTGCAGCGCGGCGTCAGCGACACCTTCGGCATCCGGCTGCACCCCGAACCGGTCATGCTCGGCTTCTGAAGATTGTCATTTGTGCAGGCAGATGTCACAATCGTGCATCCCATCCGCAACGGCATGATGAATGCTCTTTAACTCGCTCGAGTTCTGCGTATTCCTCGTCGTTGTCACCCTCCTTTATTACCTCCTGCCTTGGTCTTGGCGCTGGAAGATGCTGCTGGCTGCCAGCTGCATCTTCTATATGGCGTTCATCCCCATTTACATCCTCATCCTCTTTGTCACCATCATCATTGACTACTACATGGGGATGCGCATCGAGGAGGCGCAGGACCCGCGCCGCAAGAAGCGCCTGTTGGTCTTCAGCATCGTCTCCACTTGCGCGGTGCTGTTCATCTTCAAGTACTTCGATTTCTTCGCCGCCACCGCCAATCAGGTGCAGGCCATGCTCGGGCTGCCCCCGATGGTCCCGCTGGCGCACATCATCCTGCCCATCGGTCTTTCGTTCCACACCTTCCAGAGCCTGGCGTATGTCGTGGAGGTCTACCGCGGACACCAGCAGGCGGAGCGCAACTTCGGCATCTACAGCCTTTATGTGATGTTCTACCCGCAGCTCGTCGCCGGGCCCATCGAGCGCCCGCAACGCTTGCTGCACCAGTTCTACGAAGACCACAAGTTCCAGGTCGACAACATCGCCAACGGGTTGGTGATGATCGCCTGGGGCTTCTTCAAGAAGATGGTCATCGCCGACCGCGCCGCGGTGTACGTGAATACGGTCTATGGGACAGGCTGGGAGGCGCAGCCCGCCCCGGCGCTGGTGCTTGCGACCCTGCTGTTCGCGGTACAGATCTATGCCGACTTCTCCGGCTACTCTTCGATCGCTGTCGGATGCGCACGGCTCATGGGCTTTTCGCTCATGCGCAACTTCAACCATCCTTACTTTGCGCGCAGCGTCGCCGACTTCTGGGGTCGCTGGCACATCTCGCTCTCCACCTGGTTCCGCGACTACGTCTACATCCCGCTTGGCGGCAACCGCGTGTCGCTGCCGCGTCATTACGTCAACTTGCTCATCACCTTCGGCGTCAGTGGGTTGTGGCACGGCGCTAACTGGACGTTTGTGGTCTGGGGCCTGTACAACGGCGCGCTGCTCATCATCGAACAGCTCACCCAGGGACTGTTTGCGCGGGCCACTTGGCTGAAGTGGCTCTGGCGCACGGTCGCCATGACGCTGGTGGTCCTGGGATGGGTCTTCTTCCGTGCCGTGAGCATGGAGCAGGCGGTCGGCATCCTGCAGCGCATCTTCACTACCTGGAGTCTCGACCGCGCGGTGCTGCAGCATACGGTGTTGCAGTTCGTCGGCGACAACACGTCACTCGCGGTGGGCGCGGTGACCATGCTGCTCATCGCCGCGATGTTCTTTGTGGAGTGGAAGATGGAGTATGGTGGCTGGACGCCGCCCATCGCCGCGCCGCGCGGTAACTTGATGCTGAAGGGTGCCATCACCGTTTTGCTGTTCCAGCTGATCATGCTGTTCGGAGTGTTGCAGGCTTCGTCGTTCATTTACTTCCAGTTCTGACATGCGTTACTTGCTCACTGTCGCCGTTGTCTCGCTCACCGTGCTGGCCGCGCTCACGGGCGCCCGCTTCTACGGCTCGCACTTCTTCGGGCCCGAGCAGAGCGGCGTGCGCGGGCTGGCGGTGAACGCGCCCGTGGATATCCTCTTCATCGGCTCATCGCACACGCGGCAGAGCTACGATGCGCGGAAGCTCGAAGAGCTGACCGGCAAGAAGGTCTTCTTGGTCGCCTACAACGGCCTCGATCCGGTCAGCATGGTGCCGGTGCTGCGTAGCATCCTCGCCGGCGAGCAGAAGCCCAAGCTTCTGGTCGTGGAAGCCTACGCGGCCATCTTCGGCCGTCCGCACCAGGTGGCCGACTCGCGGCTCTTCTTCGACGCTGATCCTCCGCTGAAGCGCGCGCTGCTGGCGCACTACCTGCGTCCGCCGCGCAGCGGCGACCAGTATCGCGATGCCTTTGCGCTGCTGGTGAACCGCAACAACGAGCTGATCGCAGCCTATCCGCTCAACCGCCTGCTGCTGCCGAACCTGTCGTATCGCGGCGCTTATGCGGACAAACACGTGCCGGGACTCAGAGAAGAGCAGTTCCGCAAGCTGCGCATCCCCCTCGAAGGGCCGGTCGAAGCCGATCGCGACCAGCGCGCGGCGCTCCGTGAGATCGTGCGCCTCGCGCGTGAAGCCAAGGTGCCCGTCGTCTTCGCCGAATCGCCGCTGCCGGGGCCGGTGGCGCAACTGCCGGTGATCCGCGGCCTGAAGGCCAGCCAGAAGCGCGCGCTCGATGAGGAGCAGGTGCTTTACTACGATGGTGATGCGGACTTCCCCTCTGACGATCCAACGCTCTTCGCCGACAGCAACCATCTCTCCACCAAAGGCCGCGGCGTCTATACCGAGAAGGTGGCGAACTGGCTGAACGGTCTTCCTGACTGAACCCATGCTGCGAGCGCTCAAGAACGTGATTGCCGGCCTGCTCACCTCCGTTCCGGTGGGCAAGACGCTCGCCGCGCTGACCGGGAACCGCTTCCGCAGCCGGGGGTTGTGGGTGGACACCTCCCATCCCGGCATCACGCCGCCGATCAAAGCGGCGCTCTTCTGGAACGCCTACGAGAGCGCCGAGGTCCGCTTTGTGCATCGGTACTTGCGCACGGACTTCCCCGTCGTTGAACTGGGCGCAAGCCTGGGCGTGATGGCATGCCAGATCCGCCAGCGCATCCCGCGGGAGCAGAAGCTGGTGTGCGTGGAAGCGAGCCCCGCACTGAAGCCCGTCATCGAGCGCAACCTGGCGCTCAACGGCATGGAGGCGAACACCGCGGTCGTCTCCGCCGCCATCGACTACTCCGGCGCCGCCACGGTGACCTTCTCGGCAGGCCCGGACACGCTGGGCGGGCGCAAGGCCGACTCCGGCATCGCCGTGCCGGCGATGACGCTGAGCGCATTGCTCGCGCAGCACCACATCGCCGACTACGCGCTGGTCTGCGACATCGAGGGCGCCGAGGCAGGCTTCATCTTCCACGATGCTGCCGCGCTCCAGCGTTGCCGGCAGCTCATCATCGAGCTGCACGATCCGGAGGTCGATGGCCGCCGCTGGACGGCGAATGAGCTGCGCGACCGGCTACTGCACGACCATGGCTTCCGGCTGGTGGACCAGCGCAGCGTCGTCTGCGTCCTGGAGAAGTAGCGCCCCCGGGAGAGGCTATAATCAGTCCATGTATCCCGAACCGATGATCGCACCCTTCCGTGAAGAGTTGACCCGCTTTGGCATCGCCGAGGCCCGCACCCCCGAGGCGGTGGAGCAGGCCGTCGCCGAGCCCGGCACCCTGATGATCGTAGTGAACTCGGTCTGCGGCTGCGCCGCCGGCCGGATGCGCCCCGCCGTGGGCAGAGTGATGGGTCACGCCAACCTGCCGGACCGGAGCATCACCGTGTTCGCGGGCCAGGACCGCGCGGCCACCGAGAAGGCGCGCAGCTACTTCAAGGGCTATCCGCCGTCGTCACCGAGCATCGCGCTGCTGCGCGACGGGGAACTGGTGTACATGATGGAGCGGCACCAGATCGAGATCCGGGACGCGGCCACCATCGCTGCGGACCTGACGTCAGCGTTCGACCGCTTTTGCGCGAAGGCCAAGGCCTAAGCCTCGACCTGCTGAACCCAGACCTGGGATCCGTGCGAAAACTTTTCGTTTTATGTCCCTAAGTTCGGGCTTTTCAACGACTTAGTTCCAACACCCTCATTCTAAAAGGTTTCTACCGCCGTCATTGAAAAGAAAGGCTTTAGCCAGCCGGCTACCTCTAGCCCCGGGTCTGGCCGAGCCCTTGTATATCAAAAAGATATACTGTCCATAGGATGTTATCAAGCAGGAGGGAGCTTGTCAAGAGGGAGGAGAGCGTCCCGATCGGCTTTCGGCAGCAGGACCAGCTCCGTTTCGATGCCGGCGGGCGGCGAAGGAAGAAGCCGGAACTCACGGCCACCGATGACCGCGTACAGCGGTTCATAATCATCAGGGAGAAAAGACCTTAGAGTGCCTACACCCTCGGGCAGGTTCTTCGCGGTCGTGTAAGAGTACTCCATGAAGATGATGGGGCGGGTGCGGTGAAGGGCGTTCCGCAGACCCTGGATGACGTAAGGCTCCCAACCCTCAACATCGATCTTCATCAGGTCGATGCGCCTGATGCCCGCACGCTCAAAGTAGGCATCGCCGGCGGCGATGTTCATCTTGCCGACAGGCCGGTTGCGTCCAGCCGCGTGCTCGGCGGAGAACGAGCCGGTGCCGGTATTGCCGGTTGTGGAGGCATAGAAGTCGAGACTGGCGTCCTGCGTACCAAGACCGACTGGATGGACCGTGACGTTGGTGATCCGATTCAGCTCCAGCTTCTCCCGAATCCGATCAGCGACGAAAGGCCAGGGTTCGAAGCTATGGACTTGGGCCGCGTGGCGGGACATAAAAAGCGTATGGTGCCCGACATTGGCGCCCACGTCGACAAAGACCGCGCCGGGGCCGCGCAATGCCAGCAGCCGCTGCAGCAGGCGGAGCTCCTGCACGGAGTAGGCGCCGAAGAAATAGACGTGGGAGTCGATCAGCACATTCAAGCGGCCGCGATAGGTGGCGCCGAAGAAATCGACGGCAAAGGGCGTTGGGGGAGTGCGGTCGGGATGGCGGAAGAGGCGGACGAGCCGCTGGCGCAAGCTCCAGGGGAGCCACGCCTGGTGGCCGAACCAGCGCAGTACTTGGTCAAAAGTCGAAGGGCTCATGCGACAACCTTCGACACCAACAACTGGATGTCGCCGATCTGCGTGTCCCGCTCACGGCGCATGTGGTGCCAGCGGTCATAGTCCACGGCGCGCAGCAGTCCACCCCATAATACGCCGACGAGTAAGTTGCGGCCCCAGCGCGCCACGGCCCGGAGGTGGTTACGCTCGAAGGAAGGGAAGTGAGCGAGCGTCTTCAGGCCGGCGGCTTCGTGCAAGGTGCGCAGCCCGGCTGCGCTGAAGACATGCAGGTGTTCGGGGGGGCAGAACCAGTGGGAACGTGCGGCGGCGTATTGTTCGCTCGCCTGGCCGCAGAGCGGAGTATCGCAGAAGAGGAGGCCGCCGGGCCGGAGCACGCGGCGGATCTCCAGCAGGGCCTGGCGAGGGTCGCGGACGTGCTCGATGACCGCCCAGATGGTGACCACGTCAAAGCTGGCGTCGGGGAAGGGGAGGCCGCCAGCCTGGTCGAGCACGCCGGCAACCACGCGGACGCCGGGAGGGTAGCTGGAGCGCACCGAGTAGTCACACCCGACGGCTTCATACCCGCGCTCGGACGCCATGCGGAGGAACATGCCTTCACCGCAGCCGACGTCCAGCAGGCGGCCGTTTCCGGCGCCGAGCCGTTTCATCAACTCGAACTTGGCCTCGTAGCGCAGGGTCATTTCGCGGGCGAACCGCTCGCCCATGCCCGCGGTGTATTGCTCGTTGTAGCGCTGATAGAACTCCTGAAGCCGGGCGTGAGAAGGCAATTCGATGACCTGGACGGTGCCGCAGCGGCCGCAGCGGAACATCTCGTCGGTGGCCAGAGGCAGGAGGGCCGGGCCGACGGAGGCGCAAATCCGGCAGGTGAAGAGACCATTGGGGGAAGTACGCATGCGCAGAATGATGTCCGAGTATAACCGTGCCCAGCTCAATTCCTTTCCGCAATCGGTGATGCGCCTCTGACTTTCCCTGCTATCATCTGAGGACACCCATGGAATCAGTGCGCCCTGAGATGCGTCCCTGGCCGCAGCCCAACTTTGGTGCGGCGGCGGTAACGCCATATCTCCAGCGATGGGAGGGGCCGCGAAGATTGGCACTGCACACCCTGCTCGTGGCGGTGTGCCTTGTCCTATACGTGCTGGGTTCCCCATCCGGGACGCTGATCGCCTCTGGCCTGGTCGTGGCAGGCGTCTTCTTTTGGTTCGTCTGGCTAGAGGCAAAAAGTACAGTCCTCAAGATCACGCCGGTCTCGGTTTATTTTCTGTGGCAGGGCTTCGCGCTGGGCGTCGCGGCCGTCTATATGGGGCTTGAGATCTACGACGGTTCCTCCATCTACCTCGGAAAGCACAACATCAGCCCTGAGTACATCGCCAAGGGCTACATCATCGGACTGATCGGCACGCTGCCCCTACATGCGGGATTGCAATGGCTGAGGCCGAAAGTCGACTCGCGGCGAGAGCTGACGCCAGTGCTGGTGAAACGGCTCCTGCCGCAATTGATCTTCTTCTGGGTGCTGGGGATCGTGGTGCTGGCATTGAACCGGCAATTGGTTTTTGCCGGAACCCTGGTGACAGTCTTCCAGTTTGCGGCGCACGGAGCGCTGGCGGTCTTCATCCTGATCCCGCCGGAGAAGCTGCGCATGCCGGAGTCCGTTCGGTTCGGCATCCTGGTAACAGGGACATTTGTCTTGCTGCTGGCGGCGACACGCTCGTCGTCGAAGCTTTACCTGATGCAGGCCCTGGTCGGGCTGTTCTTTTACGTCCTGCAGCGCAAGCACCTGCACCGGCATATACCGGTCGCAGCCGTGTTTCTGATCTTCATTTATCTCACCGTGGTGGCGCCGACGGTGAACGAGGCGCGGAGCATCGAGTTCCATGACCGGGTGAGCCACACCCAGGCACAGATCGAAGCTTTCAAGAAGAACTCCCCGCTCTACACCGGCAAGGTAGAACTGGAGTTCTACCAGCACCAGATCGAGCGCCTCCTTGGGCGCCAGTTCGAGGCGTCATCCATCGGACTGATAGTGGGTGAAGTGGAGACCAAGGGCTACGCGTACTGGGAGAGCTTCGAGTTCCTGAAGTACTACTTCATCCCGCGCCTCATCTGGCCGGACAAGCCCTACATGGTCCGCGGCGCGTGGTTTACGCACTATCTGGGACTGTCGGCCCGGGAAGCGGATTCCACCGTGGCCATCGGTATGGAAGCGGCGGGCGAGCTGTACTGGAGTTTTGGGGTGATAGGCGTCCTCGTCGGGATGTTCATTCTGGGCATGTTGTTCGCGGGCGTGTGGAGACTTGCCGGAGCCGATCCGGGCACCGATCCGATCCGCATGGCGCTGTACATGCTCAACGCCCTTACGATGATGAACATCCCTGAGGCGGCGTCGCGAATCGCCTCATGCCTAACTCTCCTCCTCATCTTCGGCGTGCTCTTTGCAGTCCTCCGGCCGCATCGCGAAAGCACGAAGATGGTCTTTCGCCGGCCTCAGTTCCTCGGTTCCACGTAGCCCGCTTTGCGATGAGCGAACCTACCGTCACCAAGCCGAAGGGCCAAAGCGATCATCGGTCGCGGCTGTATGAGCGATACGTTACCCAGCACCTCCACTCCGATGTGGAGAACCTGCGGCAAAGCCTGACGGCCCCGCAGCCGTATCTGGAACGATTGATACGGGAACATCTACCGGAAGACCGCGATGCGAAGATCGTAGACCTGGGATGCGGTTACGGACTCTTGCTGCATGTTTTGCGGAGCAAGGGCTACCGTAACCTGGCCGGCATCGAAACCTCGGCCGAGCAGGTGGCTGCCGCGCAGCAGTTGGGAGTCACCTGCGTCCGACAAGGCGACCTCGTCGAGACGCTTTCGAACGCCGCCCCGGGATCGTTTGACGTCATCTTCGCGTTCGACGTGATCGAGCATTTCACGAAGGATGAAGTGCTCAACATCTTCCAGCACGTGCAGCGCAGCCTCAAGACGAACGGGACATTCGTGTTGCACGTCCCGAATGGCGAAGCCATTTTTCCCGGCCGAATATTCTTTGGTGACTTCACCCACCAGGTGGCATTCACGGTGCGCAGCATGCAGCAGATTGCTGCCTACGCGGGTTTTGATGAAGTCCGATGTTATGAGGACAAGCCTGTCGTCCACGGGCCGATCAGCGCGGTACGCGGATTTTTGTGGTGGGCGGCCCGGACCGGGTACCGCTTTTTGAACATGGTGGAGACCGGAGACACCGGACGAGAGTTGATTTTGACCCAGAACCTGCTGGCCGTGCTCCAGAAAACCAAATGAGGATCTTGACGACAGGGGAGAGCTGGGTGGGGTCGACGGGCCGCGCGGGTACGTCCGCGCTGCGCCGGCTGGGCCATGACGTCAACGAGGTCAACATCGACGTCTTCATCCCACAATGGAGAAACAGGCTGTCGCGGGCAATAGCGAAGCTGCTGTTCCCGATCGCGCGACGCGAATTCAACGAGGCCCTGCTGCACCATGCGTGGCAACAGAGCCCCGACCTTTTCATCGCCTTCAAGGGGCCCTACGTGGACGCGGCGACGCTGCGCGGGATGCGGAAGATGGGCATCCGGCTCTACAACTACTATCCCGACACCTCCGCTTTTACCCACGGGCGTGACCTGCCCAAAGCGCTTCCGGAGTATGACTGCACCTTTTACACCAAACCTTTCTGGGACGGGGACGTGCGCCGGCGGATCACGCTGCGCGAGTCAGTCTTTCTACCGCACGGCTACGACGAAGATGTGCATCGAGAGTGGCCGCTGAGTGCGACCGACCGAGAGGAGTTCGGGGTGGACGTGGTGGTGATCGGCTCGCACACGCGCTACAAGGAGGGAATCCTTGGGGAACTCCTGCGTCTGCGGCCAAAGCTGAACCTGAAGATCTGGGGAAACCGCTGGGAGAGCTGCCGGAATGAAGCGGTGCTGAATTGCTGGCAACTGAGTGCCCTGACCGGCCAGGCTTACGCGCGCGCGCTGCAGGCGGCGAAGATCAACCTGGCCATCACGTCGGGAATCGTGAAGGGGGCCTCGCAGGGGGACTTTGTGACGACGCGGACGTACCAGATCCCGGCGTGCGGCGGCTTCATGCTGCACGAACGGAATCCGGAGCTGCTGGAGCTGTTCACCGAAGGGAAAGAGGTGGCGTGCTTCGAGTCGGCAGCGGAGCTGGCGGAAAAGATCGACTATTACCTGGCGCACCCGGAAGAGCGCGCGGCGATCGCCCGCGCGGGCCACGCGCGTTGTGTGCCGGCACACTCGTACACCAATCGCATGCAGGCACTGCTGGACTGGCACCATGCCCACAGCGGCGATGCGGCGGCACGCTAGCGATGTGCGGCATCGCAGGCGCAATCTCAAAACGTGAACTGGCAGAAGGCTGGTGCGCGGCGGCGACGTCGGCGCTGCACCATCGCGGCCCGGATGACAATGGTGTAGAAAGGGTGCGGACCGCGACCGGCGAAGTCGCGCTGGGGAACTGCCGGCTCGCCATCCAGGACCTTTCTCCCGCTGGACACATGCCGATGCAGGACGAGGAGTCCGGCAGCTGGATCACCTTCAACGGAGAGATCTACAACTTCCCCGAACTGCGGGCGGAGCTGGAGCGCGACGGCGCGCGGTTCCGCAGCCATTCCGACACCGAGGTAGTGCTGAAGGGATATGCCCGACACGGGGCCCCGTGGTTCGCGCGGCTGCGCGGGATGTTCGGCCTCGCCATCTTCGACGCCAAGAGGCAGAAGCTGCTGCTGGCGCGCGACCGGTTCGGCATCAAGCCGCTCTACTACACGCAGAAAGGGGAGACGCTCTGGTTCGCCTCTGAAGTGCGCGCGCTGCTGCGGAGCGGCGCGGCCGAGCGCAGGCTGAATCCTGCGGGACTGTACCAGTACCTGACCTTTGGTTCGGTGTATGAGCCGGAGACGATGGTCGCTGGGGTGAAGGCGCTGCCCGCCGGGCACGTGCTGGAAACGGATGGCGCGACGGCGCAGATTGCGCCGTTCCGGCAGGTGGTCGAAGCCTTTGCCGCTTCGCGCAACGATGACTTCGCAACCGCGAAGGCCCGTGTCGCGGAGCTGGTGCGCGACTCGGTGCGGAAGCACATCATCAGCGACGTGCCGGTGTCACTGTTCCTGTCCGGCGGGATCGATTCTTCCGTGCTGGCGCTGGCGCTGAAGCAGCTTGAGGTGCCGGCGCTGCATTCGTTCTCCGTGGTCTTCGCTGAGGCCGACCACAGCGAGGCGGAGGAGGCGGCGCTGGTCGCCAAGCTGGCAGGGACGACTCATCATGAGATCCCGCTGTCGCAGGGCGATATCCTGCGCGACATCCCGGAATTCCTCAGCGCGATGGACCAGCCGTCGTTCGACGGCGTGAACTCATGGGTCATCTCACGCGCGGTGCGTGCGGCGGGGTACAAGGTAGCGCTCTCCGGTCTGGGCGGCGACGAAGTCTTCGCGGGCTACTCGACCTTCAACGCGGAACCGCGGCTGCGACAGTGGCAGGGCGTCAGCAGCTCATTGGGACCGCTGGGAGGTGCGCTGGCGGCGTTGGCGGAGATGTCGGCACCGTCCGCGGACCAGAAGACCAAGCTGAGAGCGGCATTGCGCCCGCCATTTGCCGACCCGTATGCCGTGCTGCGAATGATGTTCGTACCGCAAGCGACCGCGCGATTGATGCGCGGCGCCGACGCCGCGGCCGAGCAGGCGATGGCGCCGGTGCGCGCCTCGGTCGAACAGGCAATGAGGCTCGACGCCGTTAACCGCATCTCGTATCTGGAGCTGACGAACTACATGCGCAACACGCTGCTGCGCGACACCGACGCGATGAGCATGGCGAGCAGCCTCGAGGTGCGGGTGCCGTTCGTCGATCCGGAGGTGCTCGACTACGTGGCGGCGCTGCCGGGCAGCATGAAGGTGGGGGCGCGTCCGAAGGCACTGCTCACGGCCGCATTTGCTGACGTTCTGCCGCGCGCGATCGTGGAGAAGAAGAAGCAGGGATTCACGCTGCCGTTCGCTCACTGGCTGCGCGCAGAGCTGAAGCCGACATTGGATGCAGAGTTCGGCGCCCCGCGCGGGTCGCTGAGCGAGTACCTGGACGCCGATGCGTCGAGAAGCGTGTGGCAGGACTTCCTGGCCGGTGGAACGTCCTGGTCGCGGCCGTGGAGCCTGTTCGTGCTGCAGCGCTGGTGCCAATACAATCTGGACCAAAGCGCATGAAAGTGCTGCACGTCACGCCGAGCTACTATCCCGCGTTCGTCTATGGCGGCCCGATCCGCACCACCCACGAGCTGAATCTGGCGCTCGCCCGGCTGGGGGCGGAGGTCCGGGTGCTCACCACCGACGCGAACGGCCCGGCGCGGCTTGCCGAATCGGGGAAGGTGGTCGAATACAGCGGCGTGCGCGTGCATTATGTGCCCCGCACTATCAGCCCTGACATCTCGGTGCCGATCCTGGAAGAGTTGCCGGGGCAGGTGCGGTGGGCGGATGTGGTACACATCACGGCGGTGTATTCGTCCACTACGATCCCCGCGCTCGCGGCAGCGGCGGGGAGGGGCAAACCGGTGTTTTGGTCGCCGAGGGGCGCGATGTCGGTGTGGGAAGGGTCGCCGAAGCAGACGATGAAAGCCGGGTGGGATGCGGTGTGCAGGCTCGTGGCGCCGCAGAGGACGACGATCCTGGCGGCTTCCGAACGGGAAGCCGAGGCGGCGCGGGCGAAGTTCCCAGCTTTTCGCACAGTGGTGGTGGGCAACGGCGTGGCGGTGCCGGAGAGTTTGCCGGAGAGAAGCCCGAGCGACGAACTTCGCGTAGTGTTCCTGGGCAGGATCCATCCCATCAAGGCGGTGGAGAACCTGATCGACGCCGTGAGGACGGCGGCCGAGAAAGGATTGCGTTGTCGCCTGACGATCGCCGGCGGCGGCGATGCGGCCTACATCGCGGGGCTGAAGCAGAGATGCGCCGGGGTCAACGCGGTGTTTGTCGGGGAAGTGGAAGAAGAGGGAAAGGCGGCGCTGTTCTCGCAGGCTGATGTCCTAGTGCTGCCGTCGTATTCCGAAAACTTCGGGATGGTGGTGGCTGAAGCGCTGGCGCACGGTGTGCCGGTCATCGCGAGCACGAATACGCCGTGGAAGGAAGTCGAGGCGCAAGGCTGCGGGCTGTGGGTGAACAACTCGCCGGAGAGCCTGGCGGCCGCGCTCGAGAAGATGGCCGGCAGCGACCGCGCGGCCATGGGGGAGCGCGGAAGACAATGGATGCGCTCCGAGTTCGCGTGGGAGAAGCAGGCGCGGAGAGTGTACTCTTTGTATGAAGAGTCCCTGCAGACAGCGAGATGACGGAACGCCGGAAAAAGATCTGCGTGGTGACGTCGTGTGGCGGCCACCTGACCGAAGTGCGGATGCATCGGCAGGCCTACGGCAAGCACGACCACTTTTACGTGCTGAACGACCGCATCGGTCTGCCGCCGGATATGGAGGGACGCACGTACTTCATCACGCTGTTCGAACGCGACTTGAACTTCTTCGTGAATCTGTGGGAGGCATGGCGCATCCTGCGGCGCGAGCGACCGGACTTGATCCTCAGTACGGGAGCGGGCATCGTGGTGCCCTTCGCCCTGTGGGCGAAGGTTCTCGGTATCCCGGTGGTGTTCCTGGAGACCTTGAATCGCGTGCGGAAGCCGTCCCTCACGGCGCGCATCATGTATCGCCTGGCGGACCGCTTCTTCTACCAGTGGGAGAGTCTGAGAACGTTCTTCCCCCGCGGGGAGTGCACCGGACCGATCCTATGATCTTTGTGACCGTGGGCAACGCCAATGACAACTCGATGCGCACCCTGACGGCGGTGGAAGACCTGGCCGCGCGCGGGTTCTTTGGCGATGAACCGGTCATCATCCAATCCGGGAATAACCCCGGGTTCGTGGCGAAGGCGGCCAAGGCGACCCCATTCATGGACATGGAAGAGTTTGCGCGCCATGTGCGCGAGGCGCGGGTCGTGGTATGCCATGCCGGCGCGGGCACGCTGTCGCACGTGATCGCGACGGGAAAGACGCCGGTGGTGGTGCCGCGGCGAGCAAAGTATCGGGAAGTGATTGACGACCACCAGTTGGAATTGCTCGAGGCGTTCGCCGAGCGCAAACTCGTGGTGCCGGCTTACGAGCCGGAGGAGCTGCCGGCGGCCATCCAGGAAGCAAGCCAGAGGCCGCCGCAGAGTGCGGAGTTTGGCGCGCACGGAAGGAAGCTGATCGCGGACGCGATCGAGAGCTTATTAGGGGAGCGGAAGTGATGGGATTTTTTTCCGGGCGGAGAGTCTGCGTGACCGGCGGCGCCGGATTCGTGGGGCGCCGGGTCGTGGCGAAACTTAGAGAACGCGGGGCGGCGGAAGTATTCGTGCCGCGCAAGGCCAAGTTTGACCTGACGCGCGAAGAGGCCGTCGTGCAACTGTACGAGACTGCGCGGCCCGAGATCGTCATCCACCTGGCGGCAGTCGTGGGCGGAATCGGGGCGAACCGTCTATACCCGGGCCAGTACTTCTACGACAACCTCGTGATGGGTTCGGCGCTGATGGAGCATGGCAGGCGCAGAGGAATCAAGAAATTCGTGGGTGTCGGCACCATCTGCTCGTATCCCAAACACACGCCGGTGCCGTTCAAGGAAGACGACTTCTGGAATGGCTATCCGGAAGAGACGAACGCGCCCTACGGCCTGGCCAAGAAGATGTTGCTGGTGCAGGCGCAGGCCTATCGCCAGCAGTATGGGATGAACGCCATTACCCTGCTGCCCGTGAACCTGTATGGTCCCGACGACAACTTCGACCTCACCACTTCGCACGTGATCCCGGCGATGATCCGCAAGTTCGTCGATGCAGCCGGCTCAGGGGCACGGCAGGTAGAGTTGTGGGGCACGGGCAAAGCTTCCCGTGAGTTCATGTACGTGGCCGACTGTGCCGAGGGCATCCTGCTGGCTACCGAGAAGTACGACAAGCCCGAGCCCGTGAACCTGGGCACCGGGCGCGAGATTTCCATTAAGGATTTGGCGGCGCTCATTGCGAAGCTCGTCGGGTTCCAGGGCGAGATCGTGTGGGACACTTCCAAGCCCGACGGCCAGCCGCGCCGCTGCCTCGACGTGACGCGGGCGCGTAAAGAGTTCGGCTTCAGCGCACAGACCGGCCTCGAGGAAGGGCTCACGCGGACGATCGCCTGGTATCGCGAGCACGCCCAGGCCATCAGCCAGGCGGCGCGATGAGGTGGGCGTGCGCGTCCTGATTCTGAACCAGTTCTTCTATCCCGACATCTCCGCCACCAGCCAGCTCATGACCGACCTGGCGCAGGACCTGGCAGCGCAGGGTGTTGAGGTCACGGCGCTGTGCTCCAACGCCTCCTACGTCGCCGGCAAATCCTTTCCCAGTTCGGAGCGTTTTGGTGAGGTACGGATCGAGCGGGTGCCTGTAGTCGCCTTCGATCGCGCGAATATCCTGCGCCGGCTCGCGTCTTATCTGAGCTTCTACGTCAGCGCGTTCTGGCGGCTGTTGCGGCTGCCAAAGCAGGACGTGATCCTGGTGCTGACTACGCCGCCGCTGATCGCCATCGTGGCATATGTAGTCCGCCTGCTCAAGGGCTCACGCATGGTGTACCTCGTGCAGGACCTTTACCCCGACATCGCGTATGAGTTCGGCCTGCTGCGCCGCGGCTCGCTGTTCGCGAAGGTGCTGGACGGTATCGCCCACTTCCTACTCCAGCGCGCGGACGCGATCATCGCCCTGGGGCGTTGCATGCAGGAGCGGTTGGCGGCGAAGGGCATTGCGAGGCAGAGGATTGAGGTCATCCCCAACTGGGCGGACGGCACAGAGATCGTGCCGCTCCCGCGGGAGCAGAATCCGTTCCGCGCGAAGCATGGTCTCGACGGCAAGACCGTCGTCCTGTATTCCGGCAACATGGGCCGCGCCCATGACTTCACCGCCATCTGGCAGGCGATGCAGCAGCTCGCGCCGGAGAAGGACATCGTGTTCCTGTTCATCGGCAGCGGGCCGAAGCGGGCCGAACTGGAACGCTTCCTCCGCGGGCATCCGGATGTCAATGCCAAGCTCCTCGATTACGTGCCGCGAGAAGACCTCAAGCTCAGCATGGGAGCGGCCGATATCTCCTTTGTCGCCGTAGCGGATGGGCTCGAAGGTCTGGTCGTGCCGAGCAAGCTGTACGGGATCATGGCTTCGGGACGCCCGGCGCTGTACATCGGCCCGGCGACGAGTGAAGCCGCACGTGTGATCCAGGCCCATGAGTGCGGCTTTGTGGTGGGGAACCGCGACACCGAAGCATTGGTGGCGGCAATCCTCAAGGTCAGGAACGACCCGGAGGCTGCGGCCGCTCTCGGAACCTCCGCGCGCCGCGCCTTCGGGGAGTATTTTGACCGTAAGATCGCGACCGCGAGGTACTTGGCGGTCTTAACCCGTGTCGCGGACAGGAACTAAGGCGGGGAACGTGTTGAACCCGCTGGGAAACCGTAGTATCGTTTTGGAAATATTCCCGTAGTTGGCCTTTCCGACTACCCCCGCCCGGGAAGAGACCAGGATTAGCGCGCGTCCTTGATCGCATTTGCCTATCTATTGTTCTTCCTCACCACGGTGGTGTTTTCCGTGGTGTACACCATGCTGGTGCGCGACATTGCGAACCGGCGCGGCTGGGTCAGCAATCACGCCAATTCCCGCAGCATCCACACCATACCCATTCCACGACTCGGCGGCGTGGCGATATTCCTTGCTTTCAACACCGGGCTCATCCTGCTGCTGGTGGCATATGAACAGATGGGGCGGAATCCGGAAGCCCTGAAGTTGATGCTGTTGAAGATCATGCCGGCCGCGGTGGTGGTCTTTACCCTGGGCCTGCTGGACGACATCTTTGACCTGAAGGCGTGGTTGAAGTTCCTGGTGCAGGTGGGCGCCGCGCTGATGCTCTATGCGAATGGCCTGCGGATCGCCGAGATCAGCTTCCTGAACACCGTAGGCGTGAGCGGCTTGGGAACGGCGGTCTCCGTCGGGCTTACGATCCTGTGGGTCGTCGGTATCACCAACGCTTTCAACCTTATTGACGGTCTCGATGGGCTGGCCGCCGGGTCGGCCTTCTTTTCCACCTCGGCGGTGTTCGTCGTAGCGTTGCTGGCCGGCAATACTCCGGTCGCGCTCATCACGGTAGGCCTGGTGGCCGCCATCACAGGCTTTCTGCGGTTCAATTTCCACCCGGCGTCGATATTCCTGGGTGATTCCGGCAGCCTGTTCATGGGCTTCATGCTGAGCGCGGTGGCGCTGGCCGGGGTGCAGAAATCCCCCACGCTCGTTGCAGTTGCCCTGCCGGTAGTAGCGTGCGGGCTGCCCATCCTAGACACGACGGTGGCCATCATGCGGCGGCTATTAAGTGGCAAGCCTGTGTTTTCGTCGGACCGGGAGCACATCCACCACAAATTGATGGACCGCGGGCTGTCGCAGAAGCAGGTTGTCATCATGCTGTATGGGGTGTCCGCGCTGTGCGCTTTCCTCAGCCTGTTCCTGCTGCGTCCGGGCGGAGGAGCGCTGGCCCTGGTGATCGCGGTGATGAGCGTGGGCGCGTGGATGGGACTGCAGCAGCTCGACTACCGCGAGCTGGCCGAGTTGAAGCGCCTGGCGCGACGTACCGTGGACCAGAAGAAGATCATCGCCAACAACATCGCGGTGCACAAGGCGTGTGAGGAGCTGCAGCGTGCGGAATCCCTGGAAGAGCTGAAGCAGGTAATGCTGCGACTCTTCGAGAACAATGCGTTCGATGGCTTTGAGCTGCAGATGACAGACGGGACGGTGGTGCAGGAATGGTCACGCGAAGCCGCTGCCGTGGATGGTTGGTCGCTTTCCGTCCGCCTCACCGACCAGGCGAAGTGGGCCGGGACGCTCACGCTTTGGCGGCGGTACTCGGAGCAGCCCCTGCTGATCGACATCAATCTATTGACGAGCGGTTTCCCGGAAAAAGCCGGAGCGGCCCTGAAACGAGCACGCGCCGAACAGCCAGTGGCCGTCGGCGCGGGAAATCTGAAGTCCTGACGGACTAGCGTCCGGTCTTTGTACTCTTACCTGCGTCGGGACTTTGGATGGTCCCTCCGTTCAGCGTAAGCGTGCTGAAATCCCCAAAGTGGTTCAAGACCGGTTGCGTGTAAGGGCGCTTGGGGCCAGTCGTCCCCGCCTGCCGCGATTCCTGAAGGTCTTTCATGGTCAGAAAAATCATACTCTAACCTCAGCCACGGAGCCATCAAAAAAAGCCGTGCACCATTCTTCTAACGCGACCAGGTCATTGGTCGCCCACGGGAGTGTAGCGTCCCGGGCGGCTGGCAGGCCGTTGTCCAGGTAGCCTAGGGCCTGGTCCAGATTCCCCGCAACCGTTTGGAGATAGCCCAGCCGTTGGGCGGCGCCGCCGAGCAGCGAAGACCGGAGGCGGGCCAAGTCATCCTGGGCCCCGCGCCGGGCCGGCTCGAGGAACATGGCCTTGGAGCGGCGCAGACGGACAGCCTCAGGCAGTATTCCGCGCATCGCCTCCCGGTGGATGCCCCGCGAGCCGGCTTGATACGCCACCTCCCCCGGCAAGGAGACCATCATCTGGACCAGGTCACGGTCGCGGAAGGGCATCACGGAATCATAGGGAAACTCGGCGTCCATCTTGAATTCCATGTCCAGGCGGAGGTTCAACAGGCGCGAGTGCAGATACTGGTAGATGATCTTGGCGTGCATCCGCGAACCCGGAAAATGGAGGTAGCTCCGCTCACGCTCGATGCGCGCCGCGGCCTCGGCCAGCTTGGGGCTGAACCAAGGCAGGTATTGGATCGACCGCTTCTTCAGTTTGCGCCGGAAGCCGTGATAAAGGGGCCGCACCCGGTCGGGAACCAGATAGCCCTTCAAGCTGGCGGACAGTTCGGCGAGCTTGAAGCGGGTATCCAGTCCTTCCCACCAGTCAAAGTAATCGCGCGTGTGGCGAAAGGCCTGATGAAAACGGCCGCGGGCCAGCAGGTCAAGGATGTAGTGCGGATTGGTCAGCAGGTGGTCGCCGAAGAAGCCGGAGAACAGCACCCGGGCACCCTTGTCCACCGCGAGGCGGCTGAAGTCGCGCCAAATGTCCCATTTCAGGAACGGACCCTCGCTGAACCAGGCGGCCTCACCTCTTGCTGCCGCGACCATAGGCGCGGAAACCAGCGGTAATTTCAGCAAGCTGGTGTGGTACTTCTCTTCAATGATCCGCTGGTACTCGTCCTCGTTGGCCAGCGGGTCCTCCGGGACCAAGGCCATCGCAATGATGTCCTTACCGCCGACCCCGTTGGGAGCTATCTCCTTCGCCACGCAATAGATGGAAGAAGAATCCAGACCGCCGCTGACGGCCATGGCGACGGGAAAAGCGCTGCGCAAGCGGCGCCGCACGGCGCGGTCGAAGCATTCCCGGTAGGCGGCCACGTAGTCGTCATAGTCCTGGAAACGAAGCTGACGATGAACATCCAGATCCCAGTGACGTTGCCGTTTGATCCCTTCCGGGGAGACGCGCATGACCGTTCCTGCTGGCACCCCTTTGATGTCGCGGTAGAAGGTGCGCGTCGGGTCAGAGAAGTCGGGTATCTGATAGATCCACTCGGCAACAGCATCATCATCCGGTGCTGTTTGGACGCGCGGATGGGCCAGCAGCGCCTTGATCTCAGAGCCGAAGAGAAATTCCTGGCCCACCTGGCAGTAGTAAAGGGTCCGGGGCCCCATCGGGTCGCGTGCCAGGAAGAGACGTGCTTGGCTGGGATCGAACAAGGCGAGAGCAAAATCACCGACCAGTCGCGAAACGAACGTCTCGCCCCACTGCCGGTAGGCCGCGAGCACGAAATCAACGTCCGGCGCCTCCAGCGTAAGGCCCGCCAGGAGGGGAACCAAGTCCTCGCGATTATCGAGGCGTCCGTCCCATAAAAGGACCAGCCCCGACCCGTCCACTGCCGGTTGGGTCTCATTTATAGACTCCGGGGTGACGGCGAGCTTCTGGTAGGACGTGCCCAGGCTGCCGCGGATAAGGGAATGTTCTCCATTCAGGCCGCGATGAGCCAGACGGGCGGTCATAGCGGCCAAGATCGGCGGGGAAACCGGGGCGCCGTCCAGATTCCAGATCCCGCAGATGCCGCTCATGGACCTCTCAAGATATTGTCGTGGGGGTAAACACGCATCTTAGCACGATGTAATCAGCACAAGCAGTTAAGGCTTTTCTGTTACCGAAGTTACTTACTTTGGAGTGATTGTGCCGCGCATCCCCTTCCGGTAGACTTCCCAAATCGGCCAAGATCAGTTTCGCGGATCCCCCGCAGAAAGAACGTTTGCCATGCGCACCAAGCTGTTGTGTGTCCTGACTGCCCTCCTCCTCACCGCGTCTCTCTTCGCTCAGCAACGCGAGTCCGCGGTGGGGGTGCCCTCCCAGGTACGTTTTTCGGGAACTCTGGCCGCCAACGCGGGTTCGCCGCGGGTTGGGACGGCAGCGGTCGTATTTGCTCTGTACCAGCAGCAGAAGGGCGGCGCGCCGTTGTGGGTAGAGACCCAGAACGTACAGCTCGACGGGCAAGGACGCTACACCGTGAACCTGGGCGCCGTGAATGCCTTGCCGAAAGACGTCTTTTCGGCGAATGAAGCGCGCTGGCTGGGAGTGCAGGTGCTGGCCGATGCTGAACCCGAACAGCCGCGCGTGATGCTGGTCAGCGTGCCGTACGCGCTGAAGGCACAGGATGCCGAGACACTCGGCGGACGTCCGGCGTCGGCGTACCTACTGGCGGAGTCTGTGGGACCAGCGACGGGAAGCGGCGGCAAGGGCGGGAAGACAGGCTCAGCCGCGGCGCTGGAGATTGATGGGAACGTGGTGACGGTAGATCCGCACACGGTGAACGCGATCCCGAAGTTCACAGCGACCGACACCCTCGACGACTCCCTGATGTATGAGACCTACAACCAGGCGGCGGTCGATGCCTTTGGACTGCCGCTTGCCGGCAATGAAGACGTAGTGAACATCGGCGACGGAACTGGTTTGCGCAAACGTTTGAACGTGGTGGGCCGGGTGACGGCGCAGGCGTTCGACATCAATTCCAGTGCGCTGGCCAACTCGTTCCGCGTGGTGAACGACCACCCGGACGCACGCGCCATGCAGGCCAATGCGCGCGACGGCGGCAACGGGTTCACGGCAGGATTGTTCGCCTCGGCAAAGAGCAATAACGCAGTGGGCGTTTACGCCTACGCGTTCCCCCCGGATGTAGTCAACGCGCCGGGCGAGTACGCCGCGGCGGTGTACGCCGGCAACTACAACTCTGAGGGCCCAGGCGTGGTGGCTTGGTCCGCGTACAACGGAACGCCGGGCGGAGACACCGATCCGCTGCTGAGCGGTCCTATGGGCCTGTATGCGGCGGTGGCCCACAGCACGGGCATTGCGGCAGTGCTGGACTATCGCAATACCGGTACGGCCAAGCTGCTGAGTGCGCGCAACAACGGCACTGAAGTGGCGTCTATGAATTCTGCCGGCAACCTGACGACCACCGGCACCATCACCGCAGCGAGTTTCAGCGGTGACGGCTCCGCCCTCACGAACGTGACGGGCGTCGGGTCTCTGGCGTCGGATCCGGCGGCTTGCGGCGCCAACAACTTTGTGACTGACATCGCCGCCGACGGCACGCTGACCTGCGCGCAGCCATCCTCTTCGAACTTGAGCGATGTAGCCAACCTGGCGACGACCTCGTCGGTAACGGCGCTGGCCGCGCCGCAGTATGTGACGCTGGCAGCCAGCGGCGACCTGGCCAATGAGCGTGTGCTTACGGCGGGCAAGGGCATTGCCATCACCGACGGCGGCGCGGGCGCTGCGGTCACGATCCACAACAAGGCGGAGTTTGCCCAGACGTCGGTCCAGGCGGGCGACGAATACAACAGCAGCTACTCGGCCGGCGCAGAATTCGCGACGACCTACACTATCCCGGCCAATACCCTCACCCAGGGCATGGTCATCGAAGTGTGGGCCTTCGGCCTGCAGAGCGCCGGGTCGAGCGGCAACAGCTTCGGTTATGGAGTCAAGTTTGGCAGCACTACGGTGGTTCCCGGCGAGGCCGGCCTCTTCATGAGCGCGACTTCGTTCTCTAACCCGTGGCAGCTCACGGCGCGGATCATCGTGACCAGCGTATCGGGCTCAACCGCCACGTTGGAGGCGCAGGGCACCCAGATCAGCGCCACCAGTGGCGGCGCTAGCGCAAGCTACGCTTCGCGGAACAACTTCAACACCACCACCGTCATTGTGGATCCGACGGTCAGCCAGGAGTTGAAGATCTACCAGGGGATTACGGGCAATGACGCGGCATCAGCGTTCAAGGACACTATGAGCATGCGGCAACTGATCGTGAAGATCTTGAAGTAGCCAACGCATCGGCAAGAGGCGCCCTTCACTGGGGCGCCTTTTTTTGTCTCGTGAGGCGACGTTAACTCCCCAGATTCAGGGGGTTACCTTAGTTACCGTTTAGGGACACGAATTCCTTGCATTCCCTTACGGGAATTCATATCGTATCCCTACCCCCCGAAATTGCAGCCGCCGCGTCCACCCCCCAGCCCGGCCGCGGAAAAATCCTGAATCCAGGTGCGTATTTCGATGACTAGTCGTGTGTTTGCGGTCCGGCTCGTGGTGTGTCTGAGCCTTGTCTTCTCGACCTTTAGCGGTCTGGCGGCCAGCCAGGCGATGCAGCTTGCGTCTTCCAATGACGGCGCGGCGGCCAGCAGTGGCGATGGCAATGCCGCGCCGGCGGTGCCGCGGTTCGTGCGTTACGGCGGCGCTCTGCGTGACGCCGGCGGCCAGGCGCGCATCGGGACCGTGGCGGTCCAGTTCGCCATCTATGCCGAGCGCACCGGCGGGGCGGCGCTGTGGCAGGAGACGCAGAATGTGCAACTGGACGCGCAGGGCCGTTACAGTGTCCTGCTGGGCGCTGGCCGGCAACTGCCGGCGGAGATCTTTGCGGCGAACGAAGCCCGCTGGCTGGGTGTGCAGGTTCTGACGGACGCCGAACCTGAACAGCCGCGCGTGATGCTGGTCAGCGTGCCCTACGCGCTGAAGGCGCAAGATGCCGAGACTCTCGGCGGACGCCCGGCGTCGGCCTTCGTGTCCGCGGACATGGTGCAGGGTTTGGAAGCCCGCATGGCGCAGCGCCTGGCGGCGGTGACGACAAAGACCCTCGCAAGCGCGCCGGCCCTCGAGTCGAGCGGCGCTGTGAGCACGTCGGCCAGCCACACAGTCAACGCGATCCCGAAGTTTTCGGCGACGGACACGCTCGCCGATTCGCTGATCTTTGAGACCTACGACCAGCCCGCCCTTGATGCCTTCGGGCAGTCGCTCGGCGACAACGAGGACGTGGTGAACATCGGCAATGGCACGGGAACACCCAAGCGCCTGAGTGTTGCCGGCCGGGTAACGGCCCAGGCGTTCGATATCAGCACCAGCACCCAGGCCAACTCATTTCGCGTGGTGAACGACCACCCGGATGCGCGCGCGATGCAGGCCAATGCGCGGGACGGCGGCGCCGGGTTCGCGACCGGATTGTTCGCCTCCGCACGCTCCAACAACGGCTCTGGAGTAACGGCCTTTGTCTTTGAGCCGGACACGCCGAATACAGGCAGCGATTACGCGGCGGCGGTGTTTGCGGGCAACTACAATCCCGCGGGACCGGGCGTTCTGGCCTGGTCGGCCTACAACGGCACCCCGAGCGGGGATGATTTCCCCATCGTGACCGAACCCATTGGGCTGTACGCGGCGGCGGCGCACAGCGCCGGGATAGCGGCGGTATTCGACCACCGCGGGACGGGCGGCGGACAGATCCTGAGCGCACGCCGGGCGGGCATCGAAGTCACCACGCTGAACACGGACGGCGATTTTCTTACCTCGGGCGAGATCATCGCATTCGGCGCCGTCACCGCAGCCAGCTTCACGGGCGACGGCTCGGCCCTGACCAACGTCGCCGCGTCGAGCGCCCTTACCGCAGGCCATGCGACCACGGCTGATTCGGCCACGAACGCGACCACCGCCGCCACGGCGACAGCCCTGGCCGGCAACCCGTCGGACTGCTCGCTGGGCCAGTTCGCGATCAACATCGATGCCCAGGGCAACCTGGGCTGCGCCGCGATCCAGCAGAGTGACGTACCGGGGCTGACCGCACTGGACAGCGCCGTGACCCTGCTCCAGACTTCGGTCTCTGGTTTGAGCACCGACCTGACGACATTGCAGGGAACCGTGACCTCGCAGGGCACGGCCATTACCTCGCTGAACACCAGCGTGAGTGGCCTGCAGACGGACGTGACGGGACTTCAGACTTCAGTCTCTGGTTTGAGCACGGATCTCACCACGTTGCAGGGAACCGTGACCTCGCAGGGCACGGCGATCAGCGGCCTGAGCACCGACCTGACGACGTTGCAAGGCACGGTGACCTCACAGGGAACAGCGATCACCTCGCTGAACACCAGCGTGAGCGGGCTGCAGACGGACGTGACGGGACTTCAGACTTCGGTTTCTGGCCTCAGCACTGACCTGACGACGTTGCAGGGCACCGTGTCCTCGCAGGGCACCGCGATTACTTCCTTGAACACCAGCGTCAGCGGCTTGCAGACGGATG
>Ga0209172_10002755_pt1 | contig 29484 bp, 19 predicted proteins | sample LarsenN4metaG_FD_184113 | JGI IMG/M metagenome (GOLD analysis project Ga0209172, IMG submission 184113) | Hot spring sediment bacterial and archeal communities from British Columbia, Canada, to study Microbial Dark Matter (Phase II) - Larsen... ... | reverse complement strand
GTTCGCCCTGCTCGACGTCGGCGAGTTCGCCGACCGGCGCTGCGACAAGCTCTCCACCGGAATGAAACAGAAAGTCTCCATCGCCCGGACGCTGGTGCACGACCCGCCGGTGATGATTTTCGATGAGCCCACCGTCGGCCTCGACGTCATGACCGCCCGCACCATCGTCAGCTTCATCCGCGACTGCCGCGCCCGCGGCAAGACCGTCATCTTCTCCACCCACGTGATGAGCGAAGCCGAAAAGCTCTGCGACACCATCGGCATCATCCACGACGGCAAGCTCCTGACCGAAGGCACGCTCCCGGAGCTGCGCGCCCGCCACGCCCTGCAGGACCTGGAAGAGATTTTTGTGAAGCTGGTGGAAGCAAGGCCATGACAAGCAGATCCCTCGCTCCGCTCGGGATGACAGCAACGGTGGTGGAGGCCGGCGCATGAACCTCCGCCACATCGGAGTGGTCTATCGCAAGGAGATGCTGGATACGCTGCGGGACCGCCGCACCTTGGTCTCGATGGTCGTGGTGCCCATCCTGCTGATGCCGGTGCTGATGTTCGGCCTCACCGCCCTGATGGTGAAGCTGCTCGAGCGGGCGCAGCGCGAAGCGGCCACCGTCATGCTGCTCGGGGCCGAGCACGCCCCCACGGTGGCCGAGCGCATTCGCGCCGCGGAGGGTATCAAGGTCGTCCCCCCGGCCAAGAACTACGCCGGGCAGATCGAAGCCAAGACGCTGCGGGCGGCGGTGGAGTTCCCGCCGGACTTCGAGCGGCGGCTGGCGGGCGACGAGCCGCCGGGCGCGCTGCAGGTGAAGATCTATCACTACGAAGGCGAAATCCGTTCCCTCTTCGCCGTCCGCAGCCTGCGCGAAATCCTGCGCGACTACCGCGACCAGGTGGTCGAGCAGCGCCTGGCCGCCCGCCGGCTCTCCCGCGACCTGCTCGAACCCTTCGACACCCAGGAAAAAAACGTCGCGTCGCCCGAAAAAGTCGGCGGCGAGCGCCTGGGCGGGCTGATTCCCTACATGATCATCATCCTCTGCCTGACCGGCGCCATGTATCCCGCCATCGACCTGACCGCCGGCGAGAAAGAGCGGGGCACCATCGAGACCATCCTGGCCAGCCCGGTCTCCCGCGGCGCGCTGGCGATGGGGAAGTTCTTGACGGTGTTCACCGCCTCGCTCGCCACCGCCCTGCTCTCGCTGGGCTCGCTGGCCGTGACTTTACTGCTGATGCCTTCGATGGGCGAGGTGCGCTCGGCGCGCGGCGACACGCAGCTCTTCCAAATCGCCTTGAGCGCCAAAGGCGTGGCGGTGGTGGTGGGGATGGTGATGCCGCTGGCGGTGATGTTCTCGGCGGCGCTGCTGGCCATCGCCCTGCTCGCCAAGAGCTTCAAGGAGGCGCAGAGCTACATCTCGCCGCTGATGATCGTGGTGATCATGCCGGCGGTTGTGGCCATCCTGCCGGGGATTGAGCTGGATGCGAAGCTGGCGCTCGTGCCCATCCTGAACGTCAGCCTGGTCTCGAAGCAAATCCTCACCGGGAACTACCAGTGGAACTACATCGGCTTGATTTTCCTCTCTTCCTGCGTCTACGCCGCCCTGGCGCTCGGCGTGGCCGCCGCCGTCTTCCGCCGGGAGTCGGTGCTGTTCCGCACCTGACTGCCCCGGTTTTTCTCTCTCGGCATTTGACAAGACACCGCCGGCGGGAGTAGTCTTCGCCAAGCCGCAGGAGGGATTCAGTCCTTTTTAGCCGATGCAACTCGACACCTTCCAAGTAATCCCCGCACTGCCCGAGAAGCTCCAGGGGCTGCGGGAGATGGCCTGCAACCTCTTGTGGTCGTGGGACGAGGAATTGCGCGCCGTCTTTCGCCGCCTCGACCGCGAGCTCTGGGACAAGACCTACCAGAACCCCGTGCTCATGCTGGGCACCATCTCCCAAGAGCGCCTGGAAGAGCTGTCGCACGACGACAGCTTCATGAGCTACTACCAGCGCGCCTACCAGCGCCTGCACGAGTACCAGAAGGAACCCACCTGGTGGGAGAAGCGCTACAAGGAGAAGCCGCTCATCGCTTACTTCTCCGCCGAGTTCGGCATCGCCGAATCCCTCCCCATCTACTCGGGCGGCCTGGGGGTGCTGGCCGGCGACCACTTGAAGAGCGCCAGCGACCTGGGCGTGCCGCTCGTCGGCGTCGGCCTGCTCTACCAGCAGGGCTACTTCCGCCAGTACCTGACCTCGGACGGCTGGCAGCAGGAGTCCTATCCGACCAACGATTTCTACAACCTGCCGGTCGAAGCCGTTCCCGGCCCCGGCGGCGCGCCCCTCAAGGTGGAAGTGGCGCTGGCCGGCCAGCCCTTGCGCATCCAGGTGTGGAAGGCCCAGGTGGGGCGCCTGCCGCTCTACCTGATGGACACCAACATTCCCGAGAACCCCCACCACCTCCAGAACATCACCGACCAGCTCTACGGCGGCGACCACGAGACCCGCATCCAGCAGGAGATCGTGCTCGGCATCGGCGGCCTGCGCGCCCTCGCCGCCCTCGGCCTCAAGCCGGTCGTCTGCCACATGAACGAGGGCCACGCCGCCTTCCTGGCGCTGGAGCGCATCCGCCTGGTGATGAAGGAGGCGGGGCTGAACTTCCGCGAGGCCCTGGAAGTGGCGCGCGCCGGCAGCGTCTTCACCACCCACACTCCCGTGGCCGCCGGCTTCGACCTCTTCACGACGGAGCTGGTGGGCAAGTATCTCGGCGATTACGTGCGCGAGATGGGGATTTCCTTCGACGAGCTGATGGCCCTGGGCCGGAAAAACCCGAGCGACCACCACGAGCCGCTCAACATGGCGGTGCTGGCGCTGCGCACCACCGCCCACGCCAACGCGGTGAGCCAGTTGCACGGCGAGGTGTCGCGCCGCCTCTTCCGCTCCTACCTGGCCGACATCCCCGAGCACGAGGTCCCCGTCGCCCACGTCACCAACGGCGTCCACACCCGCACCTGGGTGTCCCGCGAGATGGCCCAGCTCTTCGACCGCTACCTGGGCCCCGAGTGGTGGCAGCGTCCCGGCCAGCCCTCGACCTGGAAGAGCGTGGACGACATCCCCGACGAAGAACTCTGGTCCACCCACGAGCGCCGCCGGGAGCGCCTGGTCACCTTCGCCCGCCGCCGCCTGATGCAGCAGCTCGAGCGCCGCGGCGCCTCCCAGGCCGAGATCGACCGCGCCCGCGGCGTCTTGAACACCCGCGCCCTCACCATCGGCTTCGCCCGCCGCTTCGCCACCTACAAGCGCGCCACCCTGCTCCTGCGCGACCTGGAACGGATCAAGAAGATCCTGCTCAACGCCCAGCGCCCCGTGCAGTTCGTCTTCGCCGGCAAGGCCCACCCCCGCGACACCCAGGGGAAGGAAATGCTCAAGGCCATCGTGGCCCTCACCCAACAGGAGGAGATGCGCCGCCACGCCGTCTTCATCGAGGACTACGACCTGGTGGTGGCCCGTTACCTGGTGCAGGGCGTGGACGTCTGGCTGAACAACCCCCGCCGCCTGATGGAGGCCAGCGGCACCAGCGGCATGAAAGTCCTGCCCAACGGCGGGCTCAACTTGAGCATCCTGGACGGCTGGTGGGTCGAAGGCTACCACCCCGACGTGGGCTGGGCCATCGGCAAGGGCGAGGACTACGCCGACCACAACTACCAGGACTACGTGGAGTCGAACGCCCTCTACGACCTGCTGGAAAACGACGTGGTGCCGCTTTTCTACCAGCGCGAGGCCGGCGACCTGCCCCGCGGCTGGATCGCCCGCATGAAGAAGTCGCTGCGCCTGCTCTGCCCCACCTTCAGCACCAACCGCATGCTCTGGGAGTACAGCGAGCGCTACTACCTGCCCGCCGCCAAGTACTACGCCCAGATGACCGCCGACAAGATGGAGCGCGCCAAGCAGCTGGCCCAGTGGAAGCAGTTCATGCGCCAGCACTGGGGCGAGGTGCGCATCGAGAAGGTGGAGGCCGCCCGCGACAGCACCCGCCGCGTCGGCGAAGGCCACGAGCTGACCGCGCACGTGCGCCTGGGCTCCATCCAGCCCAAGGACGTCAGCGTGGAGATCTACTACGGGCCGCTCAATGCCGAGCGGCAGATCGTGCAGCCCGCCACCGCCGCCATGACCCTGGCGGGCCCGGCCGGGTCCGGCGTCCACCGCTACACCGGCGTCATCCCCTGCGAGCGCAGCGGCATGCACGGCTTCACCGTGCGCGTGCTCCCCTCCCACCCCGACATCAACCACAGCATGTCCACCGGCCTCATCATCTGGCGCTAGCCCGGGCCGCGAGAGCCGCCGAGGAGGAAGGCGAAATGCCGGAGAGTGCCATTGTGGCGGCGGTGCGCCGGGCGGCGGCCCGCGTGCCGGACCGGCCCGCGCTCATCGCCGGCGAGACCCGCATCAGCTACGCCGAGCTCGAGCGCCGCGCCGCCGCGGCGGCCGCCGCGGTGGCCGACAAGGCCCGCGGCGACGTCGTCGGGCTCTTCCTGCCGAACAGCCCCGCCTTCGTCTGGAGCCTGCTGGGCGCGCTCCAGGCGGGCAAGACCGTGGCGGTGCTGCCGACGCTGGCGCCCCCGCCGCTCCTGGCCCTGATGGCGGCCGAGGCCGGACTGGAAACCGTCATCACCGCGGGCGAGCTGGCGCCGCGGCTGGCGGAATCGAAGGCGGCGCCCTTGCTCGTCGAACAAATGGCCGCCGGCGCTGGCCGCCCTTCGGCCAACCGCGCCCACGACGCCGCCGTGCTGCTTTACACCTCCGGCACCACCGGCCGGCCCAAGGCGGTGGCTTTGAGCGACCAGAACATCCTGACCAACGCCGACGGCTGCCGCGTCTCGGCCGGCTTCGGGAACGACGAAGTGATGCTGGCCATCCTGCCGCTCTTCCACGCTTACGGGCTGACGGTGACGCTGATGCTGCCGCTCGTGACCGGAGGCACCGTGGTGCTGCTCGACCGCTTCGCGCCCCGCACGGTGCTCCAGACCATCGAGCAGCAGCGCATCACGGTGATGGTGGCGGTGCCGAGCCAGTACCGGCTGCTGGTCAAGGAGCCGACCGCGGCCGACACCAAGCCGCTCTGGCTGTGCATCTCCGGCGCCGAGCGCCTGTCGGAAATCGTCGCGCACGACTTCGAAGCCCGCTTTAAGCAGCCCATCCTGCAGGGCTACGGGGCCACCGAGGCCGCCCCGGTCATCTCCATGAACGCGCCCACCGCCCACCGGGCGCACACCGTGGGCAAGCCGCTGCCCGAGGTGCGCGTCACCCTGCGCGAGGACGGCCGCGCGCTGCCGGCGGGTGAGATCGGCGAGATTTCGGTCGAAGGCCCGAACGTCATGCTCGGCTACCACAACCAGCCGCAGGCCACCGCGGAAAAAATCGTGGACGGGGTGCTGCGCACCGGCGACCGGGGCTTCTTCGACGCCGACGGCTTCCTGCACATCGCCGGGCGCGCCGACGACCTGCTGAAGGTCGCGGGCGAGAAAATCTATCCCTCCGAAGTCGAGAACGCCCTCGAGAACATAGACGGCGTGGAGGAGGCGGCCGTCGTCGGCGTCCCCGACGAAAAACACGGCACCGTGCTGCGCGCCTTTGTGCAGGCCAAGCCCGGCGTCACCCTGACCGAGGCGGGGCTGCGCGCCGCCTGCCGCGAGCACGTGGAAGCCAACAAGATTCCCCGCAGCTTCGTCGTGATCGAGCAGATGCCTCGCACCCCCGGCGGCAAGGTGGACAAGCGCGCCCTGATAACGCAAGGAAGCACATGAGGCACAGGAAGCAGACGATTCTTCCTTTGCTTCCTGTGCTTCCTTTGCCTCCTTTGCCTCCTTTGTTCTCTGCGTCCTCTGTGCCTCTGCGGTGAATCCGTCTTCGCTTTGACTTCAATCTCGCCGCCCGGTAGTATTGCTTCCTGCTGTGGGGAGGCGCCTATGCGACGACTGGTTGGCGTTCTTTTCTTTTGCGTGTTAGCGGGCGGGCTGGCGCTCGCGGCGGACACCGTCACGCTGAAGAACGGTCGGGTGGTCAAAGGCCGCGTGGTGCAGTTCAAGAACGGGGAGTTCACGGTCGAGGTCTCGCCCGGCGAGAGGGTGCTCCTGCTTCAGGAAAGCGTCGAGAGCATCGAGTTTGAAGGCGGCGCCGCTCCGGCCCCCACCGGCGGGAGCGCGGCCGGCGGGATGGCCGCGGAGAAAACCGTCGTCCTCGACAGCAGCCAGGAAGTCGTCGCCACCGGCCTCCAGCTCCGCAAGGGTGACAAGGTCGTCATCCGCGCTTCGGGCGAGATGACCTGGAGCGACGGCCGCAAAACCACGCCGGCGGGCACCGCCAGCCGCGACTCCTTCCTGCCCTTCCCCGGCGAGCCGATGGGCGTGCTGGTGGCGATGGTGGGCAGCGCCATGAGCCCCACCTATCACATCATCGGGGAGAACGCCGAGTTCACGCCGGGCACGGACGGCGAGCTTTTCCTGCAAATCAACGCCCGCTCGCTCGAAGGCGCCCGCGGCTCCTACACCGCCCGCGTGCAGACGCCGATGGGCGCGACCGCCGGCGCCCCGGCCACTGCCGCCGGCACCGGCACGACCACCGCGACGACCACGCAGCACAGCCTGCGCAAGGACCTGGACGTACCGGCCAACCAGGAGTGGGTGGACACGGGCATTGATCTGCAGGAAGGCGACGTCATCCGCATCGTGGCCGAAGGCACCATCAACTACACCACTTCGAAGACCTGCGGGCCCGGCGGCGGCGAGCGCGACTGGCAAGACCTGCTCCGCAAGCTGCCGGTGAACGACCAGGGCCGCGGGGCGCTCATCGGGAAGATGGGCGAAGGCGGCGCGGTGCTGGCCTTTTTCGTGGGCGAGCGCGCCGACTTCACCGTCGAGCGCAAAGGCCGGCTGTTCCTCGGCGTCAACGACGACGACTACCGCAACAACAGCGGCAGCTTCAAGGTCCGCATCCGGCTGAACCCGCCGCGCTAGAGGTCGAACGCGGGGAGTGTCCTAATTCCGTTCAACCCAGCGGCTCCTTTATCCCGAGCGGAGTCGAGGGACGCCGCTGGGCCCGGTGGCAGGAGCCACCGGGTTGAACCTCAAGCCCGAAGCCGCCACCCTTCCCAAAACGAAGGGTGGGCCACCCCTTGCTAGCTGTCCAACCTTTCGCTTCCCCTTCGCATCTACGGGCAAGGAGGGTAATAGAGGAGACCCATGAGGCGATTCATTTGGCTGACAGGAGCGCTCGCGTGCGTTTTGGCGCTCACCGCTTCCGTTCCCGCGCAGGAGCAGAAGCCGGAAGAGACCCAGGCCGCTAAGCAGGAGAAGTCCAAGCTGCCGGAGCCGGCCCGCGAAGGCGGCCACCTGCAGCGCGGCGGCGCCGACATCGGCCGCGGCTACGCCCACGCCGGCAAGGAGCTCGGCCGGGGCACGGCCAGCTTCGGCCGGAACCTCGCCCACGGAGAGTTCGGTGACGCCGGGCGCTCGATGGGCCGGGGCGGCGCCGAGTTCGGCAAAGGCGTCGGCGTCGGCACCGGGCGCGGCTTCAAGAACTTCGGCCTGGCCCTGCGCAACCTGGGCAAGAAAGTCGACCGCTCGGTCAGCGACGACCAGAGCACTTCTAAGGACGAAAAGAAGAGCGACTAGTACCGTTCCAAGTTGTTTCGCCCAAAAAGCATCATCGCCCAGAACAGTCCGCGTGCCTTGTTCAAGGGGGCAAGGTAGCCCCAAATAGTTGGAACGGCACTAGCTCTGCCGCTCCGCCACCCCTCGCTTCCCTGACGGGCGCGACCTGCGTGGTATAATCGCGCGGGTCGAAGCACACTCTGCGCCCACCGTTATGGCGAACGAACCCTCCAACCGGCTCGAAGAGCTTATCCGGGAGCGCGCCCGGCTGGACGCCGAGCTGGAGCGGCACCAGCAGCTGCTGACCATCCTCTTCGTCGACATCGTCGGCTCCACGCGCTTCTACGACCAGCACGGCGACGTGGCCGGGCTGGTGATGGTGCAGAAAGTGCTGGACACGCTCACCCCGCTCGTCGAGCAGCACGACGGCGTGGTGGCCAAGACCATCGGCGACGCCATCCTGGCCTGGTTCCGCAACGCCCAGATCGCCGTCCGTTGCGGCATCTCCATGCAGCGCGCCCTGGACGCCCGCAACCAGAACCGGCCCGCCGGCGACCAAATCCACATCCGCGTCGCCTTGAACCTCGGCCTGGGGCTGCTGAAAGAGAAGGACGTTTTCGGCGACGTGGTCAACGTCGCCTCGCGCATCGAGAAGGTGACCGACTCGGACGAAGTCGCCATCTCGCCCTCGGTCTACGAGCAGATCCGGCACCTGCCCGACATCCAGGTCCGCCAGAAAGGCAAAGGCATCGAGTTCAAGGGAAAGGCGGAGAAGCTCGACCTCTACAGCGTCATCTGGCGGGAAGGCGAAGCCCCCGCCGGCCCCGCCCCGCCGCGGCCGTCCAGCGAACAGCTCGCCCTCGCCACCGGCCTGCACAAGGGTCTGGCCGAAATGGCCAAGCGGGAAACCCCGGAGCCGGAAAAACCCCGCGCCAAAGGCAAGGCCCCGCGGGCCGCGCCCCCCGAACCCGCTGCTGCTCCACCTTCCCGCGTGGGCAAGGGCACGGTGGTGATGGGTGCAGAGGAAGCCGAGAAGCCGGCCGCCGCCGGGATGAGTTTCGAGCTGGTGCTGGTGCGCGGCGACGGCAGCCTGGGCCAGCGCTACCCCGTGGACAAACCCGGGCTCGTCCTCGGGCGCGACCGCGGCGAGATCCAGCTTCCGGCCGACAAACTGCTCGCCCCCGAGCACGCCCGCTTCACCCAACTGGGCGACGCCCTCTACGTCGAAGACATCAGCGGCGGCCCGGGCGTCTTCCGCCGCCTGCGCAGCCCGCAAATCCTCCAGCCCGGCGACGTAGTGATGCTCGGCCGGCAAAAGTTCTGTTTCCAACTGAGCGCCGGCGGCACGGCGGCCGTCCCGGACGCGTCCCCCAAGAAGACCCAGCTGTTCGGGATGCAAGCCGCGGCGGCCGCGCCTCCCCAGCTCGAGCAGTTGAGCGCCGACGACCAGGTGGTGAAGCGCTTCCCCTTGAGCGACCCCGAGACAACTTTCGGCCGCTCCCGCGGCACCCATACCTTCCCCGACGACCGCTACATGTCCGGCCAGCACGCCCGCCTCTTCCGCAGCCCCGAGGGCTTCCTCCTCGAAGACCAGAACAGCACCAACGGCTCCTACCTCCGCATCCGCAAGCGGGCGCTGGTGAAGGACGGCGACATCCTGCTCGTCGGCGGCCAGCTCCTCAAAGTCGTCGCCGAAACCCAGTAGGCCGCCCAGGGCCGAGCGGCTAGGGCAAAAGCCGGGTAGGACGATTCTCCTATTGACGGGGGGCGTTTATGAGAAAACGGCACCGTCGTGGACCGCCGGGGCCGGTAGTGTGATTGTAATGTGAGGTGCTCCATGAAAAGACTTCTTTTCTCCCTTCTCCTGGTTTTAGTGCTGGGTGGGGCCTCAATCTCGCTGCTACCGCCCTCCCACGCCCAATCAGGGTTCACCGTTTGCGACGTGGCCTCGGGTGCTGTCTGTGTTGACCCGGCTACCGCCGAGCTCGAAGACCCGGATGACCCGGACATCATCCCGCCGGTGGGTGGTGGCTTCAGTGCGCTCGCAACCGTAGGCGCCAACGTGCTGGTCAATGACCCCAATGACCTCGGCAAGCCCCAGAACGAGCCGTACATTGCAATGAACCCCGATACCTCCAGCCATCTCATGGCGGGAGGCAACGATTATTCAGCCCCCACGACAAGCGGGCTCGGTTGCGGCATCTATCGTTCTACAAACGGCGGTGATGCTTGGGATCCGCGCGGTTTCCTCCCGTTGTCCATCGGCTTTGCCGCTGCCTCGGACCCTGGGTTGGCTTTCGGCCTTGACCTAGGGGGCGGCCAGCGGCGGATATTCTATTCGTGCGTCCAGTTCAATCCTGGCCCCACGGACGGAACTATTTTTGTCGTCTTCTCGGACGACGGTGGGGTCACGTTCCCGGATGCGAACCGCAGGGTGGTTGCCAACGGAGGGCCGACTGTCTTCCAGGACAAGCCATTCATCGCGGTAGATACAACCAACAGCGCTAACCGGGGGAACGTCTATGTGAGTTGGACCAGGATCACATCCAATGACGCTTCGATTCAGGTCGCCCGGTCGACCAGCGGCGGGACAGCTTGGACGATTATCGGCACCGTCTCGACCGCGCAATTCAACCAGGGCTCCGTGCCCTTTGTCGGTCCGGACGGCACCGTCTATGTGGCCTTCGCGCGCTTGAACCCCAACACCATCCGCACCAACGCTATGTTCATTGTGCGCTCTACCGACGGCGGCGTGACTTGGAGCGCGCCCATTACAGTCGCCACCGGCATCACGGGACTGCCGAATAACAAGCAGGGACAACCGCAGCTCGTCAACACCAAGTTCCGCGTCAACAGCTTCCCCACGGCGGTGGTGGACACCAGCAGCAACCCGGCCACGACCGGCAACCTGTACATCGCCTGGTCCGCCTACCGCAACGCCACCAGCACCAACGCCGACATCTTCGTCTCCCGCTCCGTTGACGGCGGGCTCACCTGGAGCGCGCCGCTCCAGTTCGGCGGCGCCAATGACCAGTTCTTTCCCTGGTTGAGCGTGGATCCGAACGGCAATTTGGACATCGTCTATTACAGCCGCACCAACACCACCAAAGCCCGTTTCAACCTCAAGCACCGGCGCTCCACCGACGGCGCGCTCACCTTCGGGGCGGAAACCCAGATCAACGACGGCGGGGTCATCAAGGCCGCCCAATTTCAGGGGACGTTCATCGACGACTACATGGGCGCGGTCTCCAGTCCGACGAGGGTCCATCCTGTCTGGATGGACAGCCGGCGCTTGAAGCCCAACAGCACCAAAGTACAGCAGGACATCTTCGGCGCCGCCGTGACTCCGTGAGGGAGCATAGGGGCTGACTTGCCTTTCAGCCATGCGGACGCGTATTCTGTCCCTCGTCCGCCTGGCAGGCGCTAGGAGAGTAACCGTCAATGACGGGAGGCGCAAAACCCGCGCTCCTGGCTGCGCTCTTCCTGGCCGCGCTATCGCTTCTCAGTCTGCATGCTGGGCCCGGGGAAGCCCGGCCGGAGCTTTCTGCGCCACTCCTCGTGTCCGACCCCACCCACATAACCGGCGAGCGGCACATCGCCCTCGGACCCGAAGGCCGAATCTACGTCGTCTGGGGTGGGGGTCGCTTGGAGTGCACTGGGAATGTTTATTTCGCTCGCTCCACCGATGGCGGGCAGACCTTTGCGGCTCCAAGAAATCTATCGCAAGTTCCTTGCGACAGCTTCACGGAGAATGCTTACAACCCGAAGGTAGCGGTTGATGCGGGCGGAACGGTGTATGTGGTTTGGGTTCGGGTTGGGCCAGACGGCCCGCCGCCCAACCAGGTATACTTCACCCGCTCCTCTGACGGCGGGGAGACCTTTGCCGAGCCGAGGAACATCTCCTCGAGTCCTCCCGTGCCCGCCAGCTTTGGCGCTGTTATCCCGGACATCGCCGCCGGCCCGGCAGGGCAGGTTTTTGTCGCATGGGTGGACCAGTACGACCCCGAGCAATCGGAGCAGGTTTTCTTCTCACGCTCGACGGATGGCGGCGAGACATTCTCTGCCCCAGTCCAGGTAACGTTCCGTTCCACGGACTGGGCGAATTCCTCGGACCCTGCTCTCGCTCTAGACCCCGCCGGCCTAGTGTACGTTGGCTGGCGACAGCTAAAGCCAGGCGCTGTGGATGTTTTCTTGAGCCAGTCGACGGATAGGGGCGCGACTTTCTCCGCTCCTGTTGACCTCTCGGAAGGCCTGGGGATTTCTTTGCCCCCCGTCCGGGTCGCAGCGGACGCGGAGGACAGGGTGTACGCAGCCTGGACGCTGAAAGAAATGCTCTGGGAGACCTGGTTTCGCCGCTCTCTGGACGGCGGGCTGACTTTTTCCCAACCGCGGCGCATTTCTCGCCCGCGACACGGCACCTCTCTTCTTCAGGGAATAGCGGTGGGCCGACCTGGCCAGGTCTGTATCGCGTGGCATGAGGCCAGGAAGGACAGCGACATCTTTGCGCGGTGCTCGTTCAATAGCGGCGACAGGTTCCGCAAGGCCTTCAACGCCAGTGGGCCGCTGGGCTGGCAGCAGGGAGACATCGCTGCCGATGTCGAGGGGAACGTCTACTTAGTCTTCGGCGGCGACCTGCGCTCCATCAACCCGGACGCCTGGTGGACGGGCGTCTACTTCCGCCGCAGCCTGGAGCCGCTGCAATGAAACCTAAATTGCTGTGCTTGGTGCTTGGTGCTTTGTGCTTTGTGGTGGCAGCGCCTTCGGTCGCTGCCCAGGAAGAGCAGGGGCGTGACCCGCAGGACCGCGTCGAGATCGAAGGCCACTTCGGGCTCTTCACCAACCTGGCCTTCCCCACCACGCGCCGCGAAAACCCGGCCTACAGTCCCTTCGCTTCGATTTGCCCGGACCCGGTTGTCTGCGCCCTCCGCCCCGACATTCGCTCGCGCGACCTCCGCTGGCAGGGCGGCTTCCGCGCCAGCTATGATGTCACTCCGCGCTGGGCGGTGGAATACGGCTTCACCTTCACCCAGAGCAACAACTTCCGCTTCACCGACGTCTTCGTAGAACAACCTCCGCCCGGCACGCTGGTCGGCGTGACCATCCTGCAAGAGGAGCCCGCTGCCGGCCGGCTCTGGATTCATTCGCTCAACGGGATCTTCCACCTGCGGGAGCGCGGGCGCTGGGTGCCTTACGTGACCGGCGGTGTAAACGCCGTCAGCTTTGGTCGCGGACCCAACATAAGATTGGAGCGTGGCCAATTGGGCCCTTCCCTCACTGTGGACATCCTTGACGAAACCGAGTTCAACTACAACGAGCGCTTCACGCGGGTCGGCGGCAACGTCGGCGGCGGTGTGAAGTACTACTGGAGGCGGCACTTCGGCTTCCGAGCAGACGGCCGCTTCCTCTTCACCGGTTCGGAGTTCACCCAGCGCGGAGAAGTCGTCCGTCGGTCCTTCTTTCCTATACCGGGCCCCGTTTCGCGTTTCGGCCCCGACGTTACCTCCCAGCAGCGCGGGCTTTACTCCAACCTGCACGTCACCTTCGGCGTCTTCGGCCGCTTCTGACCGGCCATCCTGTCCTTCCAGGTTTCCCGCCCGGTGTTTGGTTGAATTGGGCGGGTTCCGATGCTAGGATTGGGCGGGTCGGGGGACGTGTGCTTGCACCCCGGGAGTCGCCGGGATTGAAGCGCTGATGCTCACCAAACTGGGCAAGTACCAAATCAAAGCGGAGCTCGGCAGCGGGGCCATGGGCGTGGTCTACAAGGCCGAAGACCCGCGCCTGGGCCGCCCGGTGGCGCTGAAGACGATGTCGGCCAACGTGGCCGGCAACCCCGAGCTCTTGAAGCGTTTCTACCGCGAGGCGCAGTCGGCCGGCCAGCTCCGCCACCCCAACATCGTCACCATCTACGACATTGACGAAGCCGACGGCATCCCCTTCATCGCCATGGAGTTCCTGGAAGGGGAGGACCTCGACAAGATCATCAGCGCCCGCAAAGACCTGACCGTCGTCAAGAAGCTCGACATCGTCATCCAGGCCTGCAAGGGGCTGCACCACGCCCACCAGCACGGCATCGTCCACCGCGACGTCAAGCCCGCCAACATCTTCCTGCTCACCGACGGGCTGGTAAAGATCGTGGACTTCGGCATCGCCCGCATCGGCGCCACCTCCATGACCCGCACCGGCATGGTGCTGGGCACGGTGATGTACATGTCGCCCGAGCAAATCCGCGGGCAGGCGGTCGACCCCCGCTCCGACATTTTCTCCATCGGCATCATCCTCTACGAGGTGCTCACCTATCAGAGCCCCTTCCCCGGCCGCGACGTCCCCGGCATCCTCTTCAAGATCCTCAACGAGCCGCCCGCCTCCATCACCGAGGTCGTCCCCAACTGTCCGCCCGAGCTCGAGAAGATCATCCTGCGCGCGCTGGAAAAGGACCGCGAGCAGCGCTACCAGACCGCCGAAGACCTCGGCTTCGACCTGCAACGCATCGCCGACCGCTTGCGGCGCGACATGGTCGAAATCTACCTGAAGCAGGGGCAGGAGTCGCTGCAGCAGAAGAACTACACCGTGGCCAAGGAATCGCTGCAAAAGGTCCTCGAAATCGACAGCAGCCACGGCCTGGCCAAGAGCCTGCTCGAGCAGGTGCAGGGGCAGCTCTACGCCAAGCAGCGCGCCCAGAAGGCCGACCAGTCCATCCGCCAGGCCAAAGAGGCGCTGCAGGCCGAGCGCTACGACGACGCCATCGCCACCCTCGACGAGATTCTCCAGGTCGTCCCCGACCACGCCGAAGCCCAGCAGTACAAGCAGATGGCGGTCGAGCGCCGCGACCGCACCGAAAGAATCAAGAAACACATGGACCGGGCCGAGAAGCTGGCCAACGACGCCGACTACCAGGGCGCCAAGACGGAGCTCGAAGCCGTCCTGGCGGTCGACCGCAAGCACAGCGGCGCCCAAAAGATGATGGACTGGGTGCTGAAGGAGCTGACCGAACAGGAGCGCCTCCGCCAGGTCCGCCAGCACACCGAGAGCGCCCGCAAGCACCTGGCGGAGAAGAACTACGCCAAGGCGGCCGAGCTGCTCGACAAAGCCCGCGAGCTCGACCCCATCAACATCGAGGTCGAATCCCTCACTCGCCTGGTCCGCACCAGCCAGGAGAAGGAAAGCAAGCGCCACCTGCTCGACCAGCGCCTGGCCGATATCCAGGACGCTATGAACCGGGACAAGTTCGACGAGGCCCTGACGCTGGCAGACAAGACTCTTCAGGATTTCCCCGACGACCCCGAAATCCTGAAGCTCCACGCCCTGGCCGGCCGCCGCGCCGACGTCCACAAGAAAAAGAAATACGTGGACGAGCAGCTGAAGGCGGCGCGGGACTTCCTGCAAAAGAACCAGTTCAGCTCCGCCGCCGCCGTGCTGGAGCGGGCCATCCAGACCACGCCCGACGACGCCCGCCTGGCTTCCTTCCTCACGACCGTCCAGGAAGCGCAGCAGCAGGCCGAGCAGGACACCACGCGCCAGGAGGCTCTCCGCAAAGCCCATGAGCTGATCCGGGCCAAGAACTTCGCCGCCGCCATCGAAGTGCTGGAGAAGGCGGTGGCGAGCGCCGGGCAGTCGCCCGAATTGACCAAGCTGCTCCAGGTCACCCGGGAGCAATGGGCGGAGGTGGAGAAGGACGAGCGCGTGCGCCAGGTGATGGGCCGGGCGCAGGCGGCGCTGCGCGAGGAGGACTTCGACGAGGCCATCCGCCTGCTCGAGCGCGGGCAGAAGGAGCTGAAAGCCCCGGCCATCACCGAGCTGCTCACCACCGCCCGCGAGCAGGCCCAGGCTTCCCGCCGCCGCCGCGAAGAGCTGGTGGCCCGGGCCCAGGAGCTGCTCAAAGCCGGCGACGCCACCAAGGCCGTGGCCGTGCTCGATTCCGCCCCCAAGAGCTGCTTCAAGGACGCGGCCTTCCAGCGCGTCTACGCCGCCTGCCGCGAAGGGCTGGACCGCTCGAGCTTCATCCGCACTGCGGTCGAGCAGATGGAGAAGTGCCTGGCCGGCGAAGACGTCGCCCAGGCCGAGGCCGTGCTCCAGCACGCCCTGCAAAGCTATCCGGACGACGCTACACTCGTCGCCGCCCAAAAACGCCTGCGCGAAGAGCAGACCCGCCTGCGTCAGTTCCAGTGGAACAAGCTGCTCGACGAGGTCAAGGTGCAGATGGGCCGGATGCAATACAAGCAGGCCGTTGACTTGCTCACTTCGACGCCCTGGGAGGCGGCGGAAATCCCCGAGCTCGCGGCCGAGGCCAAGGCCCTGCTCGAGGAAGCCCGGAAACGGGAGCAGGAGGCGACCAAGAAACGCCCGGCCTTCCGCCCTCCGGCCGCCCCGGCGGCCGCCAAGCGCGCCGCGGTTGAGCCGGCCCTGGCTATTCCCACCGCCAAGGGCACGCCGGTGGTGCTCTGGGCGGGGATCGGCGTCGTGGTGCTGGCCCTGGCGGGGTTCGGGGCGTGGAAGTTCTTCTTGAGCGGCGGCGGCGAGCCCGGCTTCGTGCAGTTGACCGCCGCGCCCTGGGCGGAGGTCGTGAGCGTGCGCACCGCCGGCGGCGAGACCCTGAAGATCACCGGGCAGACGCCGCTCTACGTCAGCCTGCCGCCGGGCGACTACACCATCGAGCTCAAGAACGGCGAGGCCACGGGCACGGTGCAGGTGACGGTGCAGTCGGGCCAAACGCAGGCGGTGAACTACGCCTTCCCGCAGGTGAAGGTCGATGCGCTGGTGGATGAGCTGGTCACGTCGTACTAGGGCGGGCGCCAGGGTCGCGGCGCTGGCCGCGGCCGCGGTCTGGCTGGCCCCGCTGGGCGGGGCCGCCCAGGAGCCTCTGGAGAAGCGCTACGAGCGCGCCATCGAGGCCTTCAACAGCGCCAAGATGGAGGACGCCTGCGAGCTGCTCCAGCAAATCGAAAAGGAAAAGCCCGGCTACCGCGAGACCCGCACCTACCTCAACCCCGCCTGCAAAGAAGCCGAGCGCGCCCGGGGGATGGAAAAGCAGCTCTTCGACGAGGGCGTGCAACTCTTCAACCAGGGGAACTACGACGACGCCCAGCAGAAATTCAAGCAGGCCCAGGGCATTCCCCTCAAGACCCCGCGCTACCGCGATCAGGTCAACAAGTACCTGGCCGACATCGACGCCCGGCTCGGCGAGGACAAACTCTTCGGCGAAGCGGTGAAGCTCTTCAACGACGGCAACGACACCGAGGCCCGCTCCCGCTTCAACCAGATCGTCCGCGGCGGCGGAGCCAAAGCCGCCGAGGCCCGCACCTACCTGCAACGCATCGAAGAGCGCCGGGAAGAGTCCGCCTTCAGCGAGGGCGTGCGGCTGCTGCAGGGCGGCGACTACTCGGGCGCCCGCAGCCGCTTCCAGGAAGTGGTGGGGCTGAACGGCAAGCGCAAGGCGGAGGCGGAGCGCTACCTCGGCCAGCTCGAGCAGGGCGAGCGCGAGCAGCGCGCCTTCAACGAAGGCGTGCGCGCCTTCGAGGGGAAGCGCTACGCCGACGCCCAGGCCAGCTTCCGCCAGGTGGCCGGGATGAACGGCGCGCGCAAGGCCGAGGCCGAGCGCTACTTGAACCGCATCGAGACCGCCGTGCAGGAAGAAGCCGCCTTCAAGGAAGGCGTCCAGAAGTTTGCGCGCAATGATTTCGACGGCGCCCGCGCCGATTTCCAGAAAGTCATCAACCTGAAAGGCTCGCTCGCCAACGACGCCCGGCTCTACCTGACCCGGATCGACGCCCAGGGCAAGGACCCGCGGGAAGTGGCGCGGCAGTTTGTGGCCGACGCCCAGGCGGCGATGACCCGGAAGGACTACCGCGCCGCCGTGGAAAAACTTTCGGCCGCCACCGCCCTCGACCCCAACAACCGCGACGCCCGCCGGCTGCTCACCGAGAGCCAGCAATTGGCCGAAGAGGCGCCTCTGCGCGGCGGCCTGCAAGCCTACTTCGAAGGCAAGTACGACGAGGCCGAGCGCCAGTTGAGCGACTACCTCAACAGCAACGGCAAGAAGCAGGCCCTGGCCTATTTCTTCCGGGGCGCCACCCGCTCCGCCCGTTACTTCCTCTCCGGCGAGAAAGACCCCCAGCAGAAGCAGCGGGCCCAGGAGGACTTCCGGACTGTACACAAAGACAACCGGCGCTTCCGGCCCCCGGAAAAGTACGTGTCGCCCAAGATTCTGGCCTTGTACACAGAAGTGGCTCCGGCGGAAGCCCGCTAAGGATCGCGAGAAACCGTGCTCCTTGACTTTCGCAAAGACGCAATCCTAGAATCCCGTCGTGCCCCGGCTGCTGTCCATTTCCCGGGAAGGAGAAACCTCCCCATGAAATCCCCGCTGCGCCTGCTGGTTTTCCTGTTCATCCTGACGCTCACCGGCGGAGCCGTCTGGGCCGCCACCCAGAACGCGCTGGTGACGGGCTCGGTCTTCGACCAGAACGGCGCCGCCGTGCCCGGCGCCACCGTCCGCCTGCTCAACGCCAGCATCGGTTTCTCGCAAACCCTGCAGACCGACGCCAACGGCAATTACACCTTCGCCAGCGTGCCTCCGGCCGAGAACTATGTGATGTCGGTCGAGATCAGCGGCTTTGCCACCGTCATCCGCCCGGGCTTGAGCGTGGCGGTGGGGGAGGCCAAGCTGGTGCTGCCTCCCTTCATCCTCCAGCCGGCGGCGCAGCCCGGCCAGGAGATCCGCGAGGAAGCGCCGGCGGCGGCTCCGGTCGCCCTGGAGCTGGTGAGCACGACGCTCGGCGGCGTGGTGGACAGCCGCAGCCTCCGCACCCTGCCCCTGGTGGGCCGCGACTTCATCGACCTGGCCCTGCTCATCCCCGGCACTTATCCCGTCCAACAGGGCTCGGCCCTGGAGGGCGCCTCGCTCGTCACCAACGGCGTCCGGGGGGACATGAACAACTTCCTGCTCGACGGCGCCGACAACAACGACTACACCCTCAACCAGTCCCTGCCCTTCCAGATCGTGGAAGCGATGCAGGAATTCCGCGTGCAGACCAGCACCTCCAACGCCGAATTCGGTCGCAACGCCGGCTCCCAGGTCAACCTCTTGAGCCGCTCGGGCACGAACGACATCCACGGCACCTTCTTCTGGTTCAACCGCAACTCGGCTTTGAGCGCCGAGGACGCCCTCTCCGCCTACCGGGGCGGCACCTTCGACGCTTTCGCCCAGTCCGCGCGCGTCGACCGAATCCTCTTCGGCGCCGGCACCATCTTCCCCACCCCGGTCTTGAGCGACCCCGTCCTGGCCGCCCTTTTCGACGAAACCGGCCGCGACCCGGACGTCAACCAGAACCAGTTCGGGGCCAACGTCGGCGCCCCCATCGTGAAGGACAAGCTCTTCTTCTTCTTCAACTGGGAGAGCACGCGGGCCGACAACGACCGGCCGGTCTTCGAGCGCGTCCCCGGCGCGTTCTTCCGCGGGAACTTTTTCGTCGTCAACCCCAGCACCGCCCGCGCCGCCGCCCTGCTGAACCTCTTCCCGCTGCCCAACGTGCCGCAGAGCACCGTGCTGAACGCCTTCGGCTTCCCCGTGAGCGACCCCATCTTCGGCGACGCTTTCGGCCGGGGCGCCTTTGCCGCGGGCGACGCCTCGAACTCGACCCACTCCGACAACTTCCTCGAGCGCATCGACTGGCGCGTCAACGACCGCGTCAGCTTGAGCTTCAAGCACAACATCCAGCGCATCCGCCAGCTCCAGGCCGGCCGGCTCTTCTCCGACTCGAACACCGGCTACCCGGGCAGCGGCTCCCGCGTCAGCGGCCGCAACCAGAACTTCAGCTTCAACTACCTCCACACCATCAGCGACCGCACCACCAACGAGTTCCGCTTCGGCTGGAGCCGCTTCCGGCTGACCACCCTGCCGATTGACGCCACCCTCGACCCCTCGGCTTTCTTCGACAACCTCAACTTCACCAACAAGGGCATGCCCAACGTCCTCATCGGCGGCTACCAGTTCACCTTCGGGCCCTACGCCCCGCTGGGCGCCGACTTCAACTCGCCCAACGACCGCGCCAACAACGTCTGGTCGTTCGCCGATAACATCGGCCGCACCTGGGGCCGGCACGTGCTCAAGGCCGGCATCGAGTTCCGCCACAACCGCCTGAACACGCTCAACGAGGCGCTGGGCCGCGGCTTCACCACTTTCTTCAACGTGCCCTTCGGCGCCGTCACCGGCCAGCCCGACCTGATTTCGATCGGCCGCGTCAGCCCCGAGTTCGGCGGCGGCTTTGACCGCAGCTTCAGCTCGAACTCCTTCGACTGGTTCATCCAGGACACGTGGCGGCCGCGGGCGTACCTGTCGTTCACCGCCGGCCTGCGCCACGAGGTCAACTCCGCCCCCACCGAGGGCCGCGACCGGCTGGTGAACAACTACGCCGGCGCCTGCCCGCAGCTCATCTGCCTGATGCGCTCCGGCACCAACACCCTCCTCGACACCGACGGCACCGTCCTCGGCACTGCCGGCTTCACCGCCCCCCGCGCCGGCTTTGACACCGACTGGAACAACTTCGGGCCGCACCTCGGTATGGCCTGGGACCCCTGGAAGAACGGCAAGACCGTCTTCCGCGGCGGCTACGCCGTCACCTTCGACCAGCAGTCGCTCCAGGCTTCGGCCAACATGCTGCTCAACCCGCCTTTCGTCCAACAGTGGACCTCATTCTTCCCGTTCGCCTTCCTCGGCGACGCCTTCCCGGCTGGCTTCCCCACCGTCCCCTTCGCCACCCTTGACCTGGACGGCGATGGGACTTTCTCCACCTGGCTGCGCCAGCCCTACTCCATCACCGCCCGCGACCCGGAGACGCGCACGTCTTACATCCACCAGTGGAACCTGGGCGTGCAGCAGCAGGTGGGCAAGTCATCCCTCTTTGAAGCGGCCTACGTCGGCTCCGCCGGCCACAAGCTGCCGCGGCTGCGCTTCTGGGCGGAATGCACCCCTGCACTATGGTTCACCCGTCCCTTCGCCTGCATGCCGGCGGGCTTCTTCGGGGGCAGCGGCGGCGCCTCCGACTCCGTCATCATCCAGGAGAACTCGGCCAACTCCAACTTCCACTCCCTGCAAGTCCGCTGGGAGACTCGCGCCTGGCACAACCTGACCGTGCGGATGCACTACCAGTGGGCGCACTCGATTGACGACGCTTCCGGGTCCAACCCGCCCGTCTTCTTCTTCTCCCCGGCTTCGGCCAGCATGTTGAGTTCCTTCTTCGGCATCAACGCCGACCAACTTGCCGCGCTCAACAGCAGCAACCCGGCCTTGAGCCTGCGCCCCGGCTTGCCCATCATCACCACTCGGGGCGCGCTCGCCGGCGATTCCTTGAACTCGGCCAACCTGGCGGGCGAGCGGGCGAGCTCCGACTTCGACGTCCGCCACCGCTTCGTCGTCAACTACATCTACGACGTGCCCAAGTGGGGGCCCACGCTCATCGGCGCCGGCTGGCAGGTCGCCGGCGTCACCACCTTACAGTCCGGCTCGCCCTACACCGTCTTCGGCGACTTCTTCGGCGTGCCGCTGCGCCCCGACCAGATCGGAGCGGTCGTAACCGACAACAACAACGCCGGCGGCGCCATTGACGGCGGTCTGCCCTCCGGCTGCAATATCTTCTTCATCTGCGCCGGCACTGGCGCCGCCAGCGCTTTCGACCCGACCCTGAACGCTTTCTTCCTCCCGGGGACGCTGGCGCGCAACACCTTCAAGGGACCCGCCCTGGTGAACTTCGACTTCTCCTTCTTGAAGAACACCTACGTGGGGAAGAATGAGCGGGTCAACGTCCAGTTCCGGATGGAGTTCTTCAACCTCTTCAATAACGTGAACTTCCGGCAGCCCTTCAGCCAGTCCGGTCAGTTTGTCAACAACCCCATTCTCGCGAGTGCCTTCGTCATCCCGAACCCCTTCTTCGGGCAGATCCTCCAGGTGCGGCCGGGCCGGCAGATTCAGTGGGGCTTGAAGATTATCTTCTAGGGGAGACGACGTAGGTTTTGCAGCTGGCAGGGGATTCCGGGCGCCGGACTCATTCGGCGCCCGGGGTTGGCTTCGTGAAGAGTTCCACAGTTGATTGCGCGCATGGCCGCGTCCACCACAATGCCGCTGGTCGCCGCTCTCTCTGACATCGGCCTGCGCCGCAAGGAAAACCAGGACAGCTACGGCTACTTCCGCGGCGAAGGCCCGGAGGCGGCCAAGGGACACCTGGTGGTGGTGGCCGACGGCATGGGCGGCCACCAGGGCGGCGGCGTCGCCAGCCGCCTGGCCGTGGACACCATCGTGGAAGCCTACCGCGACGCCCCCGCCGGCTCCCCCACCGACATCCTCCACCAGGCCTTCGAGCAGGCCAGCCACCGCATCTTCGAGACCGCCCAGCAGCGCCCGAACCTCGCCAGCATGGGCACTACCTGCACCGCCCTGGTCTTCGTCGACAACCGCGTCCACGTCGTGCACGTGGGCGACACCCGCGCCTACCTGATCCGCGACGCCCAAATCAAGCGGCTGACCTCCGACCAAACCTGGGTACAGGCCATGGCCGCCCAGGGCGTCATCACCTCGCACGAGGCCGAGCTGCACCCCGATCGCAACATCCTCATGCAGGCCCTGGGCACGCCCAACCCGCCCCGGCCCTCGCGCCTGCCCGAGCCGCTCCCCACGCGCGCGAACGACCTCTTCCTGCTCTGCACCGACGGGCTCTCCGGTTTGGTGAGCGACGAAGAGCTGCTCGAGCTGGCGCTCGCTGACCCCGACCCGCAACAGGCCTGCGCCCGCCTGGTTGAGCTCGCCAAGGCTCGCGGCGGCGACGACAACATCACCGTGGTGCTGATGAAGATTCCAGCCTAGCGGGCGCCCGATCCTTCGCAGTTTGAAGGGTGGGGGGCCGGTTGAAACACTCCCCCCGCCGTACTAGAATGCTTGCTGACTGCGCTCGCGACGCGCCTGTAGCTCAGTGGATAGAGCGCTGGTCTCCGGAACCAGAGGCCGGGAGTTCGAATCTCCCCAGGCGCGCCACTCCCACCGTTGATTGAAGACTCCGGGAAGGACTAGTGCCGTTCCAACTGTTCGGGGCTATGGATGAGCGGCGGCGCACCCAGTCATTCTTGCAGGAACATGATTGCTCTACCTAGCCGGAACAAGTTGGAACGGCACTAGCGGATGAGGCCGTCGAGGGGGCTGGAGGCGGAGGCGTAGAGCTTCCGCTGGATGCGGCCGGCGAGATAAGCCTGGCGGCCGGCTTCGACTGCGTTCTTCATCGCCCGCGCCATCAGCACCGCGTCCTCGGCCTGGGCGATGGCGGTGTTCATCAGCACGCCGTCGGCGCCGAGCTCCATGGCCACGGTGGCGTCCGAGGCCGTGCCTACGCCCGCGTCCACAATCAGCGGCACCGCGGTAATCATCTCCCGCAGGATGCGGATGTTGGCCTGGTTCTGGATGCCCATGCCGGAGCCGATGGGCGCGCCCAGCGGCATCACCGCCGCCGCCCCGGCGTCAATCAATTTGCGCGCCACCACCAGGTCGTCGTTGGTGTAGGGCAGCACCACGAAGGCTTCTTTCACGAGCACCCGCGTCGCCGCGAGCAGTTGCTCGGTGTCGGGGAAAAGCGTGCGCTCGTCGCCGATGACTTCGAGCTTCACCCACTCGGAGAGGCCCACCTCCCGCCCCAGGCGGGCGGTGCGGATGGCCTCCTCGGCCGTGTAGCAGCCGGCGGTGTTGGGCAGGATGAAGAACTTCTTGCGGTCGATGTGGTCGAGCAGAGACTCCTTCGTCTTGTCGGTCAGGTTCACCCGCCGCACCGCCACCGTCACCATCTCCGCGCCCGAGGCTTCGTGGGCCTGCACCATCTCCTGCGGCGTGCGGTACTTCCCCGTGCCCACGATGAGCCGGGAGCGGAAGCGCCGCCCGGCGATGACGAGGGCGTCGGTAGCGGCGGTTTCCGTGGTGGCCATTATCACAATCCTCTCCCAGGCATTTTACGGCGGGCGCACAGGAAGGGCAAGGCGGGGTCAGGAAGCGGCGCTGGCCTCGCCCTGGTAGAGTTGCTCGATGAGGCTGCGGTACTCCTTTTCGATTTCCTGCCGGCGGACTTTCTGGGTGTAGGTGAGCTGGCCGCCGTCGAAGCTGAACTCGCGGTCGAGGACGGCAAAGCGCTTGATGCGCTCGTACTGGGCGAGGTCGCGGTTGACGCCGTCGACCTCGGCCTGCACCAGCGCCTGGATTTCCGGGTTGGCCAGCAGCTCGGCGCGCGAGCCGAAGGGGATGCCGCGCGACTCGGCGTAGCGCTCGAGATTCGCGAAGCGCGGCACCAGCAGCGCCGCCACGTACTTGCGGCGGTCGCCGATGACCACCGCCGTCTCGATGTAGGGGCTGGCCTTCAGCCGGTTCTCGATGAGCTGCGGGGCAATCATCTTCCCGCCCGCGGTCTTGATCACGTCCTTCTTGCGGCCGGTGATGGAGAGGAAACCCTCGGCGTCGAGCGCGCCCAGGTCGCCGGTGTGGAACCAGCCGTCGCGCAGCGCTTCGCGGGTCTCCTCCTCCGCCTTGTAGTAACCCTTCATCACGTGCGGCCCGCGGGTGAGGATTTCGCCGTCGGCGGCAATCCTCACTTCGACGCCTTCGATCGCTCGCCCCACGGTGCCGAGCTTCACTACACCCGGGAAGCTGATGGTAATGACCGGCGAGGTCTCCGTCAGCCCGTAGCCTTCGTAGATGGTGAAGCCGACGGCGTGGAAGAACTCGTTCAGCTCGGGCGAAAGCGGCGCGCTGCCGGAGATGAAGAAACGCAGGCGGCCGCCGAGGTGCGCGCGGATCTTGCGGTAGACGAGCGCCTCGGCCAGCCGGCGCCGCCAGGCGAGTCCCGCCGGCAGCGGCTGGCGCGCCAGCCGGTAGGGCGTCGTCGCCCGGCCCACCCGCACCGCCCACTCGAAGAGCTTGCGCTTCGGCCACGGGGCGCTCTGCACCACCTCCATCATCCCGGTGTAGAACTTCTCGAAAAAGCGCGGCACCGCCGCCATCATCATCGGCCGCACTTCCAGGAGGTTCTCGGCGACGCGGTCGAAGCCTTCCGCGTAGGCGATGGAGACGCCGCACCAAAAGTAGATGTAGTCCATCGTGCGCTCGTAGACGTGGCAAAGCGGCAGCAGGCACAAGCCGACGTCCTCCGGCGCGTAGCCGTAAGGCGAGCCGGAGGCAAGGACGTTTGAGCCAAAGTTGTGCTGCGTCAGCAGAGCGCCCTTGGGCTGGCCGGTCGTGCCCGAGGTGTAAATCAGCGTGCAGACGTCGTCCGGCCCCTGCGCGCGCGCGGCGCGCTCGAACTCGGCGCGCGCCCCGTCCGTTGTCTCATCCCGGACGAGGTCGCTCCAGGCGAGCACGCGCGAGTCGCCCGCGCCGCTCCCCCGGAACGCCACCACCTTTTCCAGCGCCGGCAGTTCCGGCCAGGCGGCGCGCACCTTCTCGAACTGCTCGGGGCCGGAAAGAAAACAGAGCCGCGCGCCGGAGTGCCCGAGGATGTAACGCAGCCGCTCGACCGACTCGGCCGGATAGAGCGGAACGTTGATGAGGCCGAGGCCAAGGCAGGCGAGGTCGGCGATGTGCCACTCGGGGCGGTTCTCGCTGATGAGCCCCACGCGGTCGCCCTGGCGCAGGCCGAGCTTCTGCAGGCTCTCGGCCAGCGACACGGCGCGGGCGACGAAGGTGCGTGTCGGTATCTTCTTCCACTGCCCGCCTTGTTTGTGCCAGAGCAGGTCGGGCTTCTCAAAACGGCGGAAGCTCTCGAGCAGGATCTCGTTCAGGGTGATGCGGGCCATGGCGGCGGCCAAACTCTACCCCAAATCGGCGCCCCGGCCAATCGCCCGCTCTTCCCTACCCAAGCGCCAGGCGCTGCGCTAAGATGGCCCGGGAGGTCGGCATGAGCAATCCTACCGCCACCACCTATCAACCCGTCCGGGCGCCGCGCGGCACCGCGCTTTCCTGCCGGGGCTGGCACCAGGAAGCCGCCCTGCGCATGCTGATGAACAACCTCGACCCGGAAGTCGCCGAGCGGCCCGAAGACCTCATCATCTACGGCGGCGCCGGCAAGGCGGCGCGCGACTGGAACTGCTTCCACGCCCTCGTGCGCGCGCTGCGCGAGCTGGCGAACGACGAGACGCTGCTCGTGCAGTCCGGCAAGCCCGTCGGCATCTTCAAGACCCACCCCTGGGCGCCGCGCGTGCTCATCGCCAACGCCAACCTGGTCGGCCACTGGTCGAACTGGGAGCACTTCCGCGAGCTCGAGCGCGCCGGGCTGATGATGTACGGGCAGATGACCGCCGGGAGCTGGATTTACATCGGGACGCAGGGAATCTTGCAAGGCACGTACGAGACCTTCGCCGCCGCCGGCGAGCGCCACTTCGCGGGCGACCTCGCCGGCAAGCTCGTCGCCTCGGGCGGGCTGGGCGGGATGGGCGGCGCCCAGCCGCTCGCCGCCGCCATGAATGGTGCCTGCTTCCTCGGCGTCGAGGTTGACCCGGAGCGCATCAAGCGCCGGGTCAAAACCGGCTACTGCGACATCATGGTGAACGACCTCGACGAGGCCCTGCGCATCCTGAAGGAGGCGCTGCGCAAGAAGGAGGCGGTCTCGGTCGGCCTCGTCGGCAACTGCGCCGACGTCATCCCTGCGCTTGCCGAGCGCGGTGTGGTGCCCGACCTGCTCACCGACCAGACCAGCGCCCACGACCCGCTGAACGGCTACATCCCCTCGGGGCTTACTGTCGAGCAGGCCAGCGAGCTGCGGCGGAAAGACCCCGACGGCTACTTGAAGCGCTCCTTCGAGTCCATCGCGCGCCACGTCGAAGGCATGCTGCGCTTGCAGCGGCTGGGCGCGGTCACCTTCGACTACGGCAACAACATCCGCACCATGGCCTACGAGCACGGCGTGGCCGAGGCGTACGCCTTCCCCGGGTTCGTCCCGGCCTACATCCGGCCGATGTTCTGCGAGGGCCGGGGGCCGTTCCGCTGGGTGGCGCTCTCGGGCGAGCCGGCCGACATCCACCGCACCGACCGGCTGGTGCTCGAACTTTTCCCGAAGGACCGCGTGCTGGCCCGCTGGATCCCTCTGGCCGGGAAGCGCGTCAAGTTCCAGGGGCTGCCGGCGCGCATCTGCTGGCTGGGCTACGGCGAGCGGGCCGAGTTCGGCCTGCGGTTGAATGAGTTGGTTCGGCGCGGCGAGCTCAAGGCGCCGATTGTCATCGGCCGCGACCACCTCGACACCGGCTCGGTCGCTTCGCCCTTCCGCGAGACCGAAAAGATGCGCGACGGCTCGGATGCCGTGGCCGACTGGCCCCTGCTGAACGCCCTGCTCAACGCCGTCAGCGGCGCGAGCTGGGTTTCGATCCACAACGGCGGCGGCGTCGGCATCGGCTACTCGCAGCACGCCGGACAAGTCATCGTCGCCGACGGGACGGAAGAGATGGACGTGCGGCTCGAGCGCGTGCTCACCAACGACCCCGGCATCGGCATCGCCCGCCACGCCGACGCCGGTTACCCCGAAGCCGTAGACTTTGCCCAGAAGCGGGGCGTCAAGATTCCGATGCCCTAAGTACTTGGGCCGATATCTCTCGCTTCAAGTGGGCGAATTCGGATGATTACTATATGGCCCCCGAATACGACAAAGACCAAGGCTATCCTCATGGCCGTGGCTGTCGTGGTCGCGGCCGCGGTTTCTGTGTTTCTATTCAGCTTACTGAACGAGCCGTGGCTCAGCATCGTGATGTTCATCGCCCTTGTTGTCGGGACATGGGTTGAAGTGCGACACTTGTCAAACCGAAGGTAGAAGAGGGTGCGGGATATCCTGCCCCCACAGACAGAAAAAGCACTAGGCTCGGCGGTGGCGGGGGCGCCTCAGGCAGGCCTTCGGTGTGAACGGGGGGCCTTTTTCAGGATGACCTGGCGGCCGCCCTTGTGGTAGGTCACTTCGTCCATCATCTGCCGCATCAGGAAAATCCCCCGGCCGTGAAGAGAAAAGACGTTCTCGGCCTTGGTCGGGTCGGGGATCTTCGTGGGGTCGAAGGCGGGGCCGAAGTTCTCGACCACGAGCAGCATCCCCTTGTCTTCGGCGCAGAGACAGCAGACCGCGACTTTCTTTTTGGGGTCGCCCCGGCTGCCGTGGACGATGGCGTTGTTGAGCGCCTCGCGCAGCGCGATCTCGACTTTGTCGAGATGCCCCTTGGCGCACTCCATCGCCCGCGCCACCCGCAGGATGCGCGCGATGACGCGGTTGACCGCCGGAATCGTGCTGGGGATGACCTGCCAGAAGCGCAGGATGAGCTCCTTGCGGCTGAACCGGCAGGGGCCTTTCGGAATGTCGTCGGCCGCAGCCCGGGCGGGCATACAAGCTCCGCGACGCTGACTAGCTCTTCTTCGACGTGACCGCGAAGAAGGTGGCGGGCTTCTGTTCCACGCTCTTGCTCTTGCAGTGCGGGCACTCGACCTCGCCCGCCTCGTACTCGCGCAGGGTCATCACCCGGCTGAAGTCCTTCCCGCACTCCTTGCAGGTGTACTCATAGAGCGGCATCGCACTTCCCTCCCCCGTGGAAGCTGCTCCATCTGTTATTCTAGCCCGCCGACGCGGAGTGTCAATCCACCCCGTGGCCCAAGCGCGACAGGTTGATTGGTTTATGGGCTGATTGCGAAGAATCAATGCGGCCTCTACTGATTGCTCATTGCCGGCAGTTGCTCACGCTGCGCGGGCCGTGCGGGCCACGCCGCGGACGGCAGCTTCGGGAGCTTGGAATTATCCTCGACGGCGCCGTGCTCATCCGCGAGGGCCGCATCGAAGCCGTGGGGCCAACCCGCCGCGTCGAGCGCCATCCGCTGGCGCGCCGCGCGGAGAAGTTTGACGCGCGCGACTACGTTGTCTTGCCGGGCTTCGTGGACAGCCACACGCATCTTGTCTTCCCCTCAAGCCGCGCCGACGAATACGAGCAGCGACTCGCAGGAGCGACCTACGAGCAAATCGCCCGCCGCGGCGGCGGCATCCTCTCGACGGTAGTGAAACTTCGCCGCGCGTCCCCTGACGCACTCCTGAACCAGGCCCGCGGGTGGCTGGCGGAGTTCGCCGCGCACGGCACCACCACGCTCGAGGCCAAAAGCGGCTACGGCCTCGACCTCAAGTCCGAAATCAAAATCCTGGAAGTCCTGCGCCGGCTCAACCGCGAAGGCCCGCTCGAAATCGTCTCGACCTTCCTCGCCGCGCACGTCGTGCCGCGCGAATACCGCCGCCGGCCGCAGGCTTACGTAGACTTACTGGTGCGACGAATGATTCCCACTGTCGCCTCGCGGGGTCTGGCGGAGTTCTGCGACGTCTTCTGCGACCGCGGGGCTTTCACGCCGGCGCAGGCCCGGCTGATTCTCACTGCGGCGCGAGTTTGCGGGCTGGAGCCGCGGCTGCACGCCGAGCAGTTGGCGCGCACGGGCGGCGCGCGCCTGGCTGCGCAGCTCCACGCCGTGAGCGTAGACCACCTGGAACGAGTCAACCGCGACGACATCCGCCGGCTGGCGCGCGCGAACACGATCTCGACGCTCCTGCCCGGCGCCGTCTTTCACCTGGGGAAGTCCACTTACGCCCCGGCGCGGGCTTTGATTGACGCGGGCGCGGCGGTCGCGCTCGCCAGCGACTTCAACCCCGGCACTTCGCCCACGGTCTCGATGCCGATGATCCTTTCGCTCGCCTGCGCCCAGATGCGGATGACCCCGGCCGAGGCCATCGCCGCCGCCACCCTCAACGGCGCGCACGCCCTGCGGCGCGCCGACCACCTGGGCTCGCTCGAGCCGGGCAAGCAGGCGGATTTGTGCGCGTTCGAGCTTTGCGATTACCGCGAAATCCCG
>Ga0209172_10002752_pt1 | contig 29579 bp, 26 predicted proteins | sample LarsenN4metaG_FD_184113 | JGI IMG/M metagenome (GOLD analysis project Ga0209172, IMG submission 184113) | Hot spring sediment bacterial and archeal communities from British Columbia, Canada, to study Microbial Dark Matter (Phase II) - Larsen... ... | reverse complement strand
GCCTTCAGGGGCCGTAATCTGCCCATCAGCCAAGCGGACATGCTGCCGAACGATTTGAGGGGCGTTGGCGGCCGCCAACGCGCCTTTGTGCGGCTCTTTTCGGCGCCCTTGAGGCCTTGGTGATCGCCATCGTCATGACTTGTTCAGACCTTCCTTAGCAAAAAAGAGTCCATTGGGCGATGTCAGCGCTTCCCCGGCACGCTCGTCGCCAGGCTCGTCGCCGTGGCCGCCGTGACCGAGGCGAGCTGGCGGCGAGTGACGTTGAAGGCCAGGCGGTTGTTCGCCGGCGTGGTCTCGTAGTTGGTCCCGCTGACCGTGACGGCCACGCCCGCCGTGCCGACCGTCGGGCTGAAGCTCGCGATCGTCGGGGCGCCCGCGTCGGCGGTCACCTCGAAGCTCGCGGCGCTGGTGGCCGAGCCGCCGGGGGCGGTGACGCCGATCGGCCCCGTTGTCGCCCCGGGGGGGATCGTGATCGTCAGCTCGTGGGGCGAGGCCGCCGTGACCGTGGCCGGCGTGCCGTTGACGGTGACGGTGTTGGCGCCGGGCGTGGCGCCGAAGCCGAGGCCCTGGACCGTGACCGTCGTGCCGCTCGGCCCGCGCTTGGGCCGGAACTCGACGATCGACACGGCGTTCGCCGCCAGCCGCTCGATCGCGAGCAGATTGCCGACGCCGTCGTAGTGGAATCTCGCCGTCCCGGCCGCCGGATCCGTGACCGCCACCAGCCGGCCGAGATCGTCGTAGACATAGACGATGTCGGCGGCGGCCGGCGCGCCCCCGCAGAGGAGCGCGGCCACCGCGGCCACCACGAGCGGACCCAGCGCTCGCGCCGCGCGCACGTCGGCGCGCAAGATCGGCCACGCCATTCAGAATGTCAATGCATTTCTTCCGGCCGCAATGCGGCATTGGATGGATCCGCCGAATGATTGGATGAATCTGCTGGCGCCGGCCGGCTCTCCTCGTCACGTGACGGCGCACGCCATTCTCGCGAATGCGAAAACAATGCATCAAAGCACGGGAGAGTGACCGGTCATCGGCGAGGCCAGACAGGCGACAACCACTGGACCGACCTGGCGTGGGCTCGAAAGCGTCCGCGCCGTGATTCGACGGCCGTTCAGAGCGGGATATGCGGCAGCCGGGTTCTCGTCTGACGAGCCGCGGCGATGACCTCCACGTGCTCGCACGGTGAATCGAGGCGACACGAAAGCGGTCGCGGAAGCCGCGGTCCCGAAATGGTTCCGAGCGGCGCGCCGCTCATGGCGCCGGTTCGACCACCTGAGGGCAGGCGAGTGGCGCCTGGCCGCTCCGGCGGCGATGGGCGCCGCCGCGGTTCAGACCCCCGCCTCACGGCGGAACGTGCGCAGCATCTCGACGTGAGCGGCGGGCGTCTCGAGGCCGAGCCCCACGGTGTGGACGCACAGGTGCGTCACGCCGCGCATCGCTCGCCACGCCGCCAGCTCCTTGCCCCACTGGTCGCGCGGCACCTGGGAGAGCGTGAGGCGTCCCTCGACGCCGAAGGCCCTCGGCTCGCGCCCCGCCTCCCTCACCCAGCCGTGGAGCTGGTCGATCGCCGCCTGGCCTTCGGGCCCGGGACGGAAGTGCGGCATCCAGCCGTCGGCGAGCCGCGCCGCCCGGCGCCGGACGACGTCGCTCTCGCCGCCCATCCAGATCGGGATGGGCCGCTGCACGGGCAGCGGATTGATCCCCGCGTCGGTCACGCGGTGCCACCGGCCCTGCATCGTGACGAGCGGCCGCGTCCACAGCGCGCGCATGACCTCGATCTGCTCCTCGATCCGGCGGCCGCGATCCTTGAAGCTCTCGCCGAGCGCCTCGTACTCGACGAAGTTCCAGCCGACGGCGACGCCGAGGCGCAGCCGGCCGCCCGAGAGCACGTCGACGGTGGCCGCCTGCTTGGCGACGAGCGCGGCCTGCCGCTGCGGCAGGATGATGATCCCCGACGCCATGCCGAGGCGCCGCGTGACGCCGGCGATGAAGCCGAAGAGCACGAGCGGCTCGTGGAAGGCGTGCTCGTGGCCGTAGGGGCCCTTCAGCGCGGGGTGGCTGGCGCGGTTGGCGCCGAGCACGTGGTCGAAGGCGAGGACGTGGGTGTAGCCCATGCCCTCGACGGCCTGGACGTAGTCGCGGATCGCTGCCGGGTCGTTGCCGATCTCGACCTGTGGGAAGACGACGCCGATGTCCATGGGTCACCTCGCGCGCCGTAGGATATACCGCGGCGCGCGCGGGCGTCACCGGGCCGTCACCGGGGCAGCCCGCAGTCAGCGGGCCGGCCGCCTGCGGGAGCCCTTCCCACGCGGCGCCTGCTCCCGCGCGAACGCCCCGCCGACCGGCCGCGTGGCCCGGTCCTGCCCGAGGCCGTGGCGCGACGACGCCTGCTTGCGGGAACCCGACTGCACGCCTCGCTTCGCGGATTGCTGTCTGGCCATGCCGAGACCGGCGAGCAATCGTGATGCCGTCGCGGCTGCGACGGCCCGGCGATCCGGGGGGCGACGGCCGGCGATCCGGAGGGCGGGGACGGCGCCCGGCGCCGCGGCGCGGGCGCGCCGTGGCGCCGCGGCCGGATCTACGGAGCCAGGTGATCCCTGATCGCGGCGTGGCGCTCGGCGAGCGAGGCGCACACCTGCTCGCACAGCCGCTCGAGCGCAGGGTCCGCCACGCGGTAGCGGGTGAAGAGCCCGTCGCGCCGGCGAGCGACGAGCCCGTGATCGAAGAGCAGCCCCAGGTGCTTGCTGGCGTTCGCCTGGGACACGCCCGTCGCCTCGCACAGCTCCTGCACGCTGCGCTCGCCGTCGAAGAGCGCCTGGAGGAGCGCCAGCCGCGTGGCGTCGCCCAGCACGCGGAACCGCTGGGCGATCACCTCGAGCGCCTCGCGGGGCAGCCGCGACGGCTTCTTCCTGCGCGCCATGGTCAGCTCCGGCGCTCCGGCTCGCCGGCGGGCGCCGAGCACACGGCCGTGGGCGCCGCCGCGCACGTCGCGGGCTGCCCGCCGCCGGCGGCGCACACCGCTCCGCCGTCCTCGGCCGTCGCCGCGGCCGGTCGGTTCCACGGCATCCGCATGAGCACGAGCGCCAGGCCGCACGTGCCCGTGGCGCCCGCGAAGGTGAGCCCTGCCCCGAAGAAGGCCGGGATCGCGAGGAACCACGGGCTCACCAGCGCGCCGAGCGCCACGCCCGTGAGCACCATGCTGCCGGCGATGAGCTGGACCTGGCGGTCGACGGGCAGGCGCTTCCGCCCCTCGCGCACCGGGAGGCCGGCGCGACGCCAGGCGCGCATGCCGCCCTCGAGCACGCGAGGGCGGCGGCCGGCGCGCGCGAGGGCCTCGGCGGCGATCGTCGCCCGGATCCCCGTCCGGCACACCACGACGACGTCCGCCTGCTCGGGGACCTCGTCGAGCCGGCGATCGAGCTCGTCGAGGGGGATCAGGCGCGCGCCCTCGATGCGCTCCCCCTCGAACTCGAGCGGGCTCCGCACGTCGAGCACGAGCGGCGCCGGCTGAACGCCTCGCAGCGCGTGCAGCTCGGCCGGCGACACCGTCGCCGCGTCCGCCTCTCCCAGGTTGTGGCGCAGGATCGCCGCCATGTTGGCCGGCGGCGCGCCCCTGGCGGCGAGCCGGGCGACGAACGCCTCGCGGTCGCGCTCGAGCATGAGCGGGTTCCGGGCCTTCTCCTCGCCGATCGTCGTCACCGGGCGGCCGACGTAGTCGTGGCCGGGGTGCACCACGGTGTCGTCGGGCAGCGCCTCGAACGACCGCAGCGTCTCGAAGAGCGCGGCGGCGCTGCCGCCCATGAAGTCGGTCCGGCCTGCGCCGCCGGCGAAGAGCGCGTCGCCCGTGAAGAGGTGGCCGCCGACGAGCAGCGCCAGCGAGTCGGGCGTGTGGCCGGGCGCGTCCATCACGGTGACCGTGCTGCCGCCGAGCGCCAGCCGGTCGCCCCCCTTCACCTTCCGCGCGGCGCCCCTCATCCTCGACGCCTCGTGGGCGAGGACGGTGGCCCCGGTCCGGCGGGCCAGCGGCCGGACGCCGGAGAGGTGGTCGGCGTGGGTGTGGGTGTCGAGCGCGTACGCGAGCCTCAGGCCGCGCGCGGAGAGCGCGCCGGCGAAGGCGTCGACCTGGTCGAGCCTCGGATCGACGGCCATGGCGGTCCGGCTCGCCTCGTCGGTCACGAGATAGCCGAGACAGCCGCCCGTCTCGGCGCGGAAGGTCTCGACGGTCACGGTCTCGGTCGCCTGCATCCTCATGGCTCCTGCCTCCGGTCGAGACTATATGACCATGAACTCATATAGTCAAGTGGCGGATCGTCCGCGCCCCGTCCGGACCGGTGCCCGGCCCCGCCCGGGTGGCCTCCCGGGGTCGCCGGGGGCGGTCCCCGCTCGCGGGCTCGCGCCCGGCGGCCCGGCGGCCTGCCGTCGGCCCCGTGCCCGGACTCGCCGGAGCGGCCGGCGCCGGAACGTAGGTGGCCGGCCGGGGCGTCGGCGACAATGGCGCGAGGAGGATCGCCATGCGCCTGGTCGTCGCCGCCGTGCTCTCGCTCGTCGCGGCCGCCCCCGCCGCGGCCCAGGTCCACATCGACATCGGCATCCACCTGCCCGCGCCGCCGCGGCTGGTCGTCGTGCCCCAGGTCCCGGCGGTCCAGTACGTGCCGGCCATCCAGGCCAACCTGTTCTTCTACAACGGCCAGTACTGGGCCTTCTCGAACGGCGGCTGGTACGTGAGCGCCAGCCACGCGGGCCCGTGGATCGTCGTCGCGCCCCAGTTCGTGCCGCGCCCGGTGCTGCTCGTGCCGGTGCAGTACTACCGGGTCCCGCCCGGCCACTGGAAGAAGTGGGAGAGCAAGCGCGCCCCGCGCTGGCACGACGAGTACGGGCGCGAGTGGTCGGAGAAGCGCGGCTGGAAGGACCATGACCACGACGACGACGACCGCGGCAAGGGCCGCGGCCGCGGCAAGGGGAAGTAGCGGCGTCTCGACGCTCGGGCCGCACGTCGGGCATTCACGGTGATGCGCTTCCCGCCCTCGCTTGCCATCGCGGCCGCGCTGCTCATCGCGGCCTCCTGGGCGCGAGCCGACGATTCAGGCGGACCATGGTATCGGGGCCGGGTCGTGGACGCCCAGACGAAGCAACCGCTGGCGGCCACCGTGGTGCTCGTCTACTGGAACGTGCTCGCCGTGGCTCCAGGTCACCCCGAGCGGTTCTGGCACGCGGAGGAGGTCGTGACCGGCGCGAGAGGCGAGTTCGCCATCCGCGCACGACCGCCGCGCGCTCCGGCACCCGGCACGCGCATCAGCCGTCCATACGTCAGCATCCTCAAGCCCGGATGGGCCCCGTTCCCGTATGGCCAGAGCTCGCCGGTGCTGGCGCCTCGCGGCCTGGACGCCGTGCTCGCGACGATGCGCCAGATGCCCGTCGGCATCGAGCTGCCACGGCTCACGACGCGTGCGGGAGGAGCGCGGCTGCTGGACTCGTGAACCCGCTCGCGGTGCCGCCTGAACTGATACCGAAGACGATGGAGGCCTTCGATGCCGCCCGGCGCGATCTCGATCGGCTACCCTGACGCGGGCACCACCAGCGCCCGCGCGCGCTCGGCGAGGTCGGCCGGCAGCGGATCGGGGCGGCGGGCCTCCTGGTCGAAGTGGACGCCCGCCTGGTGGAGCGACGCCAGCTCGGCGCCGGTCCGCGCGTCGAGCATGACGTGGAAGAGTCGCAGCGACGAGTTGCCGACGTGGAGGAGGCCCGAGCGGACGGCGACCGGGGTGCCCGGCCGCAGCACGCCGGTCGCGGCGAACTGGAACTCGAACGTCGAGAAGCCGCGCCGCCTCTCCCGCATGTACGGCGGCGTCATGCCGAAGGCGGCGAGCAGGTGCGAGTTGGCGGCCGAGAACCGGTGGACGTAGGCCGCCAGCGTCGCCGGGCCGGAGCCGCCAGCCTCCCACGACCGGATGGTGTCGCGCGCGGCGTCGCGGAGGCCGTCGAGGCTCGCGGGACGTGGCCGCCGCTCGCGCCGCGGGCGCTCCCACGCCACGCACCGCCGCTGCAGGCGCTCGCGCTCGCCGGGGGGAAGCTCGACCGGCTCTCCGCCGCGGCCGACCGGGCGGAGGCGTTGCTCGAACGTCGAGGCGACCCGGCCGGCGCCGTCGTCCACCAGCTCGTGGCCCGTGACGAGGCCGTCGCGCTCGACGGCGACCGGCGCGCTCCGGACGTGCAGGATGTCCCCGGCCCTCAGCTCGTGCACGTAGCGGACGTGGCAGTCCGCCGTGATCCACGCGCACCCGTCGCCCTCGGGCGCGAGGCCGAGCGCCTCCAGCAGCGCGAGCGTCGCCTCGCCCAGCCGCGAGAAGTAGTAGGCGACCGTCAGGTGGTCGTTGTGGTCGACCTCCCAGCGATAGACGACGCCGCGGTACGTCTCGATCCAGCCGGTCACGGAGGGCGATTCCAGCCGAGCGCGGAGCGGCGGCGCCGGCTACCGCCGGCGGCCTCTCTTGCGGCGGTCGATGGCCTCGCCCCAGCTCGTGAGGAACGCGGTGATGAAGCCGTGCTCCTTGGCGGGGTCGACGGCCAGCGGCGCGAGCGCCATGGCGACGGCCACGGCCACGTGATACCCCTCGGACCGCGACGCGGCGGCGCGGCGGTACGCCGGGTGAGCCTCGTTGACCCACACGGTCGACTCCACGAGGCGCGCCAGCTCGGGGTCGTCCGGCCGCGCCTCGAACTGGATGCCGAGTCCGTAGCGGCCGGGACGTCGCGCCCGCGCCTCCGAGCCGACGTGGCCGGTCGCCGGAGCAGGCGGCGCGACGACCGGAGGCTCGACCTCGGGCCGGGGCGTCGGAGGGGACCCACCGTCCCCCGATGTCGAGGTGCCGGAAGAGCCGCGTTCCGCGCCCGTCGCCGGCGCCGCGTCTTCCGCGACGAGTCGGGGCGCCGCGTTCCGGGCACCGTCGCGCCCCGGGACGCCGACGGGCAGGCGTCGCTGGCCTCCCGCCCGCTGCTCGACGAGCGTGGCGAGCAGCGGAAAGTCCTGGGCGAGGTCGGAGAGGACGGCTTCGAGGTCCCGCTCGACGGGACGGGCAGCGCGGCGGCGGGCGCGCTCGGCGGGCTCCCCGACATCGCCCCACTCGGCGAGCTGTCGCGACACGGACTCCTGGATGGCCTTGCGGTACGCGAGATACGTGGCGCCGCGCGCGCCGGCACGGATGAAGTCGGCCTTGTTCAGCGTGAGGCACTCCGCCAGCGCCGGCACCTCGATCAGCCCGCCGATCCGGTCCGCCGCCGACGGCGCGAAGCCCAGCCAGTCCCAGCCGCGCTTGATCACCTTGCCGAACGTGCTGATGGCGATGCCCCGCGCGTCTTCGGGGAGCGGAGCGGCGGAGCGGACGAGGTAGCCGGCCGCGGCGGCCTTCCGCCTGCGAGCCACGCGCACGGCGATCGGCGCCGCGTCGGGCGGCGGGCCCTCGCGTTCGAGGACCCGGCCGTTGAGGACGAACGTGACCCCACGCGGGTAGTGACCGCGCAGGATCCCCTCGAGCCCGGGATCGAGGAGCGGCTGGAAGCACCGGCGCAGCGTGGCCTCGACGAAGCCGGCGTCGACGAGCGGCGAGAGCGCGTTCGCCGGCGTCAGCCGCACCGCGGTTCCGTGTCCGGCGACGTGACCGGGCGGGGGGATCCATCGCCACGGCGCCTTCTGTCGCGACGCGAGCCTCCACGTCGACGCGACGTGATGCCGCCCTCGCCGCGTCTCGGTCACGACCTCCGCGCAGGCGAGCAGCGCGACCTTGATGCCCACGCCGGCGAACCCGATCCCGGCGCCCCGCGCCTTCGTGCTCGTCGCGACGTCGTGGTAGCGCCCCAGCTCGCGGCGGCGCATGCCGCTCCCGTCGTCCACGATCGTGAGCGCGGGCGCCGACGGGTCGGTCGTGATCGTGATGGTCGCCGCTCCCGAATCGAGGGCGTTCGCGACGATCTCCGTGATGACCGTCTCTTCGGTGGAGCCGGGATAGGCGTCGCGCAGGTCCTCGAGGAGGTGAAGGAGATCGACCCGGGTCTCACCCACGGCCGCGACTCAGACGACCGACTGGGGACGCGAGCGCATCGTCACGACGGTTGCTCGCGCCCGCCCTTCTCGATCTTGGCCCACGTGTCGCGCAGCCCGACGGTCCGGTTGAACACCGGCCGGCGGCCGGGGACGTGGTCGCGCCAGTCGGCGCAGAAGTAGCCGACGCGCTCGAACTGGAAGCGGGACTCGGGGTCGACGCCGGCCAGCGACGGCTCGATCTTGCAGGGCCAGAGGGTCTCCAGCGACCGGGGATTCACGACGGTCTTGAAGTCGTCGGCCTCGTCGGGCCTCGGCACCGTGAACAGCGAGTCGTAGAGCCGCACCTCGGCGTCGACGGCGTGGTCGGCGGAGACCCAGTGGATGGTGCCCTTCACCCGCCGGCCCCTGGCGTCACCGCCGCGAGAGTCGGGATCGTAGGTGCAGCGCACCTCGACGACCGCGCCCGAGGCGTCGCGCACGACCCCGGTGCACTTGACGATGAAGGCGTAGCGCAGCCGCACCTCGGCGCCGGGCGACAGCCGGAAGTACTTCGGCGGCGGGGGGTCCCTGAAGTCGTCCTGCTCTATATAAAGGATGCGGCCGAAGGGGACCTTCCGCGTGCCCGCGGAGGGGTCCTCGGGGTTGTTGACGGCCTCGACCTCCTCGACCCGGCCCTCGGGCCAGTTCTCGATCACCAGGCGGAGCGGGCGGAGCACCGCCATCCGCCTGAGCGCGCGCTGGTTCAGGTCCTCCCTCACGCAGTGCTCGAGCAGCGCCACGTCCACCAGGTTGTCGGCCTTGGCGATGCCGATCCGGTCGGCGAAGTCGCGGATGGACTCCGGCGTGTAGCCGCGGCGGCGCAGGCCGGCGATCGTCGGCATGCGCGGGTCGTCCCAGCCCGCGACGATCCCCTCCTCCACCAGCGTGAGCAGCTTCCGCTTGCTCATGACGGTGTGCGAGAGGTTCAGCCGGGCGAACTCGATCTGGCGCGGGGCGTAGATGCCGAGCGCCTGGATGTACCAGTCGTAGAGCGGCCGGTGGTCCTCGTACTCCAGGGTGCACAGCGAGTGCGTGACGCCCTCGATCGAGTCCGACTGGCCGTGGGCCCAGTCGTACATCGGGTAGATGCACCAGGCGTCGCCCGTCCGCTGGTGGGACGTCTTGCGGATCCGGTACATCACGGGATCGCGCAGGTTGAGGTTGCCGGAGGCCATGTCGATCTTCGCCCGGAGCGTCCTGCTGCCGTCGGGGAACTCCCCGCGGCGCATCCGCTCGAAGAGGTCGAGGTTCTCGGCGACCGGGCGGTTGCGGTAGGGGCTCTCGCGCCCGGGCTCCGTCAGCGTCCCGCGGTACTCGCGGATCTGCTCCGGCGTGAGGTCGTCGACGTAGGCCTTGCCCGCCTCGATGAGCTGGACGGCCCACCGGTAGAGCTGCTCGAAGTAGTCGCTGGCGTGGTAGAGGTGCGGCCCCCAGTCGAACCCGAGCCAGCGGACGTCGCGCATGATGGCGTCGACGTACTCCTGGCTCTCCTTCGTCGGGTTCGTGTCGTCGAAGCGGAGGTGACAGCGCCCGCCGAACTCCTGGGCGAGGCCGAAGTCGAGGCAGATCGCCTTGGCGTGGCCGATGTGGAGGTAGCCGTTGGGCTCCGGCGGGAACCGCGTGACCACGCTCGTGAAGCGGCCGGACTGGAGATCCTTGACGATCTCCTCTCGGATGAAATGGGACGGCTTCTCGCGGACCTCGGGGACGCTCATGGTCCCTGGAATCGTACCACTGTTCAGCCGCCCCGGACCCCCGCCGCCCCTGCCCGCCGCGTCGCCGGGGGCGCGCCCCGGGGTCGCCGGGGGCGGCCGGCGCGGCTCAGCAGCGCGCGGCGTCGGCCACCCTCAGGCGCACGTGTCCGGTCGCCGGGTCGTACTCGAAGTCGTTGCCGGCGCACCGGAAGAGCGGCGGCGACGGCAGGAGCGCGATGACCGCGCTCCGATCGGCGGGCCAGCGGCCGTGCTCGGCGTGGTAGGCGCCCAGCGCCGAGCGGATCGCGGCCAGGCTCGTCTCGTCGGCGGCGAGGGCGGCGGTGTTGACGCTCGCGGCCACGCGCGCCTCGCCCTCGCCGCCCGTCGTCGCCAGGTAGCCGTGGAGCAGCGCCAGCGTCAGCGCGCCGACGACGAGGACGATGAGGATCTCGAGGAGCCCGAAGCCGCGCTCATCGCGGAGCCGCATCGGCGAGGATCATACTGCGCGGCGCCGCGCGCCCCTCCATTCTTTGCGCGTCCCCGGGCTCCCCGGCCGCTACGCCGCCCGTCGCGGGTCCGGCAGGAGCCGCTCGCCCGCGTCGCCCGGCGCGACCTCGCGCGCGAACGGCTTCATCTCCTGGTAGCGGAGCGGCGCCGTGTTGGCCGCCTTCTCGGCGTCGAGCGGCTTCACCCTGAGCTCCGCCGCCTGCCGCAGCATCTCCGGGTCGTGGGCGCGGACGAGGTCGACGCCGGCCGCGTCCATGCGCAGGCGCACCACGGTCTCCGACGGCGCGCCGTCGGCGTTGACGGCCCGCTGGTAGGCCGTGCTGGGCCAGTCCCGGGGCAGCTCGCCGATCCGCTTCCAGTCGCCGCCGTCCACCAGGCGCAGGTCCGCCGTCTCCTCGAGCACCCTCGTCACGTACTCGTGGTTGTCCTCGAACGTCGCGGGCGTCGGCAGCGCGTCCCCCACGATCTCCTCCGGGTCCCGGCCCTCGAGCGATTTCAGCATCTCGCCGGCGATCCTCAGGTGCTCGATCTCGTAGCCGAGGAACGTCTCCCACAGCTCCTTGAGCCGGCGGTCGGTCTCGGTGGAGTGGCAGGCGTAGTAGTTGGCGCACTCGGTGTACTCGTGGAGCACCCAGCGCTCGAGCCACGTCTCGGTCGGATCCAGCAGCGACTCGTACTGGGTGACGTGCTCCTCCTCGACCTCCGAGATCTCGGCATAGAGCTGGCGCGCCTCCGGGCTGCCGTACATGGGGCCGAGGTTCTTGTAGAAGTTCATCGTCTGCTGCTCCCCCGCGAGCAGGGTGAGCGCGTTCACCTTCGAGATGGGCCTCGCCTGGCGCTTCCTGTAGTGCTGGAGCAGGCGCAGGACGGGGGCGTTGTGGTGGTCCTGCGTGGGCCGGCCGGGCAGGACGTCGGTGCGGCCCTGGAGGATCTCGTCCGGGTCCTTGCCGTGGATCAGGTCGAGGAGCTGCGCGAACCGGTAGAGGTGGTCGAAGTCCTCCAGGAGGCCGAAATCGAACGCCATCTTGAGATACGGGTCGGGCTCCGTGCGGGCCAGGTAGGCGGTCAGCTCGATGGCCACCTGCTCGTAGGCGATGGTCGTCTCGAGCCCGGTCTGGTCCGCCGGGTTCAGCCAGTTCACGGTCACCTGCTGCTGCTGCTCGATGCGCCGGACCGTCGCGAGCCAGGACTTGAGCTGCCGGTCGTCGGAGATGCGGGCGAACGAGTGCGAGAACAGGGCCGACTCCAGCTCGATGCCGTTCATGAGGATCACGCGGCACCGGGTGAAGGCGTCGACCTCCTGCTTCTTGAAGGGCGGCAGCGCGATCTTCTTCCAGGACCGCAGCTGCTTGTCGAGTGGGATGCCTTTCTCCCGCAGCGGATTCATCGCCATGGATCGTGCCTCCGGATGTGGTTGAACGACGGCTGCGGGTGCAAGTGACCTGCCGTCGTCCGGAGCGGCGCGTCGCGGGCGCCGGTGGCACCCCGGTTGCTAGTCGTGCGTGGGTCCATCACGACGCAGGAGGACGCGACCATGCGAGCCACCGAGCTGCTCAGGCAGGACCACGAGCACGTGCACGCGCTTCTCGATCGGCTGGAGCGGGCGAGCGGCGACGAGCGCCAGGCGCTGCTCGACGAGATCGCCGACGAGCTGGAGGTCCACGCCCAGATCGAGGAGGAGATCTTCTACCCGGCCGTCGAGGGCGTCTCCGGCCGGATCGAGGACGCGCGCGCCGGCCACGACCACGCGAGGAGCCTGCTCGGCGACGTCGAGGGCAAGTCGCCGGAATCGCAGGAGTTCGTCCAGAAGGCGCAGGCGCTGAAGCAGTCGGTCCTCGCCCACGTCGCCGAGGAGGAGGGCGCGATCTTCATGGAGGCCGGCCGCCTGGGGGCCGAGGAGCTCGAGCGTCTCGGCCAGCGGCTCGAGGAGCGGAAGCAGACCCTGAAGACCTCCCTGCTCCAGAAGGGCGTGAGGTCGATCAAGCAGGCGGCGCGGAAGGTCGCGTGAGGGTCTCGAGGAAGCGGGCCGCCTCCCGCTCGCCCGCGGCGATCACCGCCGCCAGGAAGGCGGGGGTCCGGTCGAGCTTCGAGGCGAGGTCGAGATCGCCGCGCAGGGCGATGGTCCGGACGGCGACCGGCTTGTAGCGGAGGAGCGAGAGCCGGCCCTCGGCCAGCCACTCGTTGACCTTCGCCACGAAGTCGAGCTCCTGCGCCAGCGAGAGGTTGCCGGCGAGCTCGTTCCGCCGGTCGGCGATCTCGCTGATCAGCCGGGGCTCCGCCTCGCGGGTCTCCGGGTTGATGCGGACGAGCCAGATCTCGTCCGGCTTGTCCTCGGCCCGCCGCCCCGCGAGGAAGTCCTTGATCGGCGGGTTCTGGGAGAAGAGGCCGTCCCAGTAGAGGCCCCCGCCGATCGGGACGGCGCGGAAGATCGGGGGCACGGCGGCCGACGCGAGGATCGTGTCGGCCGTCACCTCCTCGTTCCTGAAGACCCTGAACCGCCCCGTCAGCACGTCCACCGCGCTCACCAGGAGCGCCGGCCCGCCGTCCGCGGCGAGCGCGTGGAGCCGGGGGAAGTCGACGTGCCGCTCGAGCATCCGCCGGAGCCGCTGCTGGCCCCACGGCGGGACCGCGTAGGGGCTCAGCTCGGGGACGGCCATGACGTCGCGGAGGCGGGCGAGCCAGATGGTCCACGCGTTGACGACGGCGTCCCACGGCTCGCCGGCGGAGACGTCCTTCCAGAAGGCGTCGAGCCGGGCGGCGCCCCCCTCCCAGTCGTCCTCGAGCAGCCCCTGCCAGGCCAGGAGCGCGCAGATGGCGCCGCCCGACGTCCCGCTCAGCGCCACCGGCTCGTAGGCGTGGCGCCAGGCATCCCGGGAGCGGAGGAGGGTCATGAGGACGCCTGCGGTGAACGCCGTGTGGCTTCCGCCGCCCTGACACGCGATCGCCACGCGCTTCCGCGCCATCGCCCGGGCCTCCGCAGGAACGCCCCGAGCGTACCAGCGGCGACCGCGCGTGACGAGGGCCGCTAATGAGTCTGGCGGAATACGGTGACGGCGCAACGCCGGCGCCCGGCGGGCGAGAGCCCCAGGAGCGCCGTATGGTGAGCCGTGTCGCCGTGCGAAGCGCAGGGTGGGGCGAGCGCGTCGCCGGGCATCGACTGCCCTCGCGCGAGCCCCCTCGGGGGGATGGGGGGCCGCGCGAGCCCCACCCGAGCGAGCGTCGGCGTACAGGCGAGCCATCCCCGGCGCGACCGGGGCTCCCGCCGCCGGGCGCGGGCGTCAATCGAGTCCGCGAGTCTCATCAGGCCGCCTGCTCGGTGGGCTTGAGCGCGACGACGTTCCGCGCCGGCACGGGGCGGGCGAGGCCCTTGAGCGACAGGAGCCCCACGTCCTCCAGCTCGGCGGCCTCCTCGACCGCCGCCGCCACGCGCGGCGACACGAGGACCTGCCACGGCCGGGCCTCGGCGCAGAGCCGGAAGGCGAGGTTGGTGACGGTGCCGATCGCGGCGTAGTCCCAGCGCTCCTCGAAGCCGATGGCGCCGATGGTCGCGTAGCCCTGGGCGACGCCGACGCCGAGCGCCAGGTCGTGGCCGAGCTTGGTCCAGCCGGCCGCGAGGTGCTGCGCGCGCTGCCGCATCGCGACCGCCATGCGCACGGCGCGGAGCGCCGGGTCCGGCACCGGCACCGGGTCGTTGAAGAAGACCATCATGCCGTCGCCGGTGAAGCGCTCGAGCGTCCCCTCGTGGGCCGCGACGAGGCGGCCCATCTCGGCGTGGTACTCCTGGAGCACGCGCATGACCTCCTCGGGCTCCGCGGTCTCGGCGAAGGCGGTGAAGCCCCGGAGGTCGACGAAGACGACCGTGATCTCCCGCCGGTGCGTCTTCAGCGGGTCCTCGGCGCCCCCGGCGAGGATCAGCTCGGCGAGCTGCGGCGAGAAGAAGCGCTTGAGCCGGCTCACGCGCTGCAGCTCCTCCACCTGCTCGGCGACCCGCTGCTCCAGGCTCGCGTTCCACCGGGCCAGCTCGTCGGCCTGCGCGTGCACGGTGTCGTGGAGGGACTTGATGCGCAGCATCGACCGCACGCGCGCGACGAGCGCCTGCTGGTCCACCGGCTTGGTCAGGTACTCGTCGGCGCCGGCGTCGAGGCCCGTCACGATGTCCTTCGCGTCCGCCATCGCGGTCACGATGATGATGGGCGTGAAGGGGAACGTCGCGTCGGTCTTGAGCCGGCGGCACACCTCGACGCCGTCGATCTTCGGCATCATGACGTCGAGGAGGATCAGGTCGGGGCGGTGCTCGCGGGCGGCGGCCAGCGCCTGCTCGCCGTCGGCCGCGGTGAGGACCTCGTACCCCTCGGCGGTGAGCCGGGTGGCGAGGATCTTCACGTTCATCGCGTTGTCGTCGACGACGAGGATGCGTGCAGGCATGGCGCGCGCTCAGGGTCGGGCCCTCGCACTATACCGTCGGCGCGGCGCGGCGACAAGGCGGCGTGCGGAGGCGGCGGCGTGCTATCCTCCGGCCACGGACGGCAGCGTGCTCCCGCCGGCTTGACATGACGGATACCGCGAGGGATCGACGGGACGCAGGAGTCGCGTCCGAGCCGCAGAGCCGGTTGGTCGCGACGCTCCTGACGCGGACGCCGCTCGGTCGCCTGGTCGACTGGGTGGCGCGGGTGCCCGCCTCCGTCCACACGAAGCTGCTCACCGCCTTCCTCGTCATCACCGCGCTCTTCATCGCCATGGCGGTCGTGAGCCTCCAGACCATCGCCAGCACGGCCCAGCAGAGCCGGAAGATGCACGCCGCCCACGAGCGCGTGGAGTGGGCCCAGCAGATCGAGCACGCGCTCGCCCGGCAGATGCACTACACGGCGCTGGCGCTGCTGCTCCGCGACGAGGCGACGGTCGCGCAGATCCTCCGGGAGAACAACCGCTTCAACAACACGCTGGCGCGCCTCGAGGGGGTGGCGACCCCGGACGAGCGCGAGCTGATCCAGCAGATCCGGGCCCGCCAGGACGAGGCGATGAACGTCGTCGCCGACATCGCGAACGCCCTGCGCGACGGCCGGCTGGACGAGGCGCGCGCCAGCCTGCTCGGGCGCGAGGACGCCGTCTACCGGGAGGTCGAGGCGCTCGTCGGCCGGCTCGTCCAGGCGGCCAACATCCGGATGCTCGCGCTGCAGCAGAGCGTCGAGGCCGCCAACGCGCGGTCGATCGTGCTCACGGCGTGCTTCGCCGCGCTCGCCATCGCCCTCGCCCTCCTCTGCGGCTTCGTGATCTCGTGGTCCTTCATCCGGCCGCTGCGCGCCTCGCAGGACCTCCTGGCCCGGCTCACCGCCGGCAACGTGGGCGCCACCATCGAGGTGCCCAACCGCGACGAGTTCGGCGAGCAGGCCGCGCGCATGAACCGCATGAGCGCCGAGCTGAGGCGCCTGCTCGAGGAGCAGCAGGCCGCCGCCGCCGAGCTGCGGCGGCTCAACCACCAGCTGGAGCAGGCGAGCCGGGCCAAGTCCGAGTTCCTCGCGAACATGAGCCACGAGCTGCGCACGCCGATGAACGCGATCCTCGGGTTCACCGAGATGATGCGCGACGGGCTCTACGGCGACGTGCCGCCGGAGCTGGCCGAGCCGCTGGACGACATCCAGACCAACGGCCGCCACCTGCTCGCCCTCATCAACGACGTCCTCGACCTGTCGAAGATCGAGGCGGGGCGCATGGAGCTGGCGCTGCAGGAGTACTCCGTCCACGAGATCGTGGACTCCGTGCGGGCCTCGCTCCGCTCGCTCGCGGCCGACAGAGGGCTCGAGTTCGTCACCCGCGTGCCGGACGACCTGCCGACGGCCTCGGGCGACCCCAAGCGCCTCACCCAGTGCCTCCTGAACCTGGCGGGCAACGCGATCAAGTTCACGCGGCAGGGCCGCGTCGAGATCGGCGTCGAGCTGGAGGACGGCTCGCTCGTCTACCGGGTCTCGGACACCGGGATCGGCATCCCCAAGGAGGAGCTGGAGAACGTGTTCGGCGAGTTCCGCCAGGTCGACGCCACCGTCACCCGGGAGTTCGGCGGGACCGGGCTGGGGCTGAGCATCACGAAGAAGTTCATCGAGATGCACGGCGGGCGGATCTGGGTGGAGAGCGAGCCGGGGCACGGCTCGACGTTCTGGTTCTCGATCCCGGTGAGGGTCAACGCGCCATGAAGCAGCCGACGGTGCTCTACGTCGAGGACAACGAGTTCAACCGCAAGATCGTCCGCCAGCTCCTGAGCCGGACGACGTACCGGCTGCTGGAGGCCCCGGACGGCGAGGTCGCGCTCGACATGGTCCGCCAGGAGCGCCCGGACCTGGTGCTCATGGACGTCCAGCTCCCCAAGATGTCCGGCCTCGACGTCACGCGCGCCCTCCGCGCCGACGCCGCCACCGCGGACATCCCGATCATCGTGGTCACGTCGTTCGCGCTCAGCGGCGACGACCAGAAGGCGATGGCCGCCGGAGCCTCGGCGTACCTGGCGAAGCCGTACAGCCCGCGGGAGCTGCTCGCGCTCGTGCGCAAGTTCCTGCCGGGGCGGTGAGAGAGGAGACGACGATGGGACATCGCTGGCATCGCGCCGCGCGGCGGGTGAGCGTCGCGGGCGGCCTGCTCGTGGCGCTCGCGGCCTTCCCGGCCTCGGGCGGACAGGAGGAGCAGTTCACCCCGGAATTCAGGCAGGTCCGGTCGAGCTTCGATCCCAAGCACACCCCGCGGCTCACCGCGCCGGACTCGGTGAAGCGGGGACAGTGGTTCGACGTCAGCGTCGTCGTCGGCGCCGACCTCCATCCGTCGCTGGCCGAGCACTTCGTCCGCTACATCGCCCTCTACAAGGACTCGGTGGAGATCAGCCGGGTCTACCTGCACCCGGTGTTCTCGGCGCCGAAGGTCACGTTCACCGTCGCCCTCGACGAGGGGGGCACGCTGCGGGCCCTCGCGGAGCCCACCCACTCCGCCGCCTGGGAGGCGTCGAAGAAGATCACCGTCGTGCCGTGAGCGAGGCCGGATGGGCAGACGCGGTGTCATCGGCCTCGCCATCGCCCTGCTGCTCGCGTGCGCGGCGCCGCTCGGGGCGCAGCTGGCGGCGAAGGTGCCACGAGTCGGCGTGCTGCGACCGGGCAATCCGCCGCCCGGGGACTTCGGCCAGCGGGAGGCGTTCGAGCGGGGCCTCCGCGAGCTCGGCTGGACGCCCGGGACGAACATCGTCATCGAGTACCGCTACGGCCACGGACGGCACGACCGCCTGCCGGATCTCGCGGCGGAGCTCGTCCGGCTCCCGGTGGACGTCATCGTGGCCAGCTCGCCGATCGGCGTGAGGGCGGCGCAGCAGGCGACGCGCACGATCCCCATCGTGATGTCGACCCTCCCCGACCCGGTCCGGGAGGGGTTCGTCGCCGGCCTCGCCCACCCCGGAGGCAACACGACCGGGATCACGCTCGACACCGAGGAGCTCGCCGGCAAGCAGCTCGAGCTCCTCAAGGAAGCGGTGCCCGGCGCCGCGCGCATGGGAATCCTGCGGAATCCCGCCTCGCTCGGCTGGGACGTCGCGAAGACGCAGATCGACGTCACCGCGCGGGCGCTGCGGGTGGAGATCCACGATTTCCCGGTGACCCGCCTCGAGGACCTCGCGCCGGCCTTCGCGGCGATGAGCCGGGCCAGGATCGGCGCGATCCTGGTCCGCCGCGACGTGCTGGTGCTCGAGCCCCACCGCGCGCGGGTCGTGGCGCTGGCCGCGCAGCACCGGTTGCCGGCCATGTACAACTTCCGCGAGTTCCCGGAGTCCGGCGGCCTCATGTCGTATGGCGTCAACGTCTACGATCTCCACCGCCGCTCCGCCACGTTCGTGGACAGGATCCTGAAGGGCGCGAAGCCGGGCGACCTTCCCGTCGAGCGACCGACGAAGTTCGAGCTGGTCATCAACCTGACGACCGCGCGGGCGCTCCGGCTCGCGGTGCCGGCCTCACTCCTGCTGCGCGCCGAGGTGATCGACTGATGCCGCCGCCGGACGGGGCGGCGGCGCCGGCGGATGGCTATCGCGCGCGGAGGTCGACCGTGAGCTGGGTGGGGCCGTCGCCGACGGTCAGCGTCCGCGACGCCTGACCGAGCGTCTCGTGCCAGAGGTGGACCGTGTAGCGGCCGGGGGGGAGGTTGTCGAGCTTGAACCGCCCCTGGGCGTCGGTGAGGGCGTAGAACGGATGCCGCGCCACCACGACCCACGCGCGCATCCACGAGTGCAGGTCGCAGTCGATCCGGAGGATCTCCGGCTTCTCGAAGGCGATCGGGATCGTCCGTCCCTTCGGCTGGGTGCGATTGAAGGGGTTGTTGTCCTTGGGGGAGCTGTGCAGGTTGTGCAGGAGCCGGTCGCTGTTGAGGAACTCCACGGTGCCGGGCGCCGGCACGATCATCACCCGGGGGGCGAACACGCACTCCTTCTGGTCCATCTGGGCCGGCGTCGCCGGCGGGCTCGAGGGCGCGCCGGCCGGCGGGTTCTCCAGCCAGACGACCACGTTGCGCACCTCCCGGTCCTTCGAGACGACCAGGTCGCCCGCGAGTTTCTCGGTCCCGCAGACGTAGTTGTCGATCGTGACGGGGACCTTGCGGGGCGCCGGGACATCGCCCGCGATCAGCACGCGCCCCTGGATCTCGCCGCCCCACGCCGGCGCCAGCGGCGCGAGCCAGGCGCCGGCGGCGACGATCAGCCCGGTGAGGACCCGCCGGTTCATCGCTGCAACGATACCACCGAACCGAGCGACCGCTAGCCCCGTCGTGGCCGACGAGCCCTTCACGCGCGACCCTCGCTGCCCGCTCTGCCGGGCCGACCGCATCACGCCGTGGTTCCACGAGGACGAGATCTGCTGGATCGCCGAGTGCGAGCTGTGCGCCGTGCCGATGGTCGTCTGGCGCTGGCACGGCACCGCGCCGCCCGACGAGCACGTCGAGCACATGCGCGCGCGGCTCGCCGGCGTGGCGGCCGCCGAGCTGGGCGCGCACTACGTCGACGGCGTCATGCGGAACATCCCCGACCACTGGCACGCCCACGCCCGCCCGCAAGGCGGCTTCTTCGGCCGCCGCCGCCGCTGACGCGGCGACGCCGCGCGGCCCGGACGCGGGACGAGCGCGAGAGCGCCAGGGCTCGCCAGCCGCGCGGGCCCTAGTCCAGCGTCACGAAGATGCAGTGGCGGACGCGGGCGTCGACCGCCTTGCTCAGGTGTCCCTTGCCCGTCGTGTCCTCGACCAGGATCACCTCGCCCGCGCCGATGCGCCGCGTCTCGCCGTCGCTGGCCGTCAGCTCCACGCCGGCGTCCAGGTTGATGATGTACTGACGGCGCGGCGCGTTGTGCCAGTCGAGGTCGTAGGTCGGCGGCACCTGGCGGAAGATGATGCCGGTCGCCGGCAGGCGGTCGCTGGTGCGCCCGGCCGGCGAGCTGTGCTTCAGCTCGATCTCCACTTCCTGGAAGTGCGACTCTCCCCGGTCGTCGGTGTAGAGCCTGTGGATCCTCATCGGCGGCCTCCCGGACGGCAACTCTACCCCCACCGCCGCCGCGCCGTCTCGCCCCGCGCGGTTGCCCGCCTCCGGCCGCCGGTGTAACGTCAGCCGCGCGAGCGATCGCGAACGGACGGCGGGAGGGCACGATGGCGACGATCCCCTCGAAGCTCATGGGCGCCGAGGTCAAGCGCAAGGAGGACCCGCGGCTCGTCACCGGCGCGTCGGCCTACGTCGGCGACATCGCGCTGCCGGGTCTCCACCACGTCGCCTTCGTCCGCAGCCCGCACGCGCACGCGCGCATCCGGGGGATCGACGCCTCGGCCGCGCTGCGCCGGCCCGGCGTCCGCGCGGTGCTCACCGGCAAGGACCTCCAGGGCCAGTGCGCGCCGCTGCCGCTGGCCGGCGGCGGCGAGGGCGGGCAGAGCGGCGACGCGGGCGGCCGCAAGCACCTGGCGCTCTCGCTCGACCGCGTGCGCCACGTCGGCGAGGCGGTCGCCGCGGTGGTGGCGGCGAGCGAGGCGATCGCCCGCGACGCCGTCGACGACGTGCGCGTGGACTGGGAGCCGCTGCCCTCCGTCGCCGATCCGTTCGCCGCGATGGCCGAGGGCGCTCCCCTGCTCCACGCCGACGCCCCGCGGAACGTCGAGCACGAGAACCGCATCACCGCGGGCGAGCCGGACGCCGTGTTCGCCCGCGCCCGCCGGGTCGTGCGGCAGCGCATGGTCAACCAGCGGCTGTGCGGCGTCCCCCTGGAGGGCCGGGCCGTGCTCGCCGCGCCCGACCCGCTCACCGGCGGCCTCACGGTCTGGGTCACGAACCAGGCGCCGCACGGCTTCCGCAACGAGCTGGCCGGGGCGCTCGGGCTCCCGCAGAACCTGCTCCGCGTCATCGCTCCCGAGGTGGGCGGCGGCTTCGGCGTCAAGTTCGGCGTCTACCCGGAGGACGCGACGCTCGCCGTCATCGCGCGGCGGCTCCGCATCCCCGTGCGCTGGGTCGAGACGCGCACGGAGCACATGCTCGCGACCACGCACGGGCGCGACCAGGTCGCCGACCTGGAGGCCGTCGTGGAGGACGACGGCGCCATCGCCGCGCTGAGGATGCACGTCGTCGCCAACATCGGCGCCTACCCGATCTTCACGTTCATCCCCGACCTCACGCTGTTCATGGGCGTGGGCGTCTACCGCATCCCCGCCGTCGACCTGCGCTCCACGTGCGTGTTCACCAACACGACGCCGGTCGCCGCCTACCGGGGCGCCGGCCGCCCGGAGGCCGCCTACTACATCGAGCGGCTGGTGGACGTGATCGCGGCCGAGCTCGGCCTCGCGCCGGAGGCGGTGCGGCGGCGCAACTTCATCCCCCCCGACGCCTTCCCCTACCAGGCGCCGACCGGGCAGCGCTACGACAGCGGGCAGTACGACCGCGCGCTCACGAAGGCGCTCGACGTCGCCGGCGTCGCCGCCCTCCGCAAGGAGCAGGCGGCGCGGCTCGAGCGCGGCGACCGCCACCTGCTCGGCGTCGGCATGGCGTGCTACGTCGAGATGTGCGGGTTCGGGCCGTTCGAGAGCGCCGTGGTGCGGGTGGAGCCGGGCGGCGCCGTCACCGCCTACACCGGGACGTCGGCCCACGGCCAGGGCCACGAGACGACGTTCGCCCAGATCATCGCCGATCACCTGGGGGTCGACTTCGAGAAGGTCGTCGTCCGCCACGGCGACACGATGAACACCCCGATGGGCAACGGCACCGGGGGCAGCCGCAGCCTCGCCGTGGGCGGGACGGCGATCCTGAACGCGACGCTCAAGGTGCAGGACAAGGCCCGGCGCATCGCGGCCCACATGCTGGAGGCCGCCGCCGACGACGTCGTCCTCGCCGACGGCCGCTACCAGGTGCGCGGCGCGCCCGCCAGCGGCGTGACGCTGGCCCAGATCGCCGAGCGCGCCTACGGCGCCGCGCTTCCCGACGGCGTGGAATCCGGGCTCGAGGCGACCGACTTCTTCCGCCCGCCCCAGCTCGTCTATCCCTTCGGCGCCCACGTGGCGGTCGTCGAGATCGACCGGGAGACGGGCCGGGTCCGCGTGACGCGCTACGTCTCCGTCGACGATTGCGGGGTGAGGATCAGCCCGATGATCGTGGCGGGCCAGGTCCACGGCGGCCTGGCGCAGGGGATCGCCCAGGCGCTGCTGGAGGGGCTCGTGTACGCTCCGGACGGCCAGCTCGTGACCGGCTCGCTCATGGACTACGCGGTCCCGCACGCCGACGACCTGCCGTCGTTCACCACGGACGCCACGGTGACGCCGACCCCCTTCAACCCGCTCGGCGCCAAGGGGATCGGCGAGGCCGCGACCATCGGCTCGACGCCCGCGGTGGTCAACGCCGTCGTCGACGCGCTGCGGCCCTTCGGCGTGCGGCACCTCGACATGCCGCTCCGCGCCGAGCAGGTCTGGCGCGCGCTCTCGTCGTCGGCGAGGTAGGCGGCGGGCGGGCGGGGCGCTACGAGCGCGCGGCGAGGTCGGCGGCGGAGACCGGGCGCTCGAGCCGGGGGTTGTCGATCCGGACGGTGACGCGGAGCGCGCGCAGCCCCTGGACGCCCTGCATCTCGTCGAGCTCCAGCTCCTCCACCTCGGGCGCCAGGTAGCCGAGCGACTGCAGGTACTCGATGTAGTCGCGGTACTCCGCGGCCTCGGCCGGGTGGCCGTACACGATGGCGATCCGGCCGGGCTGCGTCACGCGCTCGCCCGTCCCCCGCACGACCGCCTTGTCGATGCGCTTCTTCACGATCTCGTAGCGGGCGTTGTACGCGCCGTCGACGTCGAACCGCTTCTCGTCGAAGCGGAAGCGGATGGCGAGCGGCGCGTGCTGCACGAGCACCAGGTGCGCGGTGTCGAGCGGCCGCGGCAGGCTGCCCTTCAGGCGCTCGGCGCGCGCCGCGATCCCGCACGTGACCATGAGCTGCCAGAGCCGGAGGTTGCGGAGATAGAGCGGGTCGAAGCGGCCGTCCTCCAGCAGCGAGGCCCCCACGTACATCTGGTAGTCGACGCCGTCCGTCTTCTGCTTCTCGAAGTAGTGCGGGAGCATGCCCTGCGCCACCTGCTGCTCGAGCTCCAGGTACGACGAGATCGCGTCGGTGAGCCGGGTGAGGCTCTCGTCGAACTGCCGCCGGCGCGCGTAGACCATGCCGAGGGCCGGGTCGACCGCGGCGCGATAGGCGTCGACGCGCGCCCGGGTCCCGGCGTCGAAGCCGGCGAGGTGGTCGAGGAGCGGCTCGACGCTGGCGCGCAGGAACGCGATGACGCCCATCTCGTCGCCGGACGAGAGCCCCGCCTCGATCCGGGCGGCGTGCTTGGCGATCCGGTACCGCAGCTCGTCGAGCGCCGGCAGCGCCCGCGCCCGGTGGGCCGCGCGCACGACGTCCCCCGCCAGCCGCAGCTGCTCCAGCAGGTCCGCCTGGATCGCCAGGCCGCGCTCGATCGACGAGCCGCGGACGTCGGTCAGCGCGTAGAGCGGGTAGACGCCCTCGAAGACGATGGGCGGCAGCTCCAGCTGGCCGTCCTCGCCGCCGTGCCGCTCCATCAGGTCCAGCACCGCCTTGCGGAAGCGCCACTCGACGGCCGGGTGGATGGCCGTCGCCTTCTCCTTGATGAAGGCCTGGATGCGCGTGTCCAGCTCGTCCATGCTCCGCTTGACGGCCATGGAGAAGAGCGGGAGCACCTCGCCCAGCCGGAGCGCGTGGGTGGTGTTGAAGTCGCCCGGCCGCTCCGACGACAGCTCCAGCACCCCGATGACCTCGTCGCCGTAGTGGAGCGGCGCGACCACGAGGCTCCGCACGCAGCCGCGATCGAGCAGGTTCTGCTCGATCGCCGTCCGGTTCGGCCACGTGGCGAGGTCCTCGATGATCAGCGGCCGGCCGCGCTGGACGGCCTGCTCGTACACCGAGCCCGCGAAGTACGCGCGGGAGTAGTGGGCGGAGTCCGCGAAGATGCAGCCGTGCTCCATCTCCGACTCGTGGTTGAGGAGGAACACCCGGTCGCCCTGCATCGCGGCGAGGCCGAGGTAGAGGCCCGGCCGCCGGAAGAAGGCGCGGAGGTGTCCCTCGAGCCGGCGGAACGGCTCGGCGGAGACGACCGACTCGCGCTCGATGAGCTCGCGCTTGATCGAGGACAGGATCTCCTGGTCGGTGACCTCCACGGCCGTGAAGACCGTGAACCCGCGGAACACGAAGCGCGAGGGCGGCAGCAGCTCCGTCAGCACGCCGACGTCCGAGAGGTTCGCCAGCAGCCGCTGCCGCGCCCGCTCGTCGAGGGCCGGCGGCTCGCCGTCGGCCTCGACGGCCAGGAACGTGGGGTCGAACGTCGTCTTGAAGTGGCGCTGCCAGCCGGTCTCGGGATCGTCCAGCGTGACGATGAGCGGGTAATCGGGATCGAGGTCGATGCCGTAGAACTTCTCGAGGATCAGCGAGTAGGCGTGCAGCAGGCGGTAGGACATCAGCGTGGCCGGGTCCATGTTGACGCGTCCGCGCAGCGTGCCGTCGGGCCCGACCGCCAGGCGCTCGAGGGCCGGCGTCGTGCAGAACGACCGGAGCTGGAAGGGCACCAGGGCGGCGGCGAAGGTGTCGTGCCAGAAGGCGCGGGGGAAGACCGCGGTCATCATGAGGTCGACCAGCTCCCGGTGGGGCCGGAGCGCCTCCCGGCTCGCGACGGGGCCGCGCAGCTCCGGGGCCGCGTCCAGCCGCTCCACGACCACCCGCGCCACGGGGTCGCCGGACGCGGCGGCGTGATCCCAGTACCGGGCCAGCTCCCGCAGGCTGATCTCGCAGCGGAAGGGGAACTCCGCCGTCAGCATGACCGAATCGACGTCGGACCACGCCCCCTCGGGCGCCATGCGCTCCCTCCCCGGCCCGCCCGTCGGGGCGCCGGCGACGCCATTGTCCCACGGAGTCATCGCCATGCCGTTTGGATGCGCCGGGGGCGGCGATGGTCGCCGGCTACGCGGGCCTGCGCTGGCGCCAGGCGATGTAGAGGCCGCTGCCGATGATGATCCCCGCGCCGGCCCACGTCCAGACGGTCGGGACGTCGCCGAAGACCACGTAGCCGATCAGCGCGGCGCCCACGAGCTGCACGTAGTGGAAGGGCGCGATGATCGAGGCCGGACCCCAGAGCAGCGCCCGCGCCACGCAGTAGTGGCCGAGCCCGCCCAGGAGCCCCAGCGTGGCGAGGATCGCCCAGTGCGACGGGCGCGCCGGCGTCGTCCAGACGAACGGCACCAGGGCCGAGAGCAGCAGCGTGCCGACCAGCGCGCTGTACGTCACGGTGGTCTCGGGCGTGTCGACGCCCGTCACCAGCCGGGTGAGGATCTGGTAGAGGGCGTAGCAGGCCGCGCTGCCGACCACCAGGAACAGGTGCGGATCGGTCGCCTGGCCGCCCGGCCGGATGACGATCAGCGCGCCGACGAAGCCCAGCGCGATCGAGATCCAGTGGCCCGCCCCGACGCGCTCGCCGAGGATCGGGCCGGCGAGCGCGGCGACGATGAACGGCGAGGTGAAGGAGACGGCGGTGGCGTCCGCCAGCGGCACGCGGCCGATCGCCGTGAAGAAGAAGGACGTCGAGGCGAGCAGCAGCAGCGAGCGGGCGACCTGCACGAGGGGGCGCCGCGTGGCGAGGAGCCGCCAGCCGCCGCGCGCCGGCGCGAAGAGGGCGACGACGAAGACCAGGTGCCCGAGCGTCCGCGCCCAGATCAGCTCCAGCGGCGGCAGGTGCGCGCTCAGGAATTTCACGGCGCTGTTCATGAGCACGAACAGGACCGTCGCGAGGACGACGTAGAGGATGCCGCGCAGCACGCGCTGCTCGCGCCCGGGCGCGGGGGAACTCACGCGGCGGCGGGGCTGGCGCGGCGCGACGGGCGAGGCATGCCGCCGAGAGTCTGGCCGATGTCCCGCCCGCCGGCAAGCGCCGTCGCCCCGCGCCGGCGCGCCGCGCGCGGTTGACACGTCGCGGACCGGGCCGCATAGTGGCCCCGTCATGAACGCACGAACCGTCGGCGAGCTGAGGGCGAGCGGCTGGCAGCGCCGGACCGTGAAGCAGGAGCTGCGCGACAACCTGATCGCGCGCATGCGGCGGGGCGAGCCGTTCCTGCCGGGCATCGTGGGCTACGACGACAGCGTCGTGCCGCAGATCGAGAACGCGATCCTGAGCGGGCAGGACGTCGTGCTCCTCGGCGAGCGCGGCCAGGCCAAGACGCGCATCGCGCGGCTGCTGGTCGGCCTGCTCGACGAGGCCATCCCGGCCATGGCCGGCTGCGAGATCAACGACGACCCGCTGGCCCCGATCTGCCAGGCGTGCCGGACCCTCGCGGCCACGAAGGGCGACGCGGCCGAGATCGTGTGGCTCCCCCGCGACCGGCGCTACGGCGAGAAGCTCGCCACGCCGGACATCACGATCGCCGACCTCATCGGCGAGGTCGACCCGATCAAGGTCGCCGAGGGCCGCTACCTCTCGGACGAGCTGACGATCCACTACGGGCTGCTGCCGCGGACGCATCGCGGCGTCTTCGCGATCAACGAGCTGCCGGACCTCGCCGAGCGCATCCAGGTCGGCCTGCTCAACATCATGGAGGAGCGCGACGTCCAGATCCGCGGCTACAAGGTGCGCCTGCCGCTCGACCTCTACGTCGTCGCCAGCGCCAACCCCGAGGACTACACGAACCGCGGGCGCATCATCACGCCGCTGAAGGACCGGTTCGGCTCGCAGATCCGGACGCACTACCCGAGGAAGCTCGAGCACGAGATCGCGATCATGGAGGCCGAGCACACGGCGTTCGCCGCGGACGGCGTCCAGACGCGCAGTCCCGAGTACATGAAGCAGATCGTCGCCGAGCTGACGCACCTGGCGCGGCAGTCGCCGGAGATCAGCCAGCGCTCCGGCGTCTCGGTCCGCGTCAGCATCTGCAACTACGAGAACCTGCTGTCGAGCGCGCTGAAGCGCGCCATCCGGCTCGGGGAGGCGGCGGCGGTCCCGCGGGTGAGCGATCTGGGGGCGCTGGCCGCCTCCACGGCCGGCAAGATCGAGCTCGAGACGCTGGGCGACGGCGGCGAGGAGAAGCTGCTCGCCCGGCTCCTGCAGAAGGCGGTGCTGAACGTGTTCAACCGCTCGTTCGGCGCCTCCGAGCTGGAGCCGGTCGTCAGCGCCTTCAAGGACGGCACCGCCATCCACGCCTCCGACGCCATGCCGTCCGCGGAGTACGTCAAGCAGCTCGCGCAGGTCCCGGCGCTCCGGGCGCCCGCGGCCAAGCTCGGCGCGACGGAGCCGGCCGGCGTCGCGGCCGCCGTCGAGTTCGTGCTGGAAGGCCTGCACCTGTCGCGCAAGCTCAACAAGGACGTCCAGTCCGGCGCCTTCCGCTACAAGGCCTGAGCCCGCCATGCTGATCCGCTACTCGCGCTGGGACGGCACCCAGCGGGTCGACCTGGACGCCGACGACCTGGTCGACGCGATGGCGGACGACGTCCTCGCCGACGGCGACCCGTGGCGCGCCCTGCGCCGGCTGGTCCAGCAGGGCGCGCGCACCCCGCAGGGCCGCATGCCGGGCCTGCGCGACCTCCTCGAGCAGCTCCGCCGGCGGCGCCAGGAGCGCCTCGAGCGCCACGACCTCGGCTCCAGCCTGGACGACGTCAAGAAGAAGCTCGAGGACGTGGTCGCCACCGAGCGCCAGGGCATGGAGCGCCGGCTCGGCGAGGCGCGCGAGGGCGCCCGGCGCGGCCAGGTGCCGGAAAGCCTCGCCCGCCAGCTCGAGCGGGCCGTGGAGCGCAACCGCCAGGCCCTCGACCGGCTGCCGCCCGACCCCGCCGGCCGGATCCGCGACCTGCAGAAGTACGACTTCGTGGAGCCGGAGGCGCGCCGCAAGTTCGAGGAGCTGCTCGCCTCGCTGCGCCAGCAGATGATGCAGCCGTTCTTCTCCGGCATGCAGCAGGCGCTCCGGGACATGGGGCCGGACGACCTCCGGCGCATGCGCGAGATGATGCAGGACCTGAACCGCATGCTCGGGCGGCGTGGCGACGGCGAGGAGCCGGACTTCGACGCCTTCATGCGGAAGTGGGGACAGCACTTCCCCGGCATCGAGAGCCTCGACCAGCTCATCGAGCACCTCGGCCGCCGGGTGGCCGCCATGCAGTCGCTCATGCAGAGCCTCACCCCGGAGCAGCGCCAGCAGCTCGACGCGATGATGCGCGAGCTGCTCCTGCGCGACGAGCGGCTCGAGGCGGCGATGCGCCAGCTGGGCATGCACCTGGCGGAGCTGCTGCCGCTCGAGGACATGATCCGGCGCTACCCGTTCACCGGCGAGGAGGAGACGACGCTCGCCGAGGCGATGCGGCTCATGGACGAGCTCCAGCAGATGGACGACCTCGAGCGCGAGATCCGGGGCGTCCGCGCGCTGGAGGACCTCGAGCGGCTCGACCCCCGGCGGGTGGAGCGGCTGCTCGGCGAGCAGGCGCGCGAGGACCTCGACCGGCTGCGCGAGCTGACGAGGAAGCTCGAGGACGCGGGCTACCTGGCGCGGGAGGGCGACGAGCTGACGCTGACCGCGCGCGCCATCCGCCGGATCGCCGACAAGGCCCTGCGCGACATCTTCGCCCGGCTCAAGCGCGACCGGCTGGGCGGCCACGCGATGCGCCGGCGCGGCGCCGGCGGCGACCAGACGGACGAGACGGGCGCCTACGAGTTCGGCGACCCGTTCCTGCTCGACATGAAGGCCACGGTGCTGAACGCCGTCGAGCGCAGCGGGCCGGGCACCCCCGTGAGGCTCGCGCCGCCGGACTTCGAGGTCTACCGGACGGAGCTGAGGACCCAGGCGGCCACCGTCGTGATGCTCGACATGAGCCGCTCGATGCTCAACAACGGGTACTTCCTGCCCGCCAAGAAGGTCGCGCTGGCGCTGTCCGCGCTGATCCGCGGCCAGTTCCCCCGCGACGCCCTCTACATCGTCGGGTTCTCGCTCTACGCCCGGCAGTTCACCGCCGAGCAGCTGCCGACCCTGTCGTGGAGCGAGTGGAACGTCGGCACCAACATGCACGCGGGCTTCATGCTGGCCCGCCAGCTCCTGGCCCGCCACAAGGGCGGCACCCGGCAGATCCTGATGGTCACCGACGGCGAGCCCACCGCCCACATGGAGGGCGACGTCGCCGACTTCTCGTATCCGCCGACCCGGCGCACGGTCGAGGAGACGTTGAAGGAAGTGCAGCGCTGCACGCGCGAGGGCATCGTCATCAACACGTTCATGCTCGAGCGCAGCCCCTGGCTGGCGTCGTTCGTCGAGCAGATGGCGCGGATCAACCACGGCCGCGCGTTCTTCGCCGCGCCCGACCGCCTCGGCGAGTACCTCGTCGTCGATTACGTGACCGCCCGCCGCCGCCGGGTCAGATAGGCCGCGTCGGACGGATCGTCGCAAGCCGTCACCGAAAGACGGTGGCGGCCCTCCCGAATTGTGAACGCGGTTCCACGACGCGCGGCGCCGAGCGCCGGCGTCGGCGCCGGCCATCCGCGCCGGCAACCGCCGGCGGAACCGGCCTGCCCGCGATCGACGCGGCGCGCTCGCGCGACGCTCCACGGCGTGGCACCGCCGTTGCTGGTCGTCTGCGTCCCGCCCCAGACGTCCGCTCGGAGGTGCCGCCATGATCCGACGTATGATCCTCGATTTCGCAGGGGTGCTACGACGACGGCGCAAGCGGCAGTGTAATGGGGGTCGGCCGACACGTACTGGGAGCCGCGGGGCGCGCGGTGTGAGCGGTCGGGACACCGAAACGCCTCCGGGAGAC
>Ga0209172_10002749_pt1 | contig 29644 bp, 26 predicted proteins | sample LarsenN4metaG_FD_184113 | JGI IMG/M metagenome (GOLD analysis project Ga0209172, IMG submission 184113) | Hot spring sediment bacterial and archeal communities from British Columbia, Canada, to study Microbial Dark Matter (Phase II) - Larsen... ... | reverse complement strand
TCTGACACTCGCTTAAGAATCTGTTCTGAAGGTGCGGTCACGGTTTTAATATCCTCCTGTCGGATTATGGCGGCTCTGCATCCGCGGGTGGAAACGGATTCGGGCCAAAGACGAGTCGCAGTACGCCCGGCAATTCTGCAGCGCCGCCAAACGCAATCGGAAACTCCAGAGTCGTTCCGCCTGCCGGAATCACAACGTCTCTCGCGGGTGTAACGCCATCGCGGTCATCTGCGTTTACGCTAGGGTCCCAAAGCAATTTGGGATTGGTTCACCGCACGGCACATGTTACCCATGACGGATTCTCGAGCGCGGCGTGCGCCCGTGCCCGGTCGCCCCGAGAGGTTGTCCTGGGGCGTGGTCCCCTGGTGCAGGTTCGCGTGGCACCTACACCGGTAGGCGACGGCTGCCGCCTCGGGAGTCTGTCTTCGCACCAGAGACCATAATCGGGGCGTGAACCTCAAACCGAGCGTGCGAGCCACGCTCGATGAACTCGCCCGCCGCGCACCCGGCGCGCCGTTGTTGGCGCTCGGGCAGACGGTCTTCTGGGACGAACCGATGAAGGCGCTCGTCCTCAGGGCGGCGCAAGACCTCGGGCTGTCGCTCGAGTTGGTTGCGGGGGTTCACGACACGGACTACTTCGCGAAACTCCCCGGCGGCGGCGAGGCGGTGGATCGGCTGGACAAGGGGTTCGTGGCGCTGCCGAAGAACGACGGCTCGACGAAGGAGTTTTGGTCGGCGGCGGGCGAGTTCTCGGCGCTGTTCGGAAGCGAGACGCCCGTCACGCGCGAGCGCATCCTCGAAGCGGGCGTGAACATCGAGATGATTACGCACGGGCAGGCGGAAATGCTCGACCAGATAACCGAGGCGTACGGCTGGCGGGGCATCGCCTCGACGAGCGAGCGCGCCATGACGACGGCGGAGGTGCCGACCTCGGCGGTGTTCCCTTGCTTGCAGAGGACGTTTCAGTGGGCGCTGGACCTGACCGCCGGCTGCATGTGCTTGCCCGAAGAGAGACAGCGGAGCGATGAGGCAGCCGCGCGTCTGCAGGAGCTGCTGTGTCGCGTGCGAGAGAGATGCCACGAAGAGCGGGACGGCAGGAGAGCGGGCGCAGAGACTCTCGCCGCACTCTATGAGTGCTTGTTGCCCGAGCTGCAGGTCGCCGTGGCGGGTGTGGCGTCGAGCAGCATAACCCGAACGTCTTCCTTGCTTCGCTTCGCGCCGGACACATCCGCGCTTCCGCGCTTCCGGATCCTTGACTTGTTTCTGAACCCCCAGACGGCGGAGGCAGCAAGAAGGGCATACGATTCGGCGGTGCACGGAACGCAGACGTACACACTCGACAAGTTCGGCACCGGGGCGATTCCGTTCGACCTCGTGATTCCGGGTCGCGGTCGAGGGACGATACGTTTGACGCCGAACGTGCTTGTGGTGATGACGCCTGAGCCGGTTTTCATCAATTTGGATGGACCCGTTGAGAGCGTTCACGACCTGGCTCGCGTCTGCGCTGAGCGGTTGGGAGAATGCGCTTTGGTGGGCAAGGCGATTACGCTCATCAGCATGTTCGCCCGGGAGTTTGTCTTCGCCTTTCACGAGAACGCCTCGATGTACGTCTCCTCGACGCGGAAGATGCACCAGGAGTTGCTCGCTGCCGGTATCGAGCACAAGGTGAACCCGATTCTGCGCATTCGACTGGAGACATGGGACGCGCTGGACGACACGTCGCACTGGTTCGAACTGCCCGAGGCGCTACGCCTTCCGTTCGGCGCCGACCACCTGCCGGCGCGAACGTTCGCTCGAACGTGGCGCGAGGTTCAGGCGAAGGAACTGAAGCACATCGAGAGACTGAAGAAGGCGAAGAGCACCACGCAGGCGATTCGCGCGCTGCACCACGTGATGGGTGGGTGTTGGGATGCCCTCAGCAAGGAGTATGCCGAGATTCGGCAGACGCTGAGGGCTATTCGCCGGCGACTCGCCTCACTCAAGGGGGAGGCGCGGAAGACGCACGCCCGCTTGCGAGAAATCAAGCGCAAGTGGCAAGAGGTCGAGCGGGCGAAGGGCGAGCACTTCAGGCGGAGAATCCTCCCTTCGTCCGGTGATGCGCCGCCCGAGGAGATGAAGAAGCGCCGAGAGTTTGAGGAGCGCATCTCCTCCTTGCGAGCTGAACGAAAGGAGTTGCGGAATCGCCTTCAAGAGATTCGCGACAAGCAGGCGAAGATGGCGTCAACCGAAGAGGCTGTGCGCGCGAGGACGCGTCGAGAGGAGATCCAGCGGGAGGTCCAGCTCACGCGCGTCAAGGTCGTGCGCGGAGCCGTCATCGCAACGGATGGGCTCTCCCGTTGCAACCACCGACCGAGCGCCTGGTGGTTTCCGATCGTCTCGCCGAACGGCGAGTGGGCGGAGAACGTTTACAAGGGTATGGAAATGCGACTCGAGGAGTTGAACTGAGTGACCCGGGTTCCGTTCGAGAAGTACGTGAGCATCGGGAACGACTTCGTGCTGGTCGAAGCGCGGGACGTGCAAGACGTTGACCTGCCGCTGTTCGCGCAGGCGGTCTGCGACCGGCACTTCGGAGTCGGCTCAGACGGGTTGCTTGTTGTCGAGCGATCGGAAGTTCAGGTCGGGATGCGTATGTTTAACCCTGACGGCACGGAGGACTTCTGCGGCAACGGGTTGCGCATCACGGCGTTGCACGCGCTGCGCAACGGATGGTTTGACGGCAGCGTGCCGATTCAGCACAAGGGGAAGGACGTCCTGGTCACGCCGACAAAGGCGGGCTGGCTCGATGTGCAGTTGCCGCGACCGAACTTCGATTGCAAGGAGGTGCCGGCGCGCGTAGAGGGCGAGATTTGGGAGAAGGAGCTCGTCGTCGCGGACGAGCGGCTGGTCGTCTCATCCGTCTGCACCGGCACTACGCACACGGTCATCTTCCTCGATGCACTTGTGAGCGAGAAGCGATTTCAGAAGGTCAGTCCGCTGCTCGAGCGGCACGAGTGGTACCCCGAGCGCACTTCGGTGATCTGGGCGTGGCAGACGGACGACAAGCAGTTGACGATTCGCATCTGGGAGCGGGGAGTCGGCGAGACGCTCGGCTGCGGCACCGGCAGCGCGGCTGTCGCTGCTTGCTGGTTCCGCAAGCATCCTGGACACTTGAGCCTGCACGTGAAGAACCCGGGGGGCGATGCGATCGTGGCGGTCGGGCCCTCCGGTTCGCTGGTGGTGAGCGCGCTCGCGTCGCACCTGTTCCGAGGTGTTACGTGTGAGGAGTTGGCGGGACGCTACTTACGGGAAAACAGATCTGCGGGCTGCTCGCCGGTCAAGTCGTAGCCGCCGAGCGTCTCGATCTGCTTCTCTCCGGCAAGGAAACGGATCGCCTTAGCGTTCGAGTTCTCTTGCACGGCTCGGAAGATCCCTCGCAGCAACGTGTTCTCGTCGTCCGTCCCGTAGGTGGCGGCGAACTCGGGCGAGAAGTGCAGATCGATGACTCCGCCTTCATACGACACGCCGAGAAGGCGCGCCTGCTCCGGGACGATTGACGTCGAGGCGAGGAAAGCGTTGACGGCGGTGACGACCGGGTCCTCCCCCTCGATGCCTTGTACGGTCGTGGTTGACCATTCGATGGTGCCCTCGTTTGCCTTCGCCACGGGCACGGTTACCTGCAGCGGCGGCTTGGATGTCGTCGCGGGCTGTTGGGTGTTCACCGACTCTGGCGTGGGCTTCCAGCCTGGCAGGCCGTACTTGACATAGAGGACGAGGCCCGCCGTGATGAGCGTCAGCACCAGGAGGAGCGCGCCCTTCCAAGCAGTTCCGCCGCGCCTACGTGTCGACACCGAGGTACACCTCCACGCCCTTGACGATGGCTTCGGCGATGCGCTTGCGGAACTCCGGCTGCACCAGGAGTTGGCGGTCCTTGGCGTGGTTGACGTACGCCACTTCGATCAGCACGGCGGGCATGTTGGCTGTGCGCAAGACGGCGAGGCCCTTGTTCGGGTAGAGCGTGTAGTCGCTCCGCGCGCCGTGATTGGGCAACCCACTCACTTTGCCGATCTCGGCTGCGATGCACTCAGCCAGAACCTTCGAGTCCATGTCGTCGCCATGGTAGTAGACGAACGTGCCGGACATGCTGTCTACAACCTTGTTGCTGTTCGCGTGGATGCTGAGGAAGAAGTGCGCGCTGCTGCTGTTCGCCATCTCTGCCCGCGCGTAGAGGCCCGGGTCGAAGTCACCGTCGCGCGTTAGGACTGCTGTCGCCCTCTCGCCGGAAAGCATCTGCGAGACCATCTGCGCGATGGGCAGAACGATCTCCTTCTCGCGGACCACGGTGCCGTCAGGGAGCGCAAACTGGGTGCCCGCGTCCTTCCCGCCGTGCCCGGCGTCTACGAACAGCGTGGCGGATGAAAGGGCGAGGCTCGAGTTCTTGGGTCGCACGATGCGAACAACCAACTCCGTCTCCGTGGGCGAGACGGTTACGCCCATCGGCCTGCGCATCTCGAGGCGCACCCCCAGGTCGCCCCACGGCGTTCGCTCGAGGCTGGCCGAGGTGAGGACGGTGCTGGAGAGTGCGGCGCCAACGTCGTCGGCTTCCTCGCGTTGGGCGTTCGGCAGACGCACCCACACGACGCCGTTGCCGTCGCGCGCGGTCGTGATGCGCGTCGGCCTCGGGCCTTGATACGGGATGCGGAGAATCGTCTCGCCGTCGGTCTCGGCCGCCAACTCGACCGACTTAACCCGTATCGGCGGTGCGGGTCCGGCGCCCGCAACGGGTGAGGCGCTTGACCATGAGGCGACCAGCGACCGGCTCGTCGAGGGCTTCGCCGCAAGGCGCGGAGGCGCGCTAAGGTCAACGACTACACGGACGGTGTCGGGCTGGAACTGGGAAAAGCGGACGGCGCCTTCCACTTTCGGCGGCTTGGACGGGACGAGTACGGCCCCGCGAAGGTCCATCACCAGGCGGGGAGGAGTGTCCAGCACGAACGTGTTGGGCTGAACGGGAAGCGACGTCTCCACGGCGATGCGCCCCTGCTCCACCTTGATGCCCTTCACAGTGGCGAGCACCTCGAACGTTCGGTCGTCCTTCCACGAGGCATGGGCGCCAAACGCCTCGGCCGCCTTCGACAGCGAGGCGTACGCGGTCCCGCCAACACGGCGTAGGGGCAGCGTTGTCTCGATCGCCGCATCACGGACGATAACGCGGTCCCCCCTCTGCGTGGCGGACCAGCCCAGGCGCGAAGCAGCTTCCACTGCAAGGAAGCACTCGTCACCGATGCGAACCGCCGCGGGCGACAGGCTTGGCTCGTAGAAAGTGAAGCGCACGTGTACGGCGTCGGCGGCCGAAAGCCATGCGGGCAATGCCGCCAAAGCCGCAACCGCGCAGACGGTTAGTGGTCCCTTTGCCTCGAAGGTCATTCCTTGATCCTTATTGTGTCGAGTTTGACGGTTTCGCCTACCCGGAGTGTTGGGCTTCGGTGCCTCGGAGAGAGGAGCAAGCCCGCTCCAGCGCCACCTTGCACGCCACATCGAAGTACCGCGCCCATCCTTGGGCATCGTCCTCCGCGATGATGCACTCCTCGATTCCGTCCATGCTGCAGGTTACCGCATATTCACCCGCCGCGGTGCGTTCGACCGCGACCATCGGGATGCCGGCGCGTACGGCGAAGGCGGCTACATCTTCGTCGAGCTGGGCGACTTCGGGGTCTCTCTCCTCAGCTGGGCGGGTTTCCACTCGAATGGGGAGGACCACCTCGCCCGCCGGCGAGTGCCTGGGGTCGAAGCCGAGCACAAGTTCAATCGTCTGTCTCGCGGCGCGGCCGGGCAGGTCGGGGCGGTAGCCGACTGCATAGCCGAACGGCATCCGGTGGTGTACCAAGCAGTTCACTTCATCCGCGATTCCCCTGAGGCGCTCCGCAATCTGACGTTCGGCCACCGTTCGAACGAGCCTTCCTCGGTAAAAGGCGCTTTGCGCGCAGGTAAGGAGGAACTGTACCGTTTGGTCTACTAACTCCTCGGCTGGCCGCAAATCTCCATAGAACCCGTCGCGCTCATAGATGAACTGGCAGGCGCCGAGGCGGCACTTGACCGTCACCACGGGGATCCCTGCCGCCCGATAGAGCGCCCGAATGCCGGGGCTGATCGGCTCCGTCTCCAGGACGAGCTGTGCCTCCGCATCGGGGTCGTCCTCTGCCACGAGGGCGGCGAACGCAGGCTTTCTCAGCTCAACCTGCAGGGAGCGCACATCGGGCGGCTCCTGGAACAGGTAGCGGCGAGCCGGTCGAAGCGAGAGCCTCAAGCCGGCAAGGGAACCAAAGCAGTCCACCGCTGCGCGGTGCGCCGCCTCAAGAACCAGCCGGTTGGGCTGGAAAGTAGTGTGCCCCTCCGGAATCATCTGACCCGAGGACAGCTTAATGCCTGCCTCTACCGGTGGATTGAACCCGAAGCGGGCTTCCCTCTGCAAGGGGCGGAGCGAGTATCCTCTGCGGGTCGCTGGCTTATCAGCGCCAAGGAGGAGATGCAAACGGTGAAGAACCCTTTGATGCGCGCCGCATTGGCTGAGGCGCTCGGTGTGTTCGTTTTGGTGTTCGGCGGAGCCGCAGCGGTTTGTGCGGACGCCTACTACGGCATGCCCGGCCTGGGAGATTCCGGGCTTGGCGTGCTCGGTGTCGCCCTTGCGGGCGGCTTCGCACTGATGGTTGCGGTGTACCTCTCCGCGGGCATCTCGGGTGGACACGTGAACCCCGCCGTAACGTTCGGCTTGCTCCTGGCGGGCAAGTGCTCGGGCCGCCAGGCAGTCGCGTACTGGGTTTTTCAATTCCTCGGCGCCGTCGCGGCGGGCATCGCGGTTTGGGCGATCTTCCCCGTGTTTCGAGGGACCGCGCCTTACCTCGGCACGCCGATGTACGTTAGCGAGGCGGGGATGCCCGGCGCGCTCGGCATGGTGAAGGCGCTCGGTGTCGAGACCGTGCTCACCTTCGTGCTCGCTATCGTCGTCATGATGACCGCGTTCCACCCTCGCCGGGCGGCGAAGCAACTGTTCGGCTTTTGCATCGGCGCGACGGCGGTGGTCATCGGCCTTATCGCTGCCAAGCACACCGGCGGCGCGGTGAACCCGGCGCGCTACTTCGGCCCTGCGGCTGTGTCGGGTGAGGTGAGCCAGTTGCTGGTGTACTTCGCCGGTCCGCTTCTGGGCGGTGCGGTGGCGGGCATTGTGTTCCGCCTTCTGTACGACGAGCCGGAAAGCGGCGGAACTTCGGCGGAATAATCCCCCTGACGGGAGCCAAATGCGCCAAGAATCAGTATGAAGAGATTGAGCGGGCAGCGAATCGCTGCCCGACCCCTGTTCTGTTGCGAGGATAGCCGTGAAGATGAAAAACCGTATCACCGTTCTGTTGCTTGGCGCCTGCCTTTCTGCCGGCGCCGCGTTCGCCCAGCCGATTAGCCCTGAGGCGAAGGAGCGCGTCCTCGAGGCGATCGGCAAGCAGATCAAGTCGCACGCCTACGTTAAGGGTGTGGACTTCTCGCGCTGGGACTCCCTTGTTGAGAAGCACAAGGAGGCGTTCGAGGGGGCGTCCACGCAGGATCAGTTCGCTGCCGCGGTGAACGGCGCCTTTGCCGAGTTTGGCTTTTCTCACCTGAATCTGCAGACGCCTCGAGCGGCAGAGATCCGCACGACGGGAAGAACCGTCGGGATCGGCGTGACCATTGAGGTTCGTCCCGACGGCTTGCTGGTAACGCGGGTCATCGAGGGCGGCCCGGCACAGAAGGCGGGCATCAAGGTTGGCGACCTTCTCTTCGAAGCGGACGGGAAGCCGATTCGCGGCGTCGAGGACGTTCGAGGCGAGGAGGGCACGAAGGTGAAGATCCGAGTCCGTCGAGGCGAGGAGGCGTTGGATTTCGAGGTCGTGCGCGCCCAATTCAGCGTTGTTCAGAAGGATGAACTCAAGTGGATTGACGACAAGACAGCGCTGATTCGCGTCAACTCGTTCGCAACCGGCTATGACCCGAAGGCGATTGACGAACTGTTCGACGAGGCGCGCAAGGCGGAGCGCCTCATCGTTGACCTTCGATTCAACGGCGGCGGCGCCGTTCCTAACCTCAGTCACCTTGCGGGCAAGGTCCTGCCGCCATACACTCCGCTCGGCAAGTTCATCACTCGCGCTGACGCGAACAAGTTCAAAGAGGCTAACCCCGACAAGCCGGACGACCCCGCGCTCGTGGCGAAAGAGTACGGCTGGACGATCGGCGCGAGGGCACAAAGGGACGGCAAGCGGTTCGATGGCGATGTCGTCGTTCTGGTCAGCCCGTCGAGCGCGAGCGCGAGCGAAATCTTCGCAGCCGCCGTGAAGGAACACAAGAGGGGGAAGGTGGTCGGCACGAAGACAGCGGGCGCGGTACTTGCCTCAACGTTCGTGCGGCTGCCGGAAGGTTTCTCGCTGCAGTTGCCGCTGATGGAGTTTGTAACGTTTGGCGGCTTGCGGTTGGAAGGCGCGGGCGTGCAACCCGACGAGCCGCTCAAGCCGGCAGAGGTTGGCGACGACGACCTGGCGGTGCGGGCGGCGATGAAGGCGTTCGGCGTGGCGCTTCCGTCGGCTGCGTGACTTCATGACGGGGCAGCCCGTCCGTCAGCGGACGCGCGCGCCTGGTCGAGTAGAATAGCCGCCTCGCGATGCTCTCCCGATACGAACCGGAGCGATTCGAAGCGGAGTGGCGCCGGCGGTGGAAGGAAGCCGACCTCTTTCGCACCGTCGAGGACCCCAGCCGCCCGAAGTTCTACGCCCTGGACTTCTTCCCCTATCCGAGCGGAGCGGGGTTGAGCGTCGGACACCTTAGGAACTACATCCCGACAGACGTACTCGCGCGCGCGAAGCGAATGCAGGGGTTCAACGTGCTGCATCCGATGGGTTGGGACGCGTTCGGTTTGCCCGCCGAGAACGAGGCGATTGCAAAGGGGCGTCGCCCAGCCGGGATGGTTCGCGAGTACGCCGAGACCTACAAGCGGCAGCAGGACCTCGTCGGCATCTCGTACGACTGGTCGCGCGAGGTCAACTCTTCCGACCCGTCCTTCTATAAGTGGACGCAATACATCTTCCTGACTCTGTTCAAGCGCGGGCTTGCGTATCGGGGCGAGTACGCCGCGAATTGGTGCCCGAGTTGTCAAACAGTACTGGCGAATGAAGAGGTCGAAGGTGGGCTCTGCTGGAGGTGCGGAACGCCCGTCGTCAAGAAGGTGCTCCCGCAGTGGTTCTTCAAAATCACTGACTACGCCGAGCGACTGCTGAGCGACCTCGACCCGATTGACTGGCCCGAGGGCATCAAGATGATGCAGCGCAACTGGATCGGAAGGTCGGAGGGCGCAGAGTTCGAATGGCGCGTAGTAAAGCAGGAGCAAGAGGACGGCAGCGTGGAGGATTTCGATGGAGACGCTCGGTTTCGCGTCTTCACGACGCGCATTGACACGGTGTTCGGTGCGACGTTCTGTGTCCTCGCGCCCGAACATCCGCTGGTTGAGCGCATCACGGCACGGCATCGGCTCGCCGCCGTCAGGGCTGTGCGCGAGCAAGCAGAGCGAACAACGGAGCAGGATCGCCTCGCCGAGAGCAGGGAGAAGGTTGGCGCGTTCACCGGCGCCTATGCTCTGAATGAGTTCACCAACGAGGCGGTGCCCATCTATGTGGCGGACTACGTGTTGATGGGCTATGGGACGGGCGCGATCATGGCTGTCCCTGCGCACGACGAGAGGGACTTCGAGTTCGCGTCGAGCAACAGGCTTGAGATCCGCCGAGTCGTCGGTAGCGCCGCTGATGGAGAGGACGAACTGCCCTTCGTTGCCGAGGAGGGCATGATGCTGTTCCCGGAGGACTGGGTCGGCGTGCCGTGCGAGGAAGCCAAGGCTCGGCTGTACCGCATGCTCGAAGAGCGTGGAACGGGCGAGCGAAAGGTGAACTATCGTCTGCGCGACTGGCTCATCAGCCGCCAGCGCTACTGGGGCTCGCCGATTCCCGTCGTCCATTGTGAGAGTTGCGGTATCGTCCCTGTGCCCGAAAAGGACCTGCCGGTGCTGCTTCCTGAAGTGGAGCGCTACCAGCCGACGGGCACCGGAGAAAGCCCGCTTGCAGAAATCCCCGAGTGGGTGAACACAACCTGCCCGCAGTGCGGCGGCCCTGCGCGACGAGAGACCGACACGATGGGCGGCTTCGCTTGTTCGTCTTGGTACTTCCTGCGCTTTTGCGACCCGCACAACGAGCATGAGCCGTTCTCCAAAGAGAAGATTGAATACTGGATGCCCGTTGACACCTACGTGGGTGGCGCGGAACACGCGGTAATGCACCTTCTGTACGCGCGGTTCTGGACGAAGGTGTTGTACGACGAGGGGCTGGTGCCGTTTGTCGAGCCGTTCGCGGTTCTGCGCAACCAGGGAATGTTGCTCGCTCCGACGCCCTATCGCAAGCCACGCGAGGGGGAAACGCTCCGTGTGGGCGAAGAGGGCATCCTCATCTCGCAGGAAGAGGCGCAGCAGTTGCCCGGCGACGAGGTCTTCTACAAGTGGGAGAAGATGAGCAAGTCGAAGGGCAACGTGGTCACGCCGGACGAGGCGGTCGAGAAGTACGGAGCCGACGCGCTTCGGGTTTACGAACTGTTCGAAGCGCCGTTCGAGCAGGCGATTCAGTGGTCGGAGGAACGCGTGCAGGGCGCGATCCGCTTTCTGCACCGCGTTTTCCGCGTGCTTTCGGAGCTGCGCCCGCGGTACGTGGAGAACTGGCGCGACGTCGTCGGCGCATCGTCCGCGCCCGCCGACCGCGCGCTTCGTCGCGCGACGCACACGGCGATCCGCAAGGTCAGCGAGGATATCGAGCGCTTCGCTTTCAACACGGCCGTCGCCGCCCTTATGGAGTTTACGAACGCACTGACAGACGCGGCGCTGAACGGCGAGGCGAGCGACGCCGCGCTCTCGGAGGCGGCGGAGACGCTGATCCTGCTGCTGTCACCGTTCGCGCCGCACACGGCTGACGAGGTGTGGAGCGCGTACGGCAAGAGCGGCTTCACCCTCGAGCAGCGCTTCCCGGTTGCCGACGAGCGATGCCTCGAAGCGGACGAGGTGAGGATCGTGGTTCAGGTGAACGGCAAGGTGCGTGATACGCTCGTTGTGAAGCCTGGAACTCCACAGCCCGTCCTCGAAGAGCAGGCGCTTGCGAGCGAGAAGGTGAAACGCGCGCTCGACGGCAAAGAGGTCTCGCGCGTGGTGGTGGTTCCGGATAGGCTTATCAACGTGGTCGTCAAGTAAGCGGGGCAGTTGAGCCCGTGGCAAGACAACCTACTGGAGGAGGGTCAGTCCTCGGTGAACTCAAAGACGCGAAGGAGGATGTGCGCGCCACTGCTCGCGGCGTCCATGGCGAAGGAGTAGCGCAGTGCCCCGTTGGGCAGGTCCGAAGTGAACTCTGTGGGGCCGTTCCATGTCGAGGACTCAGAGTCTTTGTACCAGAACAGCACCCTGCTTGTCCCTTCGATCTTGACAACGCAGTCGCGGATGGCATATTTGCTAATGTTCGACTCAAGCAGTTCACGAGCGGGGAGGCCGGAGGAGGACCTGGTCACGGCGTAAAGGTCAAACATCTGAACTCCAACTCCATGAGGTACCGACTCAAAGCACGCCATCACCGACGGAGCACTCTCAAACGGGTCCGCGTCAAGACTAAAGAAACCGAAGTAAGTCCGCTCTTCGTTACCATGGTCGAGGCGGATACGGAAGGTTGCCCAGGCATTTTTGCCCAACTCTGGCGTGAACTCCCGCTTGTGCTGGACGACCATCGGCCCCTCGCCGCCAGGAAACGCCTTCAGCCCGAATTCATCAAAAAACAAGTAAGAAGCCGCGGTTCGAAAGACATCCCAGCTTCCAGGGCTCGTGGCAGACTCGTAATCGAACACCATGCTGCCCTTGAGGTGCAAGTCGCTGAAGTAAGGTGGGTCATCCAGACGCCAGGCATCCCGCACCATCGCCGGATGATTGCGGGTGAGAAACCGAATTGGGGCCGGTGCGGATAGATCCATAGCCGAGGGTTCGATCCCCGAAGAGCCGCCTGCCGTGGGCGCCTCTGCTTCGAACACTTCCGCGACGAGGGATGCGCTCGTTCCTCCGGAATCGCCGTTGAACGCCAGCAGCGAGAAGTGCAGGCCTGCGGAGTCGCCGGGTGCGCTGGCGGTTACCTCTTGGCTGCTCCAGAGCGCCGTCGGGCTGTTCCGCCAGTAGAAGGTGACCTTGTTGGTTGAGAGCGAGCCGTCCATCTTGATGACCAGCTCGAATGGGATGTTGTCGGAAATGGAAAACTTGTCGGCTTCCGTGTTGCCGCTGTCGTCGTTGCGGGTTCTGAGGTCTACCTGCGTGTCGGACTCGTCCTTCTTGAAGTAGGCCGCGTAGGTGGGCTCGCCGCTCAGAGGGTCGGAATCGAGGGAGTAGAGTCCGAGATAGAAGCCGACATTGTCTACGTCATCGATGGTGATCCTGAGCCACGCCCACGAGACACCGTCGCCGACGATGAACTGCCTCTTGAACTGTAGCCGTGGGCTGCTGGGAGCGTTGGTGGCCAGCCGCAGGGTCAAGCCTCCCGACTCCATCCTCGCTTTGGCGTCCGCAGGAAGGTCTCCCACCCCATTAATGTTCCAGTTGGACTCGACGAAGGCAGTGCTTCCCTTGAGTTCCATCTTGGTGTTGAATGGCGGATCCTGTGTCTCCGTTCCACGCGAGGTGGCGAGCCACAGACCTCCGGCGAGGAGCGTGCCTCCTAATGAATACAGTATGGTTCTCATGTCGTCCTCCCAACGGGATAGACGCTCTGCGTCGAAGAAATGGTACCGGGATCGCGCGATTCTGCGGTAAACTTCGGCAGATGACGGTCGCGCTGAGGCTGGTTGCCGGTGCGGTAGTTGCCGCCTTGGGGGCGGCTGCGGCCGCTCAGTGCCAGGTCCAGCGGATACTGTCGCCGAGCGGGGGCGCGGGCCTTCAGTTCGGCACGCACATTGTTTCACATGGGGAATGGTGCTTCATCAGTTCCGGCAGTTCCGACGGTCGGGGCGAGGTTCACGTGTTTCGGCGTAGCGCCGGTGGCGGATGGGAGCCGTTCGGCATTCTGCGGGCGAGCGATGGCCAGCGCGGGGATGGTTTCGGCTCGGCGCTGGCCATGCAGGGTGAGGTTGTCTTCGTGGGTGCGCTCTTCGCGAACAACAACCATGGCGCCGTCTATGTGTACACGTTCGACGGAGTGCAGTGGGTGCAGCAGCAGAAGCTGGCTGGTCAGGGCGCGACGCTTGGCGCGGACTTTGGATCTGCGGTCGCCGTGGACGGCGGCACCCTTGTCATCGGCGCGCCTAGCGATGACACTCGCGAAATCGACGACGGCGCCGTGTACATCTTCGAGCGTAACGAGAGCGGGATGTGGGTTCAGAAGGCGCGGCTCACGGCGAGCGACGGTCGCATCTTCGCTTCCCTCGGTCACTCGGTCGATATCGAGGGCGACACGGTGGTTGCTGGCGCGCCGGGTGACTGGACGAACAGCCAGCCCGGCGCGGTGTACGTGTTCAAGCGTGATGGGAGCGGCGTGTGGTCGCAGGCGCAGAAGATCCGGGCGCTGGAGCCTACTGAGGACGACGAACTCGGCTCGAGTGTTGGCCTTGAAGGCAACACGGTTGTCGCGGGTGCTTGGGAGCGCCCGGACGGTGCACAAGCCGGGGCGGTCTTCGTGTTCGAGCGCGCAGCGCCCGACCAGGCGTTCTTCCAGACGGCGATGCTGACGCTGCCTGACGGCGCGCCGGATGACGCGCTGGGTCGCCACGTCGACTTTCGGTTCGGTCGCATCGTGGCGGGCTCTCGGGGGCGTTACCTTTATCGTGGTGGTGCGTACGCCTGGGAGAGGAGGGGCCTCGGATGGCGTCTGATCGGGGAGTTGCTGGCTGAGGGCGGAGCGCCGATAGACCGAATGGGCTGGGGTATCGCCATCGCCGATGACGGCACGGCGATCGTAGGCTCGCACCAAGAGGACAACGAGAACGGTGAACAGGCGGGCGCGGTGTACGTGTTCGACCTCGACTGCCCAGCGGAGATCAGGGAGCTTACCGTCCTCGAGGGGCAGTTGCTATCGGGTGGCATTCCCGAGTTGAGGCATTCGGACGACTCGTACCTCGTAACGCGCGCAAAGGTAACGGGTCAGGTCTCCCAACCTCACCTGATGCGGCTTCGCCTTGCCGCGACGACCCGACGGCTGAATCCTGATACGATTGAGATCAGGGTGGAGGGCCGCATCACGGACGTGAGCGCTCAAACGACGCTCTTCTTGCGCGACTGGGTGACGGACGATCTGGTTCCTGTGTCTCAGTACCCGATGACGATGGAGGAGACCGTGCGCACCTTCACGGTGCCGAACGCGTCTCGCTATATCCGGTCGGGCGATGGGCGGATCGAGTTGGAGGTGCGTCAGATCGTGTTCTTCCCGTTCACCCTCGGCGGGTTCCGGACGTACTTCGACCAGATCGAAATCCGCGCGCGGTAGCTAGTGCAGCGCGAGTCTGTTGCGCGAAACTACTGGTAAGGCTAACCCTTCAGTTCGCCAACCACAGCAGCGGCGAACTCGCTGGTCTTCGCGTCGCCGAAGAGGTCGTACGTCTTGATGCCCTTGATGAGGGTTCTCTCCACGGCGGACTCGATCGCCTTCGCGGCTGCGGTCTCGCCGAGGTGGCGCAGCATCAGCGTCGCCGACAGGATGAGCGCCATCGGATTGACCTTGTCCAGCCCTTCGTACTTCGGCGCGGAGCCGTGCACCGCTTCGAAGACGGCGCAGCCGTCGCCGTAGTTCCCGCCCGGCGCGACGCCGAGACCGCCCATCATTCCAGCTGCGAGGTCGCTCACGATGTCGCCATAGAGGTTCGGCATCACAAGCACATCGAAGTTCCGCCACTTCGTCACGAGTTGCATGCACAGCGCGTCAACGATGGTGTCCCAACTCTCGATGTCGGGATAGTCCTCACGAACGCGCTGGAAGGTTCGAAGGAAGAGACCGTCGGCGACCTTCATGATGTTGGCTTTGTGCACGCACGTGACGGAGCGCCGGTTGTTCTTTCGCGCGAACTCGAAGGCTGCGCGGATGATTCGTTCGCTGGCGTATTCGCTGATCAGCTTGATGCCGGTTGCGACGGTCGGCGTCGCCATGTACTCGATCTGCGCATACAGGTCCTCGGTGTTCTCGCGGAAGATGACGATGTCCAAGCCTTCGAACGGCGTGGGAACTCCGGGCAGGGAGCGCGCCGGTCGAACGCAGGCAAAGAGGTCGAGCCTTTTGCGCAGCGTAACGTTGGGGCTTACGCTGCCCTTGCCGATCGGCGTGGTCATCGGCGCCTTGAGCGCGACGCCCACATCGCGGATCTTCTGGATGGTGCGATCGGGCACGATCGGCTCGCCCGCCTCGACGCAACGAAGCCCGGCGTCCACTTCGATCCAGTCAATCTCGACGCCGGCGGCATGCAGGATGCTCTGCGTTGCAGCGGTGATCTCCGGCCCGATTCCGTCCCCTTTGATGATACAGACTTGGTGCGCCATGATGTCTAATAAGGTTGGCTGTACTTGCGTTCCCCGTCCTGCTCAAACAACTTCTGCGCCTTCGCCCAGGTGAAGCCGCCGCCGGTCAACGCGGCTAAGAGCGACTCGACATCCGAGTCGGAGACCTCCCCTTCCGCCTCATACCGCAGGCGCATGAGGTCGAGGAACTGCATCTTGGGCGGCTCTCCTGGCCAGACCTTCATCCCCCGGTTGGCGATAAAAACGAGCCGCAACGGACCGTGCTCCTGAGGAGCGTCCGGGATGCGGTCCGATTGCAAATAGACGTCAACACCGACGAGCTTGAACATGGTTGCGGGGCGACGGATTATGCGCCCTAAGGAACGGAGAAGTCAAGGGCCGGCGTGCCATATGTGTCATACTCGTGTGTTGAAGCGGGGAGTGCTACCATGTGGCAGCGGTTTACAGAGCGAGCACGACGAGCAGTCTTCTTCGCCCAGGAAGAGGCGCAGAAGTTCGGGGGTACGACGTCTGCACCGGGCATCTGCTGCTTGGCCTGCTGCGGGATGAGGATAACGTGGCTCATCACGTGCTCAAAGACCTGGGCGGAGGCGTGGAGGCGGTGCGGCGGGAGGTCGAAAGGCAGCTTCGGCGCGTGCAGCGGAAGCCCACGCAAGAAATGACGCTTACGCCTCGCTCGAAGAAAGCGATTGACCTCGCCTACGATGAAGCACGTGAGCTTGGCAACGACTATATCGGCACGGAGCACCTTCTGCTCGGGCTTATTCGAGAGCGCGAAGGTCTGGCGGGCCGCGTGCTGAGTAAGTTAGGCATCACGGTTGAAGCGGTGCGATCGAGAGTCGCCGCGCTACACGAGTCCGGCCCAACGGAGTCTGCAGCCACGCGGCACGCCTTGAGCGACTTCGACAAGGCGCTCGTCCGCCTCGCAGCGGCCCTCGCCGCAGGCGACCTCGAGCTGACCCGTCAAGCGGCTGGCAAACTCAGGGCTGCCGGCGCGAGCAGCGCCCAAGTGTCCGAACTCTGTGAGCTGGTCGCCGGCTTGACCAAGGAAGATATCTCACACCTCATCCAAGCGTGCCAAGACGTTATGGACGAGGAGTCGGACTGACCGCTGCGTGCTAACATCTTGCGCGTGCCGGAAACCGAGGCGTTCGACTCCTGGCTGGAATCCATTCTGAAGGGCGTGCAGCCTCCTCTCTGGTTGGTCGGCGACGCCCCGTGGCGTGATGTTGTGCTCTCCTCGCGCGTGCGCCTGATGCGCAACCTCGACGGCTACCGCTTCCCGCATTGCGCAACGCGACAGGAACTCGAGGAGGTGCGCCTGCACGTCACGCGCTCTACGCCTCTGGAACAGCGCACGGGCGTGAGCGACGCCGAGCGCGCGATGCTCGTCGGCAGCCGCCTCGTCGCCCCGCACTTCGATTGGGACGCGCCAGGCAGGGCACTGCTGCTCGACCGGGAGCGATCCCTCGCGGTCATGGTGAATGAGGAGGACCATCTGCGCATCCAGGCGGTTACGCCTGGACTCTCGCCAATGTACGCGGAGGGTTTGGCGGCTCGTGTGGAATCGGACCTTGGAAAAGAACTCCGGTTCGCGCGGAGTGAACTGGGATACCTCGCTGCCTCGCCCTCAAACGTGGGGGCGGGAAGGAGGGTGGGAATCATGGCGCACCTCGCCGGATTGGCGTGCACGGGGCGGATCGGAGAACTTGTTGACCGCCTCGAACAGGATGGATACGAGGTTAGGGGACCCCTCGGCGAGGGCTCCCCAGGCTGGGGCGGGCTGGTTCAAATCAGCAGCACGCGCAAGTCCCCCCGGGAACTTTACGAAGGCGCCAGGTGTTGGATAGATCAGGAACTCCAATCCAGGAACAGGCTTGACAAGTCCTTTATAAAGTACAGGATTGCAGCGGTTTCTTCAACGATTGATGAGTCGGAGAGCCTGACGACGCACCAGGCGGTGCGGCTTTTGGGATGGCTTCGACTCGGCGCCCTGACCGGGGCGCTCGACCTGGACGTTCGATCCATTGACGCCATAGCGAGCGTTGTGTGGCTCGGAGACGACGATTCCGCTTGGAGCACTCGCCGCGCGCGAGTTCTCAAGCAGTTCGACCGGTTTTCCTCGGCGTGGACGCGGCGATAGCCGACAATCAACGAAAGCCGCTTTCCTCGGCGTAAGGTAAGGTTACTTGCCCCGAAACCGAGGCGAGAGTCGTCTAAGGTGATGTCCAGCCTCGTAGAACGTAGTAGAGAGTAGCGAACAGAACGATGTGGCAACGGTTTACAGAACGCGCAAGGAAGGTTGTCTTCTTCGCCCAGGAAGAGGCGCAGAAGTTCGGTGAGGGCTACGTCAGCACCGAGCACCTGCTCCTCGGCTTGGTGCGGGATGAAGACAGCGTGGCGGCTCGCGTCCTGGACAAGTTGGGCGTAAGCCTCGAACGCGTTCGCGAAGAGGTTGAGAAGCAACTCCCGCGCGCGGAGCGCAAATCGGTCCAAGAAATGACGCTCACTCCGCGAGCGAAGCGCGTGATTGACCTCGCCTACGACGAGGCGCGCAGCCTCAACAACAACTACATTGGCACCGAGCACCTGCTTCTCGGCCTCATCCGAGAGGGCGAGGGCCTTGCCGGTCGCGTTCTGGCGAAGTTGGGTGTGGAGGTTGAGCGGGCGCGCGCAGAAGTTCTCGCGCTGCAGGACAACGAAGCGCCTCGGAAGTCGAAGTCCCAGACTCAAACCCTAAACGAATTCGGTCGCGACCTCACCGAAATGGCGCGGAAGGACCGCCTCGACCCGGTTATCGGACGGCAGCGGGAAATCGAGCGCGTGATGCAGATCCTCTGCCGCCGCACGAAGAACAACCCCTGCCTCATCGGCGAGCCGGGAGTGGGGAAGACCGCCGTTGCCGAGGGGCTCGCGCAGCGCATCGTCTCGGGGGACGTTCCAGAACAGATTCGTGACAAGCGCATCGTCGCTCTTGACCTTGCCGCAATGGTCGCCGGCACCAAGTACCGCGGCGAGTTCGAAGAGCGTATGAAGCGTGTCATGGAGGAGGTCCGCAAGTCGGATGGCGAGGTCATCCTGTTTGTGGACGAACTCCACACTCTCGTGGGCGCGGGCGCCGCAGAAGGCGCGATTGATGCATCGAACATCATGAAACCGGCTCTCGCGAGGGGGGAGTTGCAATGCATCGGAGCGACGACTCAGGACGAGTTTCGCAAGTACATCGAGCGGGATCCCGCCCTCGAGCGTCGCTTCCAACCGGTGCAGGTGCGTGAACCTTCGATCGAAGAAGCGGTCGAGATCCTCAAGGGCCTCCGTGGCCGATATGAGGCGCACCACCAAGTTGAAATCCGAGACGACGCGATCCATGCGGCGGTAGACCTCTCCAGCCGATACATCAGCGACCGCACGCTGCCCGACAAGGCGATTGACCTGATGGACGAAGCCGCGAGCCGAGTGCGCCTGCAACAGTCTCTCCCGCCGGCGGAGATCCGCCAAGACAAACAAGTGCTCGAGAAGAAGCGGACCCAACTTGCGCACCTCGAAAAGCGCTCCAAGGGCTCGGATGAGGCTAAGGCGCTCCGCGACGAGGTGGACGAGCTCGAGGCGTCCATTGACGAGCGTGAAGAGAAGTGGAAGCAGGAAGACAAGGCCGAGCCGATCGTCACCGAAGAAGAGATTGCGAACGTCGTCGAGTCTTGGACCGGGATCCCGGTCTCTCGCATCGTGGAGACGGAGAGCCAGAAGCTGCTTCGCATGGAGGAGGACCTCCACAAGCGCATCGTCGGCCAGCACGACGCGGTGGTGGCGGTGTCCAAGTCCGTCCGCCGCGCGCGTAGCGGCCTGAAGGACCCGAAGCGCCCGATTGGAACGTTCCTGTTCCTCGGCCCGACCGGCGTCGGCAAGACCGAACTGGCTCGCGCTTTGGCGGGATATCTGTTTGAAAACGAGAACAACATGGTTCGGATTGACATGTCCGAGTACATGGAGAAGTTCGCCGTCAGTCGGCTCATCGGCGCGCCTCCGGGCTATGTGGGGCACGAAGAGGGCGGCCAGTTGACGGAGGCGGTTCGCCGCAACCCTTACTGCGTGGTGCTGTTGGATGAGGTCGAGAAGGCTCACCCCGAGGTCTTCAACATCCTGCTGCAGGTGATGGAGGACGGCCGCCTGACCGATTCGCAAGGCCACATCGTGGACTTCCGCAACACGGTCATCATCATGACCTCGAACGTCGGCGTGCGACCCCTGGAAGAGGAGCGCGGCATCGGCTTCCGCGAGGTTGAGTTCAACCCGGACGACCCAAAGGCGTACGAGGCGATGAAGAACAAGATGCTCTCCGAGATGAAGAAACTCTTCCGTCCGGAATTCCTCAACCGCGTGGACGAGGTCATCGTGTTCCACCACCTGACCAAGGAAGAGATTCACAAGATCGTGGATCTGATGATCGACCGCCTCAACGAGCAGGCTGCGCGGAGCCGCATCCACATCGAGATTACCGACGCCGTGCGCAACTACCTGGCGAAGGAAGGCTACGCTCCGGACATGGGTGCGCGGCCGCTCCGGCGCGCGGTTCAAAAGTACATCGAAGACCCGCTCAGCGAGGAGGTCTTGCTCGGTCGCTTCGAGGAAGGTGACACCGTCATCGTAGACCTCGACGAGAGCGGGCACATCCTGTTCCGCAAGGGCGAAGGGTCGCTCGAGCCTGTCCCCGAAGAGCAGGTCCAACGCAACTAACCCGTGGTAGAATCCTGCCATGCTTCGGTTCTTGGCGGGAATCAGTTTGGGCGCCGGGCTTGCGGTCGGCGCGATCCTCCTTCAGTCGCAAGAACGCCCGCTCTTTGTGAACGGGTCGAAGGCACAGCTGCCCGCTCGCGTCGAGGGGGAGGAGGTCTACATACCCGGCTCGGCGCTGAAGGCAGCGGGCGCGGGAGTTACCATAACCGAGGAGCGCGTCTCGCTGCAGTTTGTGCCGCTGAAGGGAATGGAAGAGCAGCAGTACATCGAGGGCATCCTTGGCGAGTACGTCTCGAACGAGGAATGGCGGTTCAAGGTTGTTGCCATCGAGGAGATTGCCGATCCGTTCACCGGGCGCGGCAAGGGTTTGGCGGTAACGCTCGAGGTGCGGAACCTCAAGAGCACGCCCGCCTCGCTCCACGGCACGGGCTACAGCGCGATGCAAGTGCTGGATGAGCAGCAGAATCGGATGTCGCTTGCCGACAGCAGTTTCACCGACCGCTATTCGAGCCTGCAGCCCGGCGGGTCGTTCACCAACGTCCTGCGCTTCGGCGCTGCAGCCGCAGGCTTCGGCGAGCCGGCTAAGCTCATCATCCAGTTCCGCGATTGGGGTGGACGGAAGGCGCTAACACCGATTCGCATCAACCTTCGGCCCGAGCGCTGAGCACGCGGATGGATGTATCCCTCGACGAGCTGCTCGACGCCTGGCGGGCGAACAACGCGCTCAATGTCGAGTTGCTCGGCGCGTGCAGCGACGAGGACTTGGAACTGAAGCCCGGAAAGGGCAAGACAGTCCGCTCGAACTACGGTCACATCATCGGCGCTCGGCGGATGTGGTGCGAGCACGGCGGTCGAGAGAAGAGCGCTGCGACCGCGAAGGCGGAAATACCAAAGCTCGACTGGAAGGCAGCCACAAGGAAGCAGATTCTGCACGGCCTTGAGGTTTCCAATGACGCGATGCTTGCCCTGTTACGCAGGAAAGCAGCGTCTTCCAAGGGCAGGTGGACGCTTGGGCTGTTCTTCGCCTATTGCATCGCTCACGAGGCGCATCACCGCTCGCAGGTCGAGATCGCCCTTCGCATCAACGGACGCGAGCCGGACGACAAGTTCCTGTACGGCCTTTGGGAGTGGGACAAGAAACTCTAAGCCCGCCCGCTACTTCACCACAGGCGTCGGCTGAAACGGCGCCGTCATCGGCGAACCACTCTCGCTGAAATCGTACTCAGGTCTGAACGTCCACGCATGGTTGCCGTCTGACCAGAAGCCGTTTGGGTTGCCGTGCTTGTCGTAGGTGAACGGGTCGCCGGTTCTCCAGTCGCCCTTCCCGACGCTGATGCTGCGTACGTGCGTGTCGGCGTGGCCCACGTTGATTCTTCCCTCATGGATACCGATCGTGCCAAGTGGCTTGAAGAGGAACGAACTCGGCGACTTGCTCGGGACGTAGCGGCAAGCGCCTTTCGCCATCTTCCCGGCGCACTTCAGTACGGGCTGTGAGACGGCGTAGCCGAGCACGCCACGGCTGCCCAGCCCTTCCCAAAGTACGATGAGTTCCGCCGGATTCACGACGCCCGCTGCGTCGTAGTGATGAAGGTGGCCGTTGAAGGTGTACGAGATAAGCACGCCATCGCCGGTCGTCCCGGCGAGCACGCCTCGCGTCGCCAATGGGCATGCAAACTGATCCTGGTTGCCGACGTACGGATAGACCTGCGTCGTCCAGCCGCTGTCGTAAACCCTCGGATGGAAGCGGTGCCACTCGTTCCAGCGGTACTGCCCCCGTGCGTCGTCGTACTTCATCGCCGACGGGTAGTGGTCGTCACAGTCGGACAGGTACAACACGGTGCTCTTTGACAGTTGGTTGAGTCGCGCCATGCACGCCTCTTGTTGGCTCCGTTGCGTCGAGCGCTGCCCCGCCCACAGAGCGGTCGTGCACAGCGCGCCCAGCAAAACCGAGGCTGCCGCCGTCGAGAAGAGGTTCAATGAATGATTCTGCATTGTTCAGCTCCTCCGATTGGACCCATTGTACACGGTTCTCGCGAACTGGCGCTATAGAATCGGTTCGGCTCCCGTGATCGCGCGGAAGATCTCGATGTACCGCGCGCGCGTCTCGAGTGCGATCTCGTCGGGAATCGGCGGCCCCGGCGGAGTCTTGTCCCAGTCGAGCGTCTCCAAGTAGTCGCGGAGGAACTGCTTGTCGTGGCTCGGCGGGTTCTCGCCGGGTCGCCACTCTCCCCGCGGCCAGAAGCGCGAGGAGTCGGGCGTGAACACCTCGTCAATCAGGACCAGGTTTCCGTCACCCTCGTGTCCGAACTCCATCTTCGTGTCCGCGAGGATGATTCCGGCTGCCTCGGTTACGGCGGAGGCTTCCTGATAGAGGCGCAGGCTGAGGTCTCGGAGATGGTCTGCGATTTCACCGACGATCTCCCTGGCTCGGTTCATGTCTATGTTCTCGTCGTGCCCCTCTTGCGCCTTCGTCGCGGGCGTGAAGATCGGCTCCGGCAGTTTGTCGCTTAGGCGCAGACCCGCGGGAAGCGAGATGCCGTGCAGAGTAACCTCGTGCTCCGCTCCACCGGCGGCGAGGTACTCCTTATGCAGTGAGCCGGCGAGATAACCGCGCACGACGCACTCCAGCAGGATCGGCTCACACTTCTTGACCAGCATGGAGCGACCGCGCAACTGTGCGGCGTCCCACGATTCGCCTAGCGCTTGCGACAGGTCGTCGTCCTCGATCGAGATCATGTGGTGCGCAGCGTGCGACTCCAGTTTGCGGAACCAGAACGCGCTGATCTGATTGAGGATCTTCCCGCGATCGGGCACCCCGGTCGGCAGCACGACGTCGAACGCGCTCATTCGGTCGGTGGCGACCATGAGCAGGCTGTCGCCCAAGTCGAAGACCTCGCGCACCTTGCCGGAGCGGACGGGCTGAAGCCCGGGAAGTTGAACCCTGGTTACGGCTGATGACACTGCGGGCATGCCCGACAGTTTACTTGCTCAGAGCGCGCGTCGCCGAGCAACCAAGAGCAGAAACGGCGCAGCCATCAGGGCGGTTAGGACGCCCACGTTGATCTCCCTTCCGGGGAGGAGCCGCTGCGCGAGAAGGTCGGCGACCAGCATCACCGCCCCCCCGAGCACCGCCGCCGCGGGAAGCGAAACCGACACCGACGCGCCGAAGAACCGCCTGGCAAGGTGCGGCACGAACATTCCAACAAAGCCGATGATGCCGAACGCCGACACCGCCGAGGCGGCGAGCGCGGAAGCCGTCAAAAGCGTCCACCACTTCAGTCGCTCGACGCCCACGCCGAGCGTTGAGGCGGTCTCCTCGCCGACGGCAAACAGCGTCAGCGGCCGTGAGAGAGCGAAGAGCGCCACGCCACCGAGCGCCGTGACTCCGCCGACGGTGGCAACGCGGCTCCAGTCGGCCCCGACGAAACTGCCCAGCAGCCAGAAAAGGATTCGGTTCGCGTCTGCGCCGCCCACCGTAAGCAGCAGCGTTACCAGCGCCCAGAGGAAGGTGCCCAGCGTAACGCCCGCGATGAGAAGCGTGTGCGTGGAGATGCCCACGCGCGTGCGAGCGTACAGCAGCACCAGCGCCATGCACAGAATCGCCGATGCGAACGCGGCGAGGAAGGTGCCGTGCGAACCCGCGGCTGCTTCGATTCCGGTGATGGTGGCAAGAACGCCGCCTACCGCCGCACCGCTGCTGATGCCCAAGATGTACGGCTCGGCGAGCGGGTTGCGGAAAAGCGCCTGGAGGGCGGAGCCGGACATCGCCAGCGCAGCGCCGGTCGCCAGCGCAGCCACGGCGCGTGGCAAGCGGAGCGTCCACACAACCACTTGCTCGGGCGCGGCGTCCTGCCCCGGCGGCCCCGAGAACAGCCCGCGCAGAACCTCCTGCAGCGAGAAAAGCCCCGTCCCGATAGCGAGATGGAGCAGGAAAGCGGCCAGAATGCCGAGACCCAGGAGAACCGCCGAGCGCGCGCCCACGGGCGCGATTATATAAAATGCAGCCGATGCTGTCCACTCGCGTCTCGCAGATTCAGCCCTCGCCTACCGTGGGGCTTGCCTCCATCGTGCGGGAACTGCGCGACCGAGGCGAGGACGTCGTCTCGTTTGGAGCCGGCGAGCCGGACTTCGACACCCCCGAGCCGATTCGGGAGGCAGGGGTGCGCGCCATCCGAGACGGACGCACGCACTACACTCCCGGGCCCGGACTGCCTGAACTCCGCGAGGCGATTGCGAAGAAGCTGCTTCGCGAGAACGGAGTTCACGCGGAAGTTCCCGACATCGTAGTGTCGTGCGGGGCGAAGCAGGCTGTGTTCAATGCCCTAATGGCGCTTTGCGACCCGGGCGACGAGGTCATCCTGCTCGCGCCGTACTGGATGACCTACAAGGATCAAATCGTTCTGGCGGGCGGCGTGCCCGTCATCGTACACACGCGCCCCGAATCCGGGTTCGTTCCCGACATGGACGCCATAAAGGCCTCAGTTACGCCAAAGACGAAGGCCATCATCATCAACAGTCCAACAAACCCAACGGGCGGCGTCTTCCCGCGCAGCATCTTGAAGGAGATCGCCGCGCTCGCCTTGCGCCACAACCTGTACGTTATCAGCGACGAAATCTACGAGAAGCACGTCTATGACGGCGCGGAGCACGTGAGCATCGCCTCGCTCGGTCGTGACATAGCCGACCGAACCGTGACGGTGGGCGGCTTCAGCAAGTCGCACGCTATGACCGGGTGGAGGCTTGGCTACAGCGTTTCAAACCGCGAGATCGCATCGTCGATCTCGAAGATCCAAGATCAAGTTACGAGCAACGCCTGCTCCATCTCGCAGTACGCTGCCCTCGCGGCATTCGAAGACTCCGAGTCGAATGTAGACGCGATGGTGCAAGAGTTCTCCGGACGACGCAACGTTCTCCTGAGCGCGATCACCGAGATGCCCGGCGTTCGATGCCATTGCCCGCTTGGCGCGTTCTACCTGTTTCCTGACGTTAGCGAGGCAATTCAAGGTAAGTTGGAGTCGGACGTCGCTTTGGCCGAGTATTTGCTGCGAGAGCATAAGGTGGCTTGCGTTCCGGGCTCCGTGTTCGAGGGCCCGGGACACATTCGCCTAACCTATGCGCTGTCGAGCGAGCAGATGCTGGAGGGCGCGCGGCGCATCGCCAACGGTCTCGGAGCGTTATCTTGACACCGATCGAACTTCCTGTGCAGAACGAAGCGCTCCTTCGGGTGGCGCTGCGACACCGTTCCGCCGCCGCCGACGCGGTCCGGGACTCCTACGAGAGGCTAGAGTTCTTCGGCGACTCCGTGCTCGGCCTTGTGATCGCCGAGTACCTCTTCGACCGCTTCCCTCAGTGGGATCAAGGCACCCTGAGCAAAGCCAAAGCCACCGTCGTGCAAGAGGCGCCCCTCGCCGAGGCAGCGCGGCGGCTCGGGCTTGACCAGATGGTCGAGGTGAACGCCGCCGAAGAGGCAGATGCCGCCGGCCGCCCCTCTATCCTCTCCGACGTCTTCGAGGCGGTCGTTGGCGCAATCTACTTGGACCAGGGCCTCGAGCGCGCTCGGTGGTTCATCCTCGAGAGCCTCCAAGACGCCCTTGACCGGGTCGCCCGAGGGGAGATCGCGGCGGAAGACTACAAGTCGAAACTCCAAGAGGTTACGCAAGCACGCTGGAGGAATACCCCCGTATATCGCTTAGCGGCTGAGCGGGGCCCGTCCCATGAGAAGCTGTTCCGGGTTGAGGTGCTCCTCGACGAGGAAGTTATGGGCGTGGGCTGCGGAAAGAGCAAGAAAGAGGCAGAGCAAGCCGCCGCCAAAGACGCCCTAGACCTCATCGCCCGAGCCGAGGCATCCAGGTCCCTTCGCCAGGATAGCGAGTACGTCTGACGGTTTGGCCCCCGGATTGCGTATACTCTGACGGATGGTAGAGGAACCCGCGAGGGCGATCCGCCGTCCAAGAGTCAGATTTCAATGGTGGTGTTGCAATGAAGAAAGTGAGAGTCGGCCTGGTAGCCTTGCTTGTCCTCCTCGGAGGTTTGAGCGCCGTGGCGCAGCACGGCATGCCGCCCAACCCCTTCTTAGTTCGGCCCGCGCGCGGGGTAGATGACCTCGTGAAGCAGGTGCAGGATGAGCCGGTTGTGATGAGCCGGTACTGCCGGCACTTCCAACTCAGCCCCGAGGCACTCGTCGAGATGTTGCAGGGCTTGAAGATGGGGCGGCTTGCCGAGGACAAATCCTATGAAGTCTTCAACGTTCCAGCCAAGACGGGAGAGATTCGCTCTCGCGTGTTGCATCTGCGGAAGGGCGAGCGCGTACTTGTGGACGCTGCTGGCAATCCGGTGATACTACTCATCTGCGGAAACCCGATGACGCGCATTGACACGACCGACGCGGGCGCCATCGCGGTTGAGGTGACGGGTCTCGCGGCAACCAAGCCGTTCGACTTCCGCGCCCCCGCCGATGACGTTGTCCGCCAGATCACCGTGAACGAGCCAGGGATGCCGATCGCGCCTGACGTCGCATTTGCTACGCCCCCCAATCCCGGAGAAGGCATCAGCGTAACCTCGGAAAGCGAAGCGCCGTTCCTCGCCCCCATCGCGTTTCTGCCGACGGTGCTGCTTGGGTTAAACGCCGGAGGCGGAGGAGGAAACCCGATTCCCGAACCGGCAACGATGATCAGCCTCGGCGCGGGCGTTGCACTCCTCGCAGCGCGCGCTAAGCGCCGACGACGATAATCTCCGAAGGCGGCTCGGCGTTCAGCGACCGGTGGCCCGACTCGGTAACCGTTACGATGTTCTCGATGCGCACGCCGAATCGCCCCGGAAGATAGATCCCCGGCTCGACGCTGAAGCATTGCCCTACTGCGAGCGGCGATGAGCTGCCTTCGACGATCATCGGCGGCTCGTGCCCCATCATGCCGATTCCGTGCCCAGTTCGATGGATGAAACGCTCGCCGAACCCCGCGCCCTGAATGACCGCGCGCGCAGCCCGGTCCACCTCCTGGCAAGCAACACCCGGGCGAATCGCGCCGCGCCCGGCTTGGTGCGAGGCGTAAACGATGCGATAAACCTCCCGCGCCTCGTCGGACGCCTCGCCGACGGCGACGGTTCGCGTGATGTCGCTGAGGTAGTGGTCAACCTGGCAACCCCAGTCTATTACCACAATGTCTCCCTTGCGTAGCGGCGTGTCATCGCTGGTGTGGTGCGGCTCGGCTCCGTTCGCGCCGGTTGCAACAATGCAGAAGGTCGGCTGACCACCGTGCTTCAGCATCTCCATCTGCAAAAAGAACGCAACCTCGCGCTCCGTCATCCCCTCGCGAACCGAAGGTACGACCGCATCGAACGCTGCTTCTGCGATCTCCGCCGCCCTCTTCATGGCAGCAAGTTCGCTCTCGTCCTTCGACTTCCGTGCTTCAGCCATCACGTCGCCCGCCGCCTTGAAGAGCGCAGCAGGGAGCGCCGTTTGCATCCGCAACAGGATGGAAGCGGGGATCTCGTCGTCAACGCCGATGACCGCCGTCCGCAGCCCCCACTCGAGGGCGAGACTCTCGAACAGCGCTCCCGGGTCTTCGCCGTCCTTCCAATCTCGAATCTGCGCGACGCCCGTCTTCTCCGCGTGCGTGCGGCTGAGCGAAGGCACGATCATCGCAGGTTCGCCTTCAGGTCGAATCAGCATGACGAGCATTCGCTCGCCACCGCCTTCGTGAAAGTCGGCGAGGTAACCCATGCTGATGGGCGTGCCAGCAATGTAGCAGTCGAGGGCGCTGTCCGCAAGCAACTGCTGGAAGCGCTGGAGTCTGTCTTTGCGCAACGTAGCCACGGTGCGCGCATTTTGACATCGCCGTGGGTGGCAGCCGCTGCCGGTATACTACGTGTTTGTTGGCCGATCGTCCAACGGCAGGACACCAGACTTTGGATCTGGGAATCCAGGTTCGAATCCTGGTCGGCCAGCCAACTCCCTAATTGTAATCTGCAGGCTTGCGGTACTCGGTCGTCTCTCCGCTGTCAAGCCACTCGAGCCGAAGCGCGTTGCCCTGGACGCCGAGGATGCGCGCCGCGCTTCCGCCGTCATCGCTTAGGAACACGACGTAGTGCTCGCCGTTTCGAGCGACGATCTGCATTTCGCCCCTGACGTGCTTTCCGCTGCCCAAGTTCTCGATTTGGAACGAGCCGCGCGCGTCCATGCGCAAGACGTGCCCAGGCGAGTCGCTTTGCGAGTACCAGAAACCGGCGAGGTTCCGCTTCATCGGCGCGGACACCCGCTCCCAAAGGCCGCGGTACCGCTGCGCCTGGAACATCATGTTTGAAACCATCGTGGATGTCTTGGTCATTCCGGTAGTTCTAACGTTGGACAGCCGGCGCGGGGTTCCGTGTCGGGACTAACGTCCCATTAAAGCGGTGGGCGGGCTCCGTAAACGGAACCCGCCCGGGCAGGGATGGGAGGCGGAAGGAAGAAGGTGACGCTACGCTGCGAAGGCGCGCGAGGCGACTCGGCGCTTCATCTCGAGGAATCCGCCGTCCTCGGTCTCGATGCCGAGGATTGCATTCGCGCGGTCGAGGTCGTCAATGCGGAGAACGAACGTCTGGCCCGTGAGCGCTTCCAGCGTAAGGTAGTGCGCGTCGGAGTGCGCCACAACGGTGTACGTTCCCTCTACGAGCAGGTCCGTCTCGGCGCACTCCAGAAGGAAGCGCGCCGCCGCGTCGAAACGAAGGTGGAGGTGGGAGCGGCCGTTGATGCTGTCCCAGTCTCCCGCCAACATCTGTCGAATCGGAAGGTACATCTCCGCCCACTCGCCCTTGTAACGGGGCAGCTCCGCCAGGACTCTCTCAGCAGCGTAGGTCATCGAGTCGGGTTTTCCCTTCTTCGCCCCGCCGTGCCCAGGCAACGGTTGCAGGAACCTCATAAAGTCCGGCAACTCTCGCAGTAAAGACGCCTGCCGTGGCTGCCGACTCCCCCGCGCCGCCGGCGCTCCCCGCCTGCGGTAAGTGCGGGGCTGGGGTCGAAGGGATGCACTTCGCCCGCCCCGACACCGGCGGGGGCGGCATGGGCGAGCTGTGGAGGGATAGAGCCGGGTGGCATGGGCGAGCGACCGACAGCCCTCGAGTGAAGACAAGCTGTGCGCCGCTCGCCCGTGACCTTCCAACCTGCGCCCCGCGGTTCGCTCCCATCGCAAAGCAAGGAGACATGGGCGAGCGGCAGCCTGAACCCCTCAAAGCCTGCCAGACTCCGAGCCGCTCGCCAATGCCACCCAGCCCGGCGCAGAGGAGGTTGGTTGGCGCGTCTCGCGCATGGGTCCTCGCGTGGCACAGGTGCTGCACTCCTTGCAAGACACGCGAGATTAGGTCTCAGGCCGTAGCGGCATCACG
>Ga0209172_10002746_pt1 | contig 29685 bp, 25 predicted proteins | sample LarsenN4metaG_FD_184113 | JGI IMG/M metagenome (GOLD analysis project Ga0209172, IMG submission 184113) | Hot spring sediment bacterial and archeal communities from British Columbia, Canada, to study Microbial Dark Matter (Phase II) - Larsen... ... | reverse complement strand
GGTCGCCTACGGCTCCCTCCGCGCCGCTGCTCGGCCCGGTCCCAGCTTTGTTGGTGTCAGAAAGCCCCCAGGGAGCTACATTATGACTGGACCAAAAACGGGGGGCAGGTCAGAGGGACCTTTCACGCATAATGCCGGGCCCGGTATGTTTGAGTTCGCGCACCCGAATTGCTTGCTCTGGGAACAAGTCGACTCCAACTTCTAGCAGCAAAACGGGATAGCCAATTCTAGAGGTTTGGCTTGGTGATTGCTTTGGCTTTCGGTAGGTCGCGCCGAATGTTGGCTAGGGGGTGTGTTCGGGGAAAGGCGCTAACCTATCCTTGCCCTTTGCTTGCTCCTGACCAGGAGGCTCCCAATGGATCACGCTCATCGCCTGAAACGGCAGGCTACCTCGTATGGGATCGTCCTCGTCATTGCCCTTTGCTTTCTCTTACTTTCGCCGTCCGCAGCATCACAGGAAAAACACTCAGGCACCGCTGGACAGTGTGCCACCTGCCATGAGGAGGTCGCCAAAAAGTTTGCGGCCACGCGGCACGGCAAGGCCGACACATTTCAAGCCTGGGGCTTCGACCAGGGATGCGCGTCCTGTCACGAAGGCGCTGCCGCTCACATGCAGTCGGGCGATGCCTCTCAGGTGACTAACCCGACTAAACTGGCCGCTGGGGCGGCCTCCGGGACGTGCCTGAAATGCCATGGCAACCGGCCGGCACAGGCGTTCTGGAGCGGCTCGGCTCACGAAACCTCCGATCTGAGCTGCCTCTCCTGCCACAGCGTCCACAAAGCCAAGTCGCCGGAAAAGTTGCTCGCCAAGCGCACGGAAAGTGAATTGTGCTTCACTTGCCATACCGACGTGCGCAAAGCGCTCCACCAGCGCTCCACGCACCTGTTCCGGAATGAGTGGGCATCCGTGCGAGTTTCCTGCTCCAGTTGCCACTCCCCGCACGGTTCCCAGACGGAAAAGATGCTGAAGAACACCTCGCTCAACACCACCTGCTATAGCTGTCACCAGGAAAAGCGGGGCCCGTTTCTCTGGGAGCATTTTCCGGTCAAGGAAAACTGCATGAACTGCCACACTCCGCACGGCTCGAACAACCCGGGCTTGCTCACCCTGCGGACAACCTTGCTCTGCCAGCAATGCCACGTGCAAGGGATCCACCAGACTGTTGCGGGACGGCCCAACTCCACTGTACTGCTCAACCGTGGCTGCCTGAATTGCCACGGCAAAATCCACGGTTCGAACCATCCCTCGGGCAAGGATCTGGACCGCTGAGAGAGGATAGCCATGAAAAATAGAGCATACATTGCCCTATTTGCCGCTTTACTTCTTCTTTTTTTCGCGTCCATTAGTCAAGCTCAGCAAGCACCGCCGGAGCAGAAGCCGGGTACCAGCATTGCTGGAGTTCAGATCAAGTTCGACATCACCTTGGGGGGGCAAATCCGGGACATCGCCGGCTTGAAGTCGAGCAAATTCCAGTATGCGCGCGACATTCCCCGCGGCTTTTTGCTGCGCGACTTCTCTTTCGCAGCCGAAAAGCCTGACAAACCCTACTACTTCTCCTTGGTGGGAAGAGACGCGGGGGAACGCGACCAGAACTACCGCCTCCGGTTTGAAAACTACGGCAAGTATCGGCTGGACGTGGAGTGGACACAGTATCCGCGCTTCCTTGCCGACCGAACCCAGACTCTGTTCGTGGGCGCCGGCAACGGCGTGTTGACGGTGCCCGACGTGATCCAGACCGCCTTCGCGGCTGCCCCGGATGCAATCAACCCCACCGTCCCAGCGGCCCCGGATCTGACCCTGCCCGGGCTTATCCGCGGAGTGCTGGCGTCCACTCCGCTCGGTCGGCAGGAGATCCTGCGCCGTCGCTTCGGCCTCTGCTATGAATACCAGCCCGCGCAGTACTGGCGGCTGCATTTCGGTGTGCAACGGGAACTTCGTTCCGGAACTCGTCCTGCTTCGTTTGGGGCATACATCCGCGTGAACACGCCCACCGGTAGTTTCTTTGGCATGCCGGGCGTCGAGCTTCCCGAGCCGGTCAACTTCCACACCACCGAGGTCTCGACGGGCGCAAGCTACGAGCGACAGCGCGGCTTTATCGCCTTTGAGTACCTGGGCAGCCTATTCCGAAACAAGATTAGCACAGTCACATTTGACAATCCGTTCCGGATAACCGATTCCGAGGCAACGAGCGCGGGTTCCTTGAACCGCTACGCGTTCTCCCGGGCGCAAATCGACCTAGAGCCGGATAACACCGCTCACACCTTCAGCGTCATCGGGGCATACAACTTTCCCCATAATACCCGGCTGGCCGGGGCTGTCAGCTTCAGTTCCTGGAAGCAAGACGACCCGTTCCTGCCATGGACGTTGAACACGGCTGTCGTGACTGGCGTGCCTGCGGGCGTTATCCCCACCGATGCCGCCACTTTGCCCCAGCCCGACCTGAACGGCAAGGTCTTCACCCACAGCGAGGACTGGGCACTTTCTTCGCGGCTCACCGATTCGTTCCGCCTCACCCTGCGGTATCGGCTGTACGACTACAACAACGACTCGGACCGCATCCTCTTCCCTGGCTTCGTGGGTCGCGGGGACAGTTTCTGGCGCTCCACGGTGGGTGGGTTACCCATCGAAAGCGAGCTAGCTGGCTACTTCCGGCAGCGCTCCTCGGTGGAAGCGGTGTGGCAGCCAATCAAGCAGTTTTCTTGGAAAAACAAGTTCGGCTGGGAGGGCTGGAACCGGGAAGAACGCCAGGTTGGCCGCACGAACGAATGGATCGGCAAAACGCAACTGATCTGGAAGCCCATCAAGCGATTCTCCACCAAAGCTCACTATCACTACGCCAACCGGATTCCTCGCGGGACCTACAACCCGGGCTTGGAGTACTCCCAGTTGCGCATGTTTGACCAGGCGCACCGGCTCCAGCACAACGCCGACGTCCGCTTCCAATTCGACGTCAACGACCAGTTCAATTTCACGGGTGCTTACCAGTACGACAGTAACCGGTACGATACGAATTTCTACGGCGCCGCTACCTCTTTGCAGGGCTTCGTCACCGTGGAAGCCAACTACATTCCCAATGAACGCGTTTCCTTCCGCATTAACTACACCCATGAGCGGCTGCGCAGCACCTACCGTTCGATCTCCCGTAAGCCGAGTGGCGCGGATCCGAACAACGCGTTCGTTCGAAACAACCGCGATCGGCTGGATAGTGTCGGGGCTGGTCTCTCGCTGACAGGGTTCGAGGACAAACTGAGCTGGGACACCGACTACACGTTCTCCGGTTCGCGTCTCCAGATCAGCACCTTCAACCCCCTCACCATCACCGCGGACAACGTTCTGAATGCCCAGGCGTTTCCTTTCCCGGAGATCGAGGACAATCTCCACGAATTCCGGACCACGGTCAGTTACCGCTTCCGACCCAATGTGCAACTGGGCGTGCGTTACCTGTTCGAACCGAGGGCGTTGCAGGATTTCACCTGGGACGTCATGTCACCGTATGTCCGGGGTATTGAGGCGCAACCGGAGAATGACTTGCGGCGGTACCTGTTCCTCGATGCCCGCGACGGGGATTACCACGGGCATGCCGCAGCCATCTTCCTGCGATACACGTTCTAAACTTCTCGCCGGTGGAGGGTGTCGCTCCAGATAGCTCGCGTAGTGCGCAGTTTCTGAGGCGGACTTGGTGCTTTGCTACCTTCGTAGAACAGCTGGTAGATTGGCACTTCCAGCGCCCGCGCAAACTTCTCCAGCGTCTCGACGGCCGGCACCGTGTGTCCGTTTTCGACCCGAGAGATGTACGCGCGCAACAGCCCCGTGCGATGTTCCACATCGCCCTGGCTCAGCTTCTTCGCTTCCCGGTTCTCCCGCACCCTCTCTCCAATCAGCAGGACGATTTTCTCTCTTGATAGCCGACGCTTCTGCGCCCCCCGAGCTAGCCGGAGGAAAGGCTGTGCGTCAATGAGGTCTGGCGCCCCGCTTAGCCAGCAGGCTCGTATAGCTTGGGCCTAGAGCGTGGAGCCGGCGGGACGCTCTCCTTCTGCTTCTTCCGGGTGCATCAGGCCGAATTTTTTCATTTTGTAGCGCAGGGCGTCGCGGCTGATGTCAAGCAGGCGCGCCGCGTGGGTTTGGTTGCCGCTGGCCTGGCGCAGGGCCAGCTCGACCAGGGCGCGTTCGATTTCTTCCAGCGAAGTGCCGCCTTCGGGGATGGAAAGCGGAGGCAGCCAGCGGCCGTTGGGCAGCGGCTGGCCGCCCGTAGGTGGCGAAGCGGTGTGCTCAAACGCGGTCACGCCGGCGTGCGGCTGCGTAACCGAGAACGGCAGGTAGTCCGGGCGCAGCATCGGCTCGTCTTCGAGGATCATGGCCCGCTCGATGGCGTTTTTCAGCTCGCGGACGTTGCCCGGCCAGTCGTAGTTGAGCAGCAACCGCCGGGTTTCTTCGCTGATGCCGCGCACCGACTTGCGGAACTTGTGGTTGTAGTGCTCCAGGAAAAAATCCACCAGCGGCAGGATGTCTTCTTTGCGCTCGCGCAGCGGCGGCAGAAAAATAGAAATAATCGCCAGGCGGTAGTAGAGGTCCTGGCGGAAGTGGCCTTCGCGCACGGCGCGCTCTAGGTCGCGGTTGGAGGCCGCGATCACGCGCACATCCACCTGGATGTCGCGCACGCCGCCCACCCGGCGGATCACCTGGTCTTCCAGCACGCGCAGCAGCTTGACCTGCAAGAACGGTGAAAGCTCGCCGATTTCGTCGAGGAACAGTGTGCCGCCGTCGGCCATTTCGAACAGGCCTTTCTTCGTGGCCTTGGCGTCGGTGAAGGCGCCCTTCTCGTGGCCGAACAGCTCGGATTCGAGCAGCGTCTCCGGAATAGCGGAAACGTTGATGGCCACAAAAGGCTTGTCCTGACGCGAACTCTGGTAGTGGATGGCCTTGGCGATCAGGTCCTTTCCAGTGCCGCTTTCGCCTTGAATCAGGATGGTGGTGGCCTCGCTCGAAGCCACCTTGCGCACGAAGGCCATCAGCTCGGTTACCTTGCGCGAAACGCCCACCACGTCGTGGTAGCCGGCGCGCCGGCGCACTTCGCCGCGCAGCGATTCCACTTCGCCGCGCAGCCGGGTGGCCTCCAGCGCGTTCTGGATGGTGATCTGGAGTTCGTCGAAGTCCAGGGGCTTGCCGATAAAGTCATACGCGCCCAGTTTGATCGCCGCTTTTACGTCGTCGAGTTGCGGGTCGGCCGTAATCATGATCACCGCGCGGGAATCGCCTGGCTGCTTGAGCTTCTCGAGCACTTCCAGGCCGCTCAGGTCGGGCAGGCGCACGTCGAGCAGCACCAGTTCGGGTGACTCGTCCTGGGTCAGGCGCAGGGCGGCCGTACCGTTTTCGGCCTCCAGCACCTCGTAGCCCCATTCCTCGCATTTCTGCCGGAGCGACCAGCGGACGAGCTTCTCGTCATCTACAATCAGGATTTTGGGTTCGGCCATGACGCTCTCACTTTAACTTTACTACGGAGCATGCTGGCTTGTCGCGCGCGGCCCCTGCCCGACCCATGGACGGCTTGACGGGCTTGCGCGACGGCTGCTAGCGTCTTGCCCGCATGCAAAGGAAACGGCAAGGCCCGCTCCTCGTGCTCGGCCCGCACGCGGCGGGAAGCCAGGCCCCGGCCACTGGCGCCAGGAAATCCTTCGCGCAGGTCGAGCGCATGTCCGTCGAGTTAGGCCCCGGGCGGGCCGAGCGCCAGGATGCGCAGCTACCGCCACTGGCGCTTTTGGCCCGTTTCCTCGCGGCGCTGCACTTTTCGGAGACTCTGCTGCTTGAAAACCGGGAAGTGCCTGCCGTGCTGCAGCTCTTCCGCGCACTTTTCGACCGTGTCCGCTTCGAGCCGTAGCCTGCCGGATGGCTGTGCCGCCGAAAACGCTTGTCCTGGTGAACCCCGCGTCGGGCAAAGGCGCGGCATCGCGCCAGGCCAAGCTCGTAGCTGAACTGCTGCGCAAGCGCGGCTGCGCGGCGGAGTTCGTCGAATCCACCAGCGCTGCGGATCTCCGCACCTGTGCCCAGCAGGCACGGGCGGCAGGCTTCCAATGCGTCGCGGTGATGGGCGGCGATGGCGCCGTGCACCACGCCCTGCAGGGTGTATTCGGCACCGGGGCCGCGCTGGCCGTCTTTCCTGCCGGCCATGGCAACGACGTTGCCGCGGCGCTGGGTCTCCCCGCGGATCCGGTAGCAGCGGCTGACTTGTTTTCGCGCTGTGTCGCGCGGCCCGTGGATGTGCTGCGCGTGTCTTTCCTGCGCGAGGCTGCGGACGAGCTGGGAACCAGCGGCGCAGCCTTCTGCCTCGGTGTTGCCGGCGCTGGCCTCGACGCGGAAGCTGCGCGCGCGGCTGAGACGCGCTTTCCCGGGCTGAACGGTGCGGCGCGGTACATGGCTGCCGCGCTATGGTCGCTGTTTTCCTTTGAGCCGTTTCCCCTGACTGTCGAGCTGGACGGCGAGCGCGTGCTGGAGGGTGCCCCTGCTATCGTGGCCGCTGTGGCCAGCGGCCCGTGTTACGGCGGGGGAATCCGGATTGCTCCCGGGGCGGTGATGGATGATGGGGAAATGGACTTGACCGTTGTCGCGCCGCTTTCCTGGGCGCGTGCCTTGGAGGTGGTTCCGCTCCTGCTGCGCCCCGCAGGGGCTGGCGGGGAGTTGCGCTGGCCGGAGATGCGACGGTTCCGCGGACGCCGTGCACGGCTCAGCACAGACCGGCTGGTGCCGTTTCAGGCCGAAGGGGAATTGCTGGGCACCACGCCGGTGGAAGCGGAACTTCTGCCCGGGGCCATCCGCGTGTTTGCGCCGGACCAGGTCTGACCGCGCAGCCGGGGAACTGCAGCGGGCGTTCTGTGCGAATCGCCTGCGGAAGGCGGCTACTTGTCGCCCTTTTTCTTGTCCAAGCGGAGATTGATGGTGATTTCGCTGCGGTTGTCCAGGCTGGAGATGGTTCGCTTGCTCGAGCCCAGGCCCTCGTGCTCGGCGTAAATTTCGTATTCCGCGTTCGGGTCGAGGCCGCTGAAACGATACTTTCCTTCGTCGTCCGCAATGAAGGTGCGCACCACGGTCGTCTTTAGGTTCTTCAGGTAGACAATGCTGGCGGGAACGGGGTTGTCGTCCTTGTCCACGACGATGCCGCGCACGGTGCGCGTGCGCACCCGGTCCTGCTCTGCGGCTGCGCCCGCGGAACTCGCGGCAGAGCTTACGAGCAGCACCGCTGCAGCCAGCAACAAGAGGCTGGGCGCAACGGGCGCGGCTTTCCAGGTCTTGCTCACGGTTTCTTCTCCTTCTCCCCTGCCGCCGGTTGCATCCGGAAGACCATGTCCTCCCGGTCGCCTGCACGACCGTTTGTCTTGCGGGTCTGGTCCTGGTAGCCCTTGGCGGTAACCGTCAGTTCGTACTCGGCTCCGCCGGGGACGCGCACGGCGAACTCACCGCGGCGATCGGAAATCGCCCGCCAGCGGACTTTCTTCTCGCCAGCCCGCCGGATGGCAATCTCTGCTCCGGGCAGCGCCAGCCCTTTCTCCGTAAACACCGTGCCGAACAGCAGGAAGTGCATCCGCGCGGATGCTGCCTGGGCCTTGTCCTGCACGTCAGCCCGAGCCATCGGCGCGGTGGGGGCCGCAGAAAGGACCAGCATGAGCAAGGGCGTCAGAGTCGTCCTGCACCAGGTAGGATGAGCCTCGGGAGGGAAGGGATGCCGGAAGGGTTCGCAGGAGATACTAGCGCTCGTCCTCCTCGTCCTCGAAGTCCTCATCCTCCGACTCCTTGTCGCCTTCTTCTTCCTCGTCCTCCTCGTCTTCGTCCTCTGAGAGGACGTTCAGCAAGACGGGGTGCGTCTGCACCACTTCCAGTTCGACTTCGCATTCCGGGCAACTCAGGATTTCTCCTTCCTCGACCTCGTCCTCGTCCGCGTCGAGCACGGCCGCGCAATCCGGGCACTTCAGCATGGACTTCACCTCCCGGGGAAATCCTACCACGCCCTAGGTCGGCGTATTATATACCGCTGCTGTCAAGCCCATCGGGCCGGGTAGGCAACGGCAAAACGAGGAGCGAAGATGGCCAGCAGGCACGAGTATCCCGATCAGCCGGTCGTGGGTGTGGGCGGCGTGGTCATCACCGAAGGCCGCGCGCTGCTCATCCGTCGCGGCTCGGAACCGCTCAAGGGCCGCTGGTCCATTCCCGGCGGAACACTCGAGCTAGGCGAAACCCTGCTGGAGGGCGTGGTGCGCGAACTGCGGGAAGAGACCGGGCTCGAAGTGCGTGTGCTCGACCTGATCGAGGTCTTTGAGCGGATCTTCCCCGAACCCGACGCCAGCCCGCCAGGCACCAGGCGGAGGCCGCAATTCCACTTCGTCATTCTCGATTATCTCTGCCAAACCGTCGGCGGCTCGCCTCGGCCGGGGAGCGACGTCACCGAAGTGGCCTTGGCCACGGAGGAAGAGCTGGCCGGCTACGGTCTAACCCCCACCGCCACGCGCATCGTGCGCAAAGCCTTCGCCATGGCTCGTGCCCGCGCAGCGTCAGCCCGCGAGTAGGCTCTGACAGAGGGCAAGGAAGTGGCCGACCTGTGGGGCGAGTCCGCGGGCGGAGGCTCTGGGGCCGTTCCCGCTCGGGAGGATGGCCACTTGCAGGCCGGCCGTGCTTCGGAGAGGGCGCGTCTCTGCCAAGTACTTTTCAATATAACGCTAAGCCCCGGCGTAACGGCCCACCAGCCAGTTCCACCGGATGCGCAGCAGGTCGCCCACCATGCGCATCCCGTCCTGCAGGACGCGCACCTTGCTCCCGGGGTCGTGCGACCAGCGCACCGGAATCTCCACCGCCCGCAGCCCGTGACGCTTGGCCAGGAACAGGATTTCCGGATCAAAGCCGAAGCCTTCGATGCGCTGCTGCTCGAAGACAATCCGCGCGGGTTCCCGGCGAAAGGCCTTGAAGCCGCACTGTGTGTCCACGAACGGCAGGCCGGTGAGCAGGCGGACGGTCCAGTTGAAGGCCACGCCGGCCAACTCGCGCCAGCGGGACTGATGCGCGGTGATCAGGCTGCGGTCGAGCGCGCGCGACCCGATGGCCACATCGCAGGTGTCGAGCGCGGCGAGCAGCTTACCGGCTTCTTCGATGGGGGTGGAGAGATCGGCGTCGGTGATGAGCACCAGGCGCCCGCGGGCCTCCAGGAAACCGCGGCGGACGCTGAAGCCTTTGCCCCGGTTGCGCTCGTTGGACACCAAGTGCAGGTCCGGGCGATGGGCCTGGAGTTGAGTGACGATCTGCGGCGTGGTATCCGTCGAGCCGTCGTCCACCACGATGACCTCTGCCGCGAGTCCTCGCCCGGCGAGGTAGTGAAAAATCTCCATCAGCGACCACAGCAGGCGCTGCTCTTCGTTGTAGGCGGGGACAACAATGGAAAGCTCCAGCGTCATCGCTCTTCCCCGCCTGCGGCGGGCCAGCCGTAGCGCCCCACCAGCGGGACAAACCGGCAGTAGTGGAGGACTTCAGAAAGCATCTGGGCACCCTTCTTGCGCAGCCGGAGCAGTTCCTGCTGGTGTTCGTCGCCGACGGGAATCACCAGCCGGCCGCCCTCGGCGAGCTGGTCGGCGAGCGGCGGAGGGACGCGCGGCGCCGCGGCCGTAACGACGATGGCGTCATACGGGGCGTGCTCGGGCCAGCCCAGTGTTCCGTCGCCCGTGCGGATGTGCACGTTGGTGCAACCCAGGCGCGTCAGGCGCTCGGCGGCGGCTTCTGCCAGCGACGCGTGACTCTCCACAGAAAACACTTCGCGCGCCAGACGGGAAAGCACGGCTGCCTGATAGCCCGATCCGGTGCCTACCTCGAGCACGCGTTCGCTCCCGGTCAGCTCGAGCGCCTCGGTCATCGCCGCGACCATGAACGGCTGGGAAATCGTCTGGCCCTCGCCGATGGGTAGCGGCTGATCCGTGTAGGCCAAGGGGAGATACTCCGGCGGAACAAACTCGTGGCGCGGCACCGCCAGAAACGCTTCGAGCACGGCCGGGGTGACAATGCCGCGCTCGCGAATCTGCTCGGCCACCATCTCCCGCCGCGCCTCGTCGAGCTCAGGAATCCGCGGCGCGGGCCCGGGCCTGCCGTTGCTCCTCATCTTCTCTCGTTCATCAGCGTTCCGGGACGCGGACCCCGACTTATCGGGCGGCTACACGGCCTGCAGGTGGCGCTCCCAGGCGCGGGTGGCGAGGATTTCTGCGATCTGGCCGAGCGCGAAGTCAATCTCCCGGTCGTCGTTGTAGAAATGCGGCGAGAGGCGGATGCCAGCGCCCGGACGGTAATCCACCAGAATGTCGCGCGCGAGCAGCTCGCGTTCAACCTCGCGGGCGTGCGGGCAGTCCACCGAGACGGTGCCGCCACGCTCGGCCGGCTGCAGCGGAGTGTGCACACGCCATCCGCGGGCCAGTGCACCCTCGATCAGGCGCGTGGTCTGCCGGACGGACTTTTCGCGGATGCGCGCGACGCCCGCCTCCCGGACAACCTCCAGCCCCGGCTGGCAGGCGTAGAACGCGGGAATCTGCGTGGTGCCGCTGAGGAAACGGAAGGAATCCTCGCGGCGGTCAATCGGCCCCACCTCGAAGTTGAAGGGTCGCTTGTGCGCGAACCAGCCGGTGAACGTCGGCCGGAGCTTTGGTCGCAGATCCTCGCGGACGTACAGATAGGCGACGCCGGGCCCGCCGCACAGCCACTTGAGCACGCCGCCGACGGCGAAGTCGGTGCCCCACCCGTGCAGGTCGAGCGGCACGGTGCCCGCCGCCTGGAAGACGTCGAGCACTACATGCGCACCGACCCGGTGCGCCCGCTCGATGATGGCCCGCGCATCGATAATCGTCGCGCTGCGAAACAACACGTAGGAAACCGGCACCAGGAGCGTTTGCTCGTCAATCGCTGCCAGCAGCTTCTCGAGCGGAACGCGCAGCCCGTCTTCACTCTTGACGATTTCGACGCGCGCCCCGCGAGCGCGCTGCTCAAGGTAGAAGTACAGGATGGAAGGGAACTCCAGGTCCACGAGCACGACCTTGTTGCGCGGCGCGGCAAAGTCGAAGCAGGAGGTGATGACGGCCTGCGTGGTGGTGACGTTGGTGTGCAGGGAAATGTCCTGCGGCGCGGCGCCCAGGATAGGCGCGAGCTGCGCGGCGACCTGTCCGGCCAGGTCCCACCAGGTTTCTTCCCAGGCGCGCACGCCGCGCGCGGCCCACGTCCGGGCGTATTCCTGCATTTTGTCGAATACCCCGCGAGGCATGGCGCCGAGCGAGTTGCTGATCAGGTAGGTGGTGCTCGCCAAGCTCGGGAACTCGGCTCGCCATTTCAACAGATCATCCATCGCGCTTCCCCGTCGGCCTTGCCCGCACAAAGTAACACAAAGAGAGCAGGGCGAGCCACGGCAGGCCGGCCTGGATGGTGATGCGCATGCCCGGCGCCCACCAGGTGGAGGCGAGCACGGCCAGGAGGGCCGCCAGGCCGGCCAGCGAAGTCCAGGGGTAGCCTGGCGCGCGCACGGCCAGCGCGCCGCAATGGCGGCGCCGGAACGCCAAGTGTGTCGCAAAGATCATGATCCACACAAACAACCCGCCGAAAAATGCGGCGCCGAGCATGTAGAGATAGGCCGTCTCACGAAAGCGCAGCATCAGCGGCACTGCTGCGGCCATACCCACGCTCGAGACCAGCAGGGCGATCACCGGTGTGCCTCGTCGGCTGACCCGGCCCAGCGCGGCCGGCGCGTATCCCCCGCGCGCCAGCGAAAAGAGCATCCGCGAAGTCAGATACAGGTTGCAGTTCATGCTCGACAGCGCGGCGGTCAGCACCACGAAATTCATCACTCCGGCTGCGGCGGGGATGCCCGCCGTCTGGAAGACGCGCACGAACGGGCTTTCGCGCAGCCCGGCCTCGGTCCACGGCATTACGCCGACAAGGACCGTAACGCCGCCGATGTAGAACACCGCCAGGCGAAACAACGTGCTGCGCAGCGCGCGCGGCACAGCAGTTTCCGGGTGGCGCGCTTCGCCCGAAGTGACGGCCACCACTTCGATCCCCAGATAGCTGAAGATGGCCATGGCCACGCCCAACCCTACGCCGCGCCAGCCGTTCGGCAGGAATCCGCCGTGGGCCGCGTAGTTCGCCGCGCCGAGCGGCTCGAATCCCACGCCCAGGAGCAGTGCGCCGCCCAGAATCAGGAACAGGACAATCGTCACCACCTTGATCATCGCGAACCAGTATTCGAACTCGCCGAAGCTGCCCACACTGCGCGCGTTGACGTACACGAGCGAGGAGGAGAAGGCCGCAATCCACACCCAGTCGGGCACGCCGGGAAACCAGTAGTGGCAGTAGATGGCCGCGGCGACCACTTCGCTGCCGATGGCTACTACCTGCGCCGCCCAGTAGGAGTAGCGCATGGCAAAGCCGGCCCACGGGTGCAGGTACATTTCGGCGTACACGCCGAACGAGCCGGCCACCGGATGGGCCACCACCATTTCCGCCAGCGCCCACATCAGCAGCAGGGCAACCACCGCTCCGGCAGCGTAGCTCAGGATCACACCTGGGCCGGCCAGGCGCACGGTCACGGCGCTGCCCAGAAACAGCCCGGTGCCGATGGCACCGCCGAGCGCAATCATGGCCAACTGGCGCGGCGTAAGCTGCCGCTCGAGTCCGCCTTCGCGCTCGAGAATCTCCGGAGTGGTGCTCGGTGGATTCACCGTCTCGATGGTCGGGCACGCATCGTACCAGAAGCTGCTCAACCCTCGCGGGGATTGCTGCGAACCACCGGCCTGTTATGGCTTGGCCGGAAAGCATTGGTTGCGGTTTTATTGCTGCGTGCCGGCGGAATCTTATGTGCTGCTCTTGCTGCTGGCGCCGGCGGTGATGGCCCCGAGCGCGCTGGTGGCGGGCCTGGCGTCTTACTCCTGCTGGCGCACGGGGCATTTCGTCTTCCGCTTGCTGTGGCCTTTTCTGCCCGCATTGTGGGTCGCGCTGCCGGCTGGCGCAGCGCCTACCGGAAGCGCTTCTTGAACTTGATGTCCAGGCCGAAGGTGCCGTTCTGGTCGCGCAGGGCCACCACGGAGAGGTCGCGGTTGATGTTGTACTCGACTTGGATGACCTGCTGCTGCGCCCCGGTAACGTTGGTGATGTAGGTGATGACCAGGTCGCGGGTGAGCTGCTGCTCGATGGTGACGCGCGCGGTGGCGTTCTGCTCGCTGCCGGAGCCGGCTAGGAAGGGATCCACGCGGAAGCGGCTGATGCCGAAGAGCCGCCCGATGCGCCCGGTCACCTCGCTGGAGAGCGCTTCGCCCAGCAGGCGTCCCGCGCCGAGTTCCGGCGCCTGCTCCTGTGTGGCGCGGCGCAACTCGCTTTCCTCGCCCGTGCGGCCCACGGAGAGCAGCGCAATCACGTCGCTCGAAGGCAGCGGCGGATCAGAACGGTAGGAGAGCCGCAACTGGTCACTGCGCCCGGTGAAGTTGACGGTAACTTCGTACTGGCGAATCGTGGTGACGGCTTCGACGTCAATCTGTGGCGGCCCGAAGGGCTGGAAGTTGATGTCCCCGCGCGCCAGCCGGTAGCGGTTGCCGCGGAAGGTCATTTCCCCGCCGAGCAGATGGATGTGTCCGACGAAGAGCGGATGCTCCCAGGTGCCGCGGGCGCGGATGTCGGCCTCCGTTTCGAGGCGCCCGCCGCTCCATTCCATGCGCGCATCGGGGGTGGAAGCGGCTTCGATGTCGAACTGCAGGTTGCGCAGGAACTCCGAGGTAGTGGCCGGGCCGCGTGGCCCCCCGCGGCTGAGGATGATCTGCGAAGGCAGGTCGTAGCCTTCGGCCATGAGCAGCCGTTCAACGGTCACGCGGCCGGAGAGCAGGCTCGAGGCCGGTGAGCCGGAGAGGCGCAGTTGTCCGCCGGCCAGCCAGCTCATGCCTTCGGGGTAGCGGATGCGGACGCGCGTGGCGCGGGCCGTGATGTCGTAGCGGAGCGGCCCGTTGCCGTAACTGACCGAGCCGCTCAGCAGCAAGCGGCCGCCGCCGGCTTCCGCCGTGACGTTGTCAAACAGCAACCGGCTGCGGTCAAAGACGAAGTCACCGCGAATCTGGCTGAGCCCGGTGGGAATCTCTCCGTAATTGGCGGAGACGTTTTCCAGGCGCACCCGGCCGGTAATCCGCGGGCTGGAGAGCGTGCCTTCGATGCCTGCATTCACCTGGGCCACGCCGCGCGCTTCCAGTTCCGGCAGGAAGCCGCCGGCCAGGCGCAGGTTCACCGTGCCGTCCAAGCGCAGGTTGAGCTGGCGGTCGCCGGCGAAGCGCGCGTAACCGGAGATGGAGAAATCAGTGTCTGGCCCGCGGATGTGCGCCTGCTCGACGCGCACTTCCTCGTTGCGGTAGGTGACGCGCAACGGGCCGACGTTTTCCAGTTGCAGGTACTGGTAGTTGAACTCCAGCCGGGAGACGTCGGTTTCAATGGCCAGCGTCTCCGGGCGGGCCAGCGCGCCGGAGAACCACAGGCGGCCGTCGGCGCGGCTGTGCCCGGTCAGCGGGCGCAGACGGAAGGCCGCCTGGATAAACGCGTCGAGGTCAATGCCCTGTACGGTCAGGTCGCCGGTCAGGGGGTAGTCGCCGCCGAGGACTAGGTCGAGGCGGCCCTCCACGCGGCCAGTTTCCATCGCCGATTCCAGATCCAGGCGCACTTGGCGCCCGTCGGCGCGCAGGCGGCCCTGGAAGCTGCCCAGCACGTCCTCGCCGACGCGCAGGTCCACGATGCGCACGTTGCCTTCCGCCGTCGGCGCCCGCAGGGGTCCCTTGCCGCCGACGTGGAAGCTCAACTGGCCGCCCAGCGGCAGCCGCTCGGTCTGGATGCGGCGAATGCTTTCGAGCGGCACAACCGCGCCGTCCACGTCGAACTCCACCTCCCCTGCCGGGAGGCGATAGAGGAGGTTGCCGGTGATCCGCCCCGTGCCCTTGCGCAGTTCGGCGTTGGCTACACGAATCTCGTCTTTGCGCACAGCGAGCTGGCCGCGGACGCGGTCGAACTCGAACCCCCAGGCTTCCACCTCCGCCAGGTCCACCAGCCCGGTCAGTTCGGGATCGGCGCGGGTGCCCCGGCCGCGGAACTGTCCGGTCAGCAGCCCGCGCGCCGGATAGGACGTACCAAAGATATCCTGCAGGCCATCACTCGGAGTGCGCTCGAGGTTGGCTTCGAAGCCCCAGCGGTTCTCCGGACGGAAGCCCCAGTCGTTCAACTCCAGCCAGAGATCCAGCGCGGCGCTGGAGCGGCCGCGGCGCGCGTGGCCCCGTTCGAGCCGGAAGCCATCCGGTGAGTAGGTGATCTCGCCGCCGACTTCGTCCCAGTAGAGGCGGTCGTAGGCGGCCTCCAGGGCTTCCAGGCGCCCGATGAACGTGGGATGGCCGAGCCGACCGAGCACGCGCCCCTGCCAGCGGGCGCGGCCGGTGATGCGCCGCGGCTCCGCATCTTCTCCGCGCAGGCGATTGATGAAGTCGTTCCAGGGGAGCAGGTCCTGGGCTTCCAGGTTGAGCAGCAGGGCGGAGTCACGGGCGCCGAGCGGGCCGTCCATGGTCATCCGGCTGGTAGGCGTGGAGATTTCGCTCTGGCGCAGGTCCACGCGGTCCTGGGCCATGATCCAGTGAAAATCCAGCCGCGCCGAAGTGGGGATTTCGCCTTCCACCGGCTCGAGTGGCCGCGACCAGAACGACGTGCCGCGGGATTCGACCCGCTTGAAGTCCTTCTCCCACGTGGTGACCGATTCCACGTCCACGCTGCCGTTCCAGTGCAGGCGCGCCACGGGGAAGCTCGGATGGTCCATGGCGGCCAGCACCTGTTTCAGGCTCATGCCCCGCGCGCGTGAGTCCACGCGGAACCTTTGCCCCTCGAAGAAAAACTCCAGGCGGCCGATGATCTCTCCGCCCACCACGCGCACGCGCATGTCCGGGACAATGATCTTCTGGCCTTCCACATGGAAGTGGCCGTCGAGGGAAATGTCGGAGGCGTGGAACCACTTCCAGCGGGTGGTGATGTCCTGCGCGTCAAAGCTGCTGCGGAACTCGAACCGGCCGTTGGGGTTGCCCATCTCACCGAGGAAGCGCACCCACCCGGACGGCGTGTTGGGCTTGCGCATGATCGTGCGCAGGTCGGCTAGGTCCAGTAGGGCGTCGAAACGGGCCGTCCACCGCGGCTTGGCCAACTCGCGCACGGAAGCCGTGAAGCGGAAGTCGGACGTCGGCAGTTTCCATTGTGCCTCGTGCAGCTCGAAGGCGTCGCGCTGCAAAGTGAAGCGCGCGAGGATGTGGTTGGGGAAGGGCAGATAGCGCTTGGCGACGAGGATCATCTGCTCCCAGCGGAACAGGCCCTCGTAGCGGTCGCCGGCAGGAGCGCCCGTGGGCGCCCGGTGGTAGTCGAGCGCAAAGTTCATGCGCCCGCCTTCCGCTACCAGCGGGGTGCGCACGTTGTTGTAGAGCACTTCGCCGTCGTTGAGCCGCAGCCTGCTGATGGCTAGGTCGAAAAGCCGCTGGTGCTGGGGCTTGGGGGAGGGCGCGCGCGGCGTTCGCGGAGCGGGCACATTGCTGCGGCCCTCGGCGTCGAAGCGCACGTGCACCCGGGGCCGCTCAATTCGCACCTCGTCCAGGGCAATTTTGCGGCGGAAGAAAGAATCCACGCGCACGTCCACCACCAGCAGGTCGGCGTGGAAGAGCGGTGGCGTGCCCTCGGGCTCGCGCCCGCGCACAGTGAAATCCACCAATTCTGAGCGCAGGCTGAAGGGCCGGAAGCGGAACTCGCGCAGCTCGACTTTGCCGCCGGTCATCTTCTCGACTTGGCTGACGACCAAGTCGCGCATCCAGCGCGCTCCCGTGCCCGTGTGCAGGAGAAGCAAGCTGGCGGCAACGAGCAGCAGCACGACAAGGCTCAGGATGCCGAGCCAGCGCTTCCACCGGAACCGGAGCTTCCGCTTCATGCGCCCGGACCTCGCCACAAAACCTCGATCTTCAGGCGCGGCCGGACTTCATCGAGCCAGCGCGCCGCCCGCTCGCTGATCTGCCGCTGGATGAGCACTTCGCGGATCTGTTCCTCCACCTGCTCGAGCGGCGGAGCCGCCTGGCCGCGGGCGGCAAGCTGCGGGACGAGTTCACCCTGGTAGTACGCCTCAATGGCCGCGGGCTCGACCGCCGCGGCCGGGCGGAACCGGTAGTCCAGATACCCGGCCAGATAAAGCTGGCGCTCGACTAGCCGCCGTACGGCCGCCTCCGTCAGGCCCAGCTCCCGCAAGCGTGCCTGGTAGGCCTCAGGCGACGCGAACTGGCTGCGCACGCGCTCCATTTCGCGCTCGATGCGGTCCCCACTAGGTCGCGGATACTGCGCCAGATTCGCCTCCGCCTGCACGATCCACTGCTCGACGGCTTGCCGGAGCAACTGCTCGTGGTCGGAAGCGCCGTCGCCGACAAGTTGCTGGAAGCGCGCCAGCTCGCGTAACTCGCTCAGCGTGATGATGTCGTCTTCGATGCGGGCCACGATGCGGTCTACAACCTGCTGGTGTGCCAGCGAGGCCCAGCCCAGTAGAATCGCGCCCAAGATCCAGAATCGCATCAGAACACCGACCCGAAGTTGAAAAAGAACTGGAAGCGCGGCAGCCGCGTCACCTGGATGCCTTGGCCCGCCGGGCAGCGCGGGTCAGCGGGCAGTGCGCCGGAGCAGAACTCAAACCGCGCCGGGTTGAGCTGAAGGCCCAGGTCGAAGCGCACCGGCCCGACGGGCGTCTGATAGCGAAATCCCAGGCCGATGGTGTGCGACAGGTAATTCAATTCCGGCTGCTCTTCCGGCGCGCGGCCGGGATCGAGCGGAGGTGGCGCCCAGCGGAAGGTGATGCGGTTGGCGCGCGTGAAGACGTTGCCCGCGTCGTAGAACACCGCGCCACTGATGCGCTCGCCCACCCACGGCAGGCGCATCGGGAAGCGTAGCTCCTGGTTGAAGATGAGCATGGCCAGCCCGCCTACCGGGAAGCCCGTTGCAGGGTTGCGCGGGCCGGCTTGGTTCAGTCCAAAACCGCGCAGCGAGTTGCCGCCGCCGGCGAAAAAGCGCTCGGGGAGCGGAATATCGTTTCCGGTGGTGGTGCCCAGCGGTTCCTGGATGCCCACGCGCAGGGAGCGCGCAAACACCAGCCACCTTCCGAAGGGGTGAAAGGTGGAGTTCTGGAAAAACAGCCGGACGAAGCTGGCGCTCGAGCCGAACGCGCGGAGAGCCAGGCCGAGGTCGGCGATATAAAGGTTGCCCTTGGCGGGGTCGGCGGGATTGTCGCGGGTGTCATGGATCCAGGTCAGGCCGAGGGCCGAGATCTTGGTGGGCTGGCTGAACAGGGGGATCTGCTCCGGGGGGACGCGCAGCGAGGCGGGGTCTACCAGCACGCGCCGGAAAGAGTAGCGGTAGAGCAGCGAAGTAATCGGCGAAAGTGACTGCGTCAACTGGGCGGAGGCCTCGTAGCGCTGGGCGGTGAAGGTGGTGACGTCGCGGGTCTTGTCGGCAAAGCCCGTCATCAGCAGGCTCAGGGAAGGCTTGGCCAGGAGGTTGGGGGCTGCATAGCTGAGCAGAGCGCGGCCCTGCAGCGTGCTGGCGCGCAGCTTCAGCGCAATGGTGTGTGCGCGGCCGGTGAAGTTGGCCCGCGTGATCTCGAAGATGCCGCGCGGGCTGACGCTGAAATCGCCGCCCACCGGGTCGCCTGCGCCGCCCAGCCGCTGCACTTCCACGCCGCCGCCGTAGGCCATGGTGTACCGCTTGGCTTCTTCCACGGCGACCACGATGGTCTTGTTCGGGTCGGTGCCTTCTGGATTCTGTGCCGCGATGGTCACCCGGCTGAAGATGCCCAGGTTGTACAGCCGGCGTTGTGTATCCACCACGTCCACGGCGCGCAGCGGCCCGCCGGGCTGCAGCTGCACTTCGCGGGAAATCACACCGCGACGCGTTTGTTCGTAGCCGCCGATGAGCACTTGCTTGACGGTGATCTGCCGGCCTTCCGTGATGCGGTAGGTCAACCGCACGCGGTTCGGCGCCACGTATTGCACGGCGGCTTCAAACTGCACTTCCGGGAAACCTTCGTTGAAGTAGTGCCTGAGGATGACGTCGCGGTCCGTCTCCACGTTGGCTTCCGAGTACGGCTGGCCGGGCACCGAAGCCAACCCTACGCCCACTAGCTGCTCGTCGCTGACCTTTTCGTTGCCCTCCAGATGCAGCTCGGCCACCCGGGTCTGCGGGCCTTCGGTAACATGGAAGCGCACGAACAGGTCGCCTTCCTTGCCGGCGTAGTCGTCCAGAATCTCGCTGCGGATCTGCGCCTGGAGGAAGCCGTTCGATTCGTAGGTGAACTTCAGCGTTCCTTCGTCGGCGCGCAGGAGCCGGCGGCTGAACCGGCCGGGGGAAAGAAACGCCGCGGGCAGGATGCGCAACTGGCTGCGCAGCAGCTCGTCGCTGAAATAGCGGTTGCCGGTGAACTCGATGCCCACCAGCCGGCGCGGGAATCCCCGGCGAACCTGATAGGTGATCACTAGGGCGCCGTTTTCGGCCTCGGCGGAAATCGTATAGGTGACTTCCGAGTCGAAATACCCGCGACTTTCCAGATAGTCGCGGATGTCGCGGCGCCCCTCCTGGAGCAAGTCCTCGTCCACCGCGCCTTCTTCGTAAATCGGCAGCAGCCTGCGCAGCGTGCCCGCGGAGATGTTGGCCCCGACCACTTCGACGCGCACCTTTGGCCCCGCCGTGATCTCCAGGTCCAGGGGCACCCTCCCGGCGTTGTATTCGCCGCGGCGCACATTGACGCGTGCTCCCAGGTGGCCCTTCTCCACCAGGAATTCGCGGATGCGCTCGGTGGCACCGGCCAGGTGCGCAGCGGTCAGTTCCTGGCCGGGCTTGAGCTTGGATCGCCACAGCAGCGCCAGATCGGGGAAACCCGTCTGGTTGTGCAGAGCAATGGGGCCCAGCCGTGCCCGTCGGCCCGGCGAGACGACGACAGTCAGATCAAGCTGGCGCGTCCTGGCCTGCGGCAGACGGTTCACTTCGAATTGCGCCTGGTAGAACCCTTCCTCGCGCAACGCGGCGCGCAGGCGTTCCAGCGCCTCCTCGAGGGCGCTTTCGCGGAAAGGCTCGCCCAGGTTCAGCCGCATGGCTGCCAGCGCCAGAGCCTCGTTCGGCGGCTCCTGGAGCCCGAGCACGTGCACCACGTTGACAAAGTAGTTGGGCCGCACCACGAAGCTTAGGCTGACTCCCTCGGCCAGACGCGTGGCTTCGGCGCGGATTTCCGCGTAGAGCCCGGTGCGGTGCAGTACCTGCAGGCTTTCCCGCACGGCCTCGGCGGTGAAGGGCCGCCCAGCCTGCAGAGGCAGGGCGGGGTTTTGCTCGAGCACTTCGCCTTCTTCGCTGACCACGCGAACAGCCATGACCGGCTGCCCTTCATACTCGAAGCCGTCTGCCAGCGTCGCCAGGCCTATCGCGGCAACGCCCACCAACAGCCAGCACGCCTTGAGCAGTCGCTTTTTCATTCCACTCTATCTGAGAAGGAAGGTTAGCACAGGGCTGTTGCCCGGCTCGCTCGAAAAGGGAATATGATAAAAGACGCGGCGAGGATGTGGAATGGACCCGGAGCGACTCGAGAAATACTCCCGGCAGATCCTCTTTGGCCCCATAGGACAAGCAGGCCAGGAACGCCTGCTGGGCGCATCGGCCGTGCTGGTGGGCTGCGGCGCGCTGGGCAGCACACTGGCCAATCTGCTGGTCCGGGCCGGCCTGGGCCGGCTGCGGATTGTGGACCGCGACTTCGTCGAGCCCTCCAACCTCCAGCGCCAGACGCTGTTCGACGAAGCAGACGCCCGGCAAGCCCTGCCCAAAGCCATCGCCGCAGAACGCAAACTGCGCGCCATCAACTCTGATGTGCTCGTGGAAGGGGTTGTGGATGACCTTTCCGCGCGCAACGCCGGAGAGCTTCTGGCGGGATTCCCGCTGATCCTGGACGGCACGGACAACTTCGAGACGCGCCTGTTGATGAACGATGCGGCGGTGAAACTCGGTGTGCCCTGGATCTATGGCGCAGCGGTGGCCGGCTACGGCGTCACGCTGACCATCCGTCCGGGGCAGACCGCCTGCCTGGCCTGCCTGCTCGATCGGCATGCTGGCGCATTGGGGCTGGAGGAAACCTGCGACACGGTGGGCGTGCTCAACGCCGTGGCGGGGGCCATTGCCTGCATCCAGGCCGTGGACGCCATCAAGCTGCTCGTCGGCAAGGTGGAAGCCCGGCACGGGCGGCTGCTGGCCTTCGATGCCTGGGAGGACCGTTTCCAGTCGGTGCGCGTCGAGCGCAACCCGGACTGTCGGGCCTGCGGCCGGCGTGAGTTCAGCTACCTGGAAGGCCAGGCGCAGCCGCACGTCACCCTGTGCGGACGCGACTCGGTGCAGATCCACGAGCGCGACCGCCGGCTGGACCTCGGCGCGCTCGGACAGCGCTTGGCGGCCGTCGCCGACGGCGTGCGCAACAACGAGTTTCTGCTGCGCTTTCGCGTCCCGCCCTACGAGCTGACGGTCTTCGCTGACGGCCGCGCCATCGTCAAAGGCACTCGCGACCCCGCCGTGGCCCGTTCCCTCTATGCCCGGTACATCGGCACATAAATGCGGTGAGGATTGACGAGCGACGAACGCCCGAAAAACGCCCTGTTTTCACTCTGCAGCGGTCGTCAGCGGCTGACGGGGCGGGCGGCTTGGCGGCTGGCGCTGCGATCCAGGCTTTCGCGCAGATTGATCAAAGTCAAAAACGTGCTGAGGATGCGGGCCTTCATGGCGTCGGTCAGGGCCGCACCACCGGTGGCCACCCGCGCCAGCCGTTCGCCCTGCTCGGCCAGGAAGGCGGCGATCTCCTCCTGCCTTTGCTTGGTGATCTCTTTGACGGCGGTTTCACGCCGGATTTCCCCGCACTGGCTCTCCACGCGCAACGTGAAGTGCAGCACGCACAGCCGGTCCGGCTCGAATTCGGGGGGCACTGGGGCCTTGCAGTCCCGCATGCTGCAGGAGTTCGCCATAGAAGGACCCAAGCGGCCAGCCGATGTTTAACACGACCGGAAGGGGAATTCCACTGGGTGGCGGTGCGGGTGCGGCGAATTGACTACTGTGCGGCAGGACGGGTGGTTCCTGGCGAGGTCCGCAGCTCGAAGGGCATTAAACCACTTCGAGGGCAGCTTCGAGGTCGGCGATGATGTCGTGCCAGTCCTCCAGGCCGAGCGAAAGCCGGACGCCACCCGGCAGCAGCCCGCTTGCGAGCTTTTCTTCGTCGGGCACCGCCGCATGGGTCATCGAGAAGGGGCTTTCGATGAGCGTCTTGATCTGTCCCAGGCTGACGGCCAGGGTGATCGTGTAGGCATGTTCGGCGATGTAGTCCACGAAGCGCTCCGCAGCGGCGGCATTGCCGTCGGCGCCCTTCAGCTCGAAGTACAGCAGGCTGCCGGGCGCGAACTTGCCGTCGTAGCTGACCATCTGCCGCCGGGCCAGCTCGATCTGCGGGAAGCAGGGCAAGCCCGGATACACAACGCGTGCGACTTTCTTCTGTTTCAGCAGGAATTCGGCCACCTTCATCGCCGCTTTCTGCTGGTTGATCATGCGGGTGGCCAGAGTGGGCAGGCCGTATACCAGGATGGACCAGGCGTTGCGCGGCGACAGCACGCCGCCGAAATCCTTCCGGTAGAGCATCAACAGGTTGTAGTAGCGGTTGGGGCCGATCACCGCCCCGCCCATGTCCGTGCCGAATCCGCCGATATCTTTCGTCAGGCTGTTGACTACCAAGTCTGCGCCGAGGGCCAGCGGGCGCTGGCAGTATGGCGTGGCGAAGGTGTTGTCCACGATGATGGCGATGTGCTCCTCTGGCTTGCGCCTGGCGTTCAGCTTGTCCACCACGCGGCGCACCGCGGCGATATCGATCAGCTCCATGGTGGGGTTCACCGGCGTTTCGAAGTACACGACGCGGCAGGCCGGCGTGGCCGCGCGGGCGATGGATTCGGGGTCGGTCATGTCGCAAAAGCGCGTGGTGACGCCCCAGCGCGGTAGCCAGTGGGTCAGCAGCTCGTGCGTGCAGCCGTAGAGAACCCGGTGCGCGACTACCTGATGCCCACTCGACACCGTGGTGCAGATGGCCGCGCTGATAGCCGCCATGCCCGTGGCGAACGTCACCGCGATCTCGCCGCCTTCGGCCACGGCTAGGTTTTCCTCCAGCATCCCGCGGGTCGGCTCGTCCAGCCGGTCGTAGATGTAAATGGGAGCTTTCTGGGCTACTGGCGTGCCGAACTCGACGAAGCCTTCCGCGCCGCGGTGCACCGATTTCAGCCGGAAAGTGGCTGAGCGCGACTCCGGCGGCACAACGTGATGGTCGTAGTCCCAGCGGCCCGTGGCGAAGCTGCCGTGGATCAGCCGGGTGCGCAGTCGGTACTCGTGCCGGGGCTTTTTCGGTTCTCGATGTGTGGCCATGGGACTTCTCCTTTATGCAGTTGAATCTTCTGGTGTGGTTTCCTGTCGGGGCACGGCGCTTGCCCCATTCCTGGGCAAGCGGCTGGCTTCGGCGGGTCAGGTCAACCTTCGTGCAAAGCAGCGGCTCCTTGCAACTCCCAGGGCGCGCCAAACGCCAAGTTACCACAGATTGTCTGCCGAGGCGCGGCCAGGTTCCTGTTGGGTGCTATCCCCGCGCTGTGCTAGACTGCCTATGCAGGAGCCGGAGAACGTCAGGTTCCTGTCCGGATGCTCTCCGCGCCGGCAATCTTCCTGCGCGAGGCACTCCTATGTCCGGCCATTCGAAGTGGGCCACCATCAAGCACAAGAAAGCGGCCGCTGACGCCCGTCGCGGCAAGATGTTCACCAAACTCATCCGCGAGCTCACCATCGCCGCGCGCGTGGGTGGCGGTGATCCCAACGCCAATCCGCGCCTGCGCACGGCCATCGCCGCGGCCAAGGCCGAAAACATGCCCAATGACAACATCGAGCGCGCCATCCTGCGCGGCACCGGCCAGCTCGAGGGCGAGCAGTACGAAGAAGTGATCTTTGAAGGCTACGGCCCGGGCGGCGTGGGCCTGCTGGTGCAGGTGGCCACTTCGAACCGCAACCGCACCGTCAGCGAGATTCGCCACGTCATGTCCAAGCACGGCGGCAACCTGGGCGAAAGCGGCAGCGTCGGCTGGATGTTCCATCGCAAGGGCGACATCGTGGTCCCCAAGGAAGCTGCCAGCGAGGACCAACTCATGAACATCGTGCTCGACGCGGGCGCCGAAGACCTGCGCGACGACGGCTCGGCCTGGGAAGTGATCACCCCGCCGGAAGCCTTCGAGAGGGTCCGCGATGCGCTCGTCGCCGCCGGCATCAAGCCAGCCTCGGCCCAACTGGCCATGCTTCCCCAGAACTACATCAAGCTGACCGGCGCGCAGGCCCAGCAGATGCTTCGGCTGATGGAAGCTCTCGAGGAGCACGATGACGTGCAGCACGTCTACGCCAACTTTGATATCGCCGAGAGCGAAATGCAGGCCGCCATGGTTTCCGGCTGACGGCCCCCGGATTGTTCGCGCTGTTACTCTTGCTCCTCGCCTCCCGCTTTGGCCTTTTGCCTTTTGCGCTTGCCCTGTAGACTAGTCGCCGATGCGCAACCGTACGATTCGCGTGCTCGGTGTGGATCCCGCCGCGGCGGGAGCCACCGGGTACGGCCTGGTGGAGACCGACGGGCGGAGCTACCATTCGCTGGGCTACGGCGCGCTGCGCGCTTCTCGCGGGCGCGGGAGCTTTGCCGGGCGGCTGCGCGAGATTCACGCCCTGATTGGGCGGCTGGTCGAAGAATTCCGTCCGGACGCGGTGGCCGTGGAATCCGTCTTCACCGCTTTGAACATGAAGACGGCGCTGCGCCTGGCCGAAGTGCGCGGCGTGGTGATGCTGGCCGCCGCCGAGCGCAGCATCCCCGTGCATAGCTATTCGCCGCGTGAGGTCAAAGCCAGCGTAACCGGCCAGGGCCACGCCACGAAACACCAGATGCAGCAGATGGTGCGCACACTGCTCAGCCTGCCCCAGCCCCCCGAGCCGGCTGATGCGGCCGACGCCCTGGCTGTCGCGCTCTGCCACCTGCATCTTTGGCGCGCCCAGCAGCGCTTCGCGGCCGCGACGGCCCTCGAGCCGCGCTCCCGGCGGGCCGCACACGGCCGCGCCGCCGCGCGCATCTAACCTTGCAATGATCACCGCAAGTGCACCGACGGTTCGCCGCCTGCTTGCCTGCATCCTCCTGCTCGCGTTGCCTGCCCCGGCTTCCGAGGGCGCGGCGTTGATCTACCGCAAGGTGTTCAAAGGCAGCGTGCCCGAATACGTGGAAATCCGGGTAGGTGAAACCGGTTCCTGCGCCTACGACATCCGCTTCCTCTCCGACGATCCTGAGCCGCAGCCGTTCGAGTTGAGCCAGCCCCTGGTGGCCAAACTCTTCGAGCTGGCTGCCCAGCTCAACCACTTCCGCGGCCTGGACCTCGACCTCAAGCGCCGCATTGCCTACTTGGGCCAGAAAACGTTCCGCTACGAGCGCGGCAGCGAAGCCTGGGAGGTCAGTTTCAACTACACGACGCACCCTGCTGCTACACAGTTGCTGCGCCTGTTCGAAGGGATTGCGCGTCAGCAGGAGCATTACGACACGCTCAAGCGGCGCCTGCGCTACGACCGGCTGGGCATCAACGATTCTCTGGTGCGCTTCGAGGCGGAGCTGAATCGCGGCGTCCTGCCGGAGCCGCAGCGCATGCTGCCCCTGCTCGAAGAGGTGGCCGCCGACGCGCGCATTATTGAGATCGCCCGCCAGCGCGCCCGCGCCCTGATCGAGCGCCTGCGCACGGCCACCCCAGCCCAGAACCCGTAGCCTGGGATGCCCCTTGACGCAGCCCGGTGACGGGCGGGAAGATGGTGCGGGCGCAACCTCCGGCCTGCTGCAAACATCCCATCTAAGGAGGTTTCTGGCCCGGAAGGAGGTGCGTATGCGCGGCCTGGCCCTAGCCCTGGTCGCAGTGGCCGTTCTGGCCCTGCCTGCTTCCGTAGCCGCCTACAACGATTACAGCAAGGTGCGCATCGTGCGCGTCAGCCTGGTGGAAGGCGACGTGCAAATCCAGCGCGCTGACGAGCCGGACTGGGAGCAAGCCATTGTCAACATGCCCATCCGGCACGGCGACCGGCTGGCCACTGGCTCCGGGCGCGCGGAAATCGAGTTTGAAAACGGGGCCACCGCGCGGCTGGCGGAGAACTCCGCGCTCGAGTTCACGGAGCTGGCTCTCGCCGATGGCGCGCGCATCACGCGCCTGCGCCTGAACGAAGGCACGGCCACTTTTTCCGCGGATCTGGCGCGCAACGAGGTCTTCCTGGTGGTCAGCCCGCATCTGGAAGTCACCATTCCCGACAAGGCCACTTTCCGCCTGGATGTGGATGCCGAAGGTACCGTGGTCAGTATGCACAAGGGCGACGCACGCGTCGAAACCAGCGAAGGCTCCTACCGGCTAGCCAAGGGCCGGTCGCTTTTCTTCCGCGCCGACCAGGTGGTGCTGGCGCGCAATCCGGAAAAGGATGCCTGGGACCGCTGGGTCGAAGAGCGCGAAGGAGTCGTTTACGCGGGCCGCGACGCCTCCCTGCGGTACGTCAGCGCGCCGTTCTCCTACGGCCTGGCGGACCTCTGGCACTATGGCTCCTGGGTTTCGCTTCCCGGCTACGGCCGATGCTGGCGGCCCTGGGGAGTCGGGGCCGGTTGGTCGCCCTTCCTGCTCGGCCGCTGGGCCTTTCTGCGCGGGCTGGGATGGACCTGGATCAGTTATGAGCCGTGGGGCTGGGTGCCGTATCACTACGGCAGTTGGATCCATTTGGCCGGGCGCGGCTGGTTCTGGGTGCCGGGCGGCTTCCCGTTCCTCCACCTCTGGCATCCGGGCCCGGTGCATTGGTTCCGTCATGGGACGAAGGTAGGCTGGTGCGCGCGCTCGCCGCATGACCGTCCCGGCCTTGTTCCCGGCAACCTGCCAAACGGCGCCGTGGCCAATTCACCGCGCGGCCTCGCCGGGGCCATCGCCAACGCCAGGTTGCGGCTCCGCGACGGCGAAAGGCCCACCGTAGTCCCCGAATCTCCAGTACGGCCCGAAGAAGTCGAGCGCCTGCGCCAGGTGCGCTGGGTGGAGAATGTCCTGCGAGGCGGTCGCACCGCTGGCACGGCCACGACTGCAGCGCCCGCCCAGTCGCCAGCCCGCACCGAGGCCTCGGCCAACGAGCCGCGCGGCATCGCCTCGCGGGTCCGTTCGCGTTTGTCGGAAACGGGGATCGTTTACGACCCGCAGACGCACCGCTATGTCAACGACCCGGGGGCTCGGCTGCGGCCGACGGAAGTCCATGCGGAAACGAACCCGGAGCCGCGCCGCGGTATCTCCGGCGTAATCGGCGCGCAAACCAGAGAGGAAACGCAGCGCCCGCCACAGGTGTTGCGCGCGCCGCAGACGCGAACTACGCCGACCACTCCTGCGACGCGGCAGGAGCGCACAAACGAGCCACAACGGTCCCAGGGAATCGGCGGGGTGGTTCGCTCGCAGACCAGCTCACCGCCGCGCCAGAATCCTCCGCGGCAGCCCCGCGTGGAGTCCCCGCGCCCGTCCTCTCCGCCGCCACGCGCGGAATCTCCGCGGCCTTCGTCTGCTCCGCCGCGGCCGAGTGGCATCGGCGGCGTGATCCGCCAGCAGCAATCCTCTCCGCCGAAGCCCAGGCCGCCGGCGCAGTAACTACCCAGACGTCGCAAAAGCGGAATCTCACCTGTTCGACAGAGCACATGGCTTCAACCTACGCGACCGGGATCGCTCACCAACTTCAGCGCGAGGGGCGGGCCACGCGTTGGTCACGGGCGCGATGCACAACGCCCAGGCCGCCGGCGCCGAGCTTTGCTTCGATACGCTGGTGCGCGAAGGCCTGCCGATCATGCTGCGTGTACTCGAGTCGGTTGCAGCATCTCAGGCGCTCACCGCCTGAGCGTCAAGGCACGCTGCTTAGGCCGTGCAGCAAGATGGACCGTGCCGGCCAGACTCCGCCGGCAGCTTGGCGGCGCAAGGAAAAAAACAGACCCTCTAGCCTGGGGCAGGTCAGCGCGGCCTGTTTTCGGGTTGGCCGGTTTCGTCGTGCTACCTGGCGGCGGCAGCGACTTCCTTCTCGATGGGTGCGCCGACCAGGTTGCCCCACTCGGTCCAGGAGCCGTCGTAGTTGCGCACCTTGTTGAAGCCGAGCAGGTACTTCAGCACGAACCACGTGTGTGAGCTGCGCTCGCCGATGCGGCAGTAGGCGATCACCTCGCGCTCGCCGCGGATGCCTCTAGCGCCGTATAGCTCGCGGAGCGCGTCGGCGCTCTTGAATGTGCCATCTTCGTTGACCGCCTCCGCCCAGGGGATGTTCGCCGCGCCGGGAATGTGCCCGCCGCGCTGGGCCGTTTCGGTCATGCCGGGCGGCGCGATCAGTTTGCCGGTGAACTCGTCCACCGAGCGGACGTCCACCAGGGCCGCGTTCAGCCGGCGGTCGAGCACGGCGAAGATGTCTTCGCGCTTGGCACGGATCGTGGGGTCCGCATCCTTGGCGCGATAGGTGGTGGGCTTGACGGTCGGACGGTCGGTCGTGATGGGCCGCTTCTCCTCGAGCCACTTCTTGCGCCCGCCGTTCATCACCACCACGTTGGTGTGGCCGTAATACTGGAGTTCCCAAAGCGCCCAACACGCAAACCAATTATTATTATCTCCATAGACCACGACCTTGGTGTCGTTGGAAATGCCGGAGCGGCCCAGGAGCTGCTCGAACGCGGCCTTGTCAATCAAGTCGCGGCGGACGGGGTCCTGGAGTTCCGTCTGCCAGTTCCAGGCGATGGCGCCAGGGACGTGGCCCTGGTCGTACGCGGAAGTGTCCACGTCCACTTCCACGATGTGGATATTCGGATCGTTAGCGTGGTCGGCCACCCACTGCGTCGAAACCAGAACCTCTGGATGGGCATATTCAGCCATGGTCTCCTCCCTGTTGTCGGTCAGTCCCGAATCAGTGCGGAGCTGAAATCCTGAACGCGGCAAGAAATTAGCAGGATTCCGCGCGGGCTGCAAGATGTAACGGCGGCTTCCAGCCGGCAGGTGGGACGGGGATTCTTGCTTGTCCGTCTCGTCCGCGGGAGCAACCTGGCTGGTCACCGCGCAGACAGAAATGCCTGCGCTACGAAATGAATGCGTCAAGGGAAGGCTCCCGGCAACTGCGACGGTTCCGCGGGCGGGCGGTCTGCGCTACGTCAGGGCGTGCGGGCTGACGCAAGGCCGCGCTTTGTGGCTCTGTGCCTTTGCGTTCCGGGTTCAGAGTTGTTTCGCTCCTAGACGGCCACCCAGGCGCCCTGGCGAGTGAGGCAGGCCAGCGTGTGCCTCGAGAGGTATCGCGCCCTCGTTCGCTCCAGCAGTTATAATCGGTTGGGAAAGCATACTCGGCGATGCGCGCAGGTCCAAAGACGCAATGGGCAGCTCGCGCGCCGGCCAGCGGCGCCGAGTTTCACCGCGCCAGACTCGCGCCCTCCGGCCGGATTCTGCCGGTTTTCTTCGTTGTTCTGCTTCTTGTTGCTCTGGCCGCAGCGCAGGACGAAGAACGCTTCCGCCGGCTGCGCG
>Ga0209172_10002743_pt1 | contig 29733 bp, 29 predicted proteins | sample LarsenN4metaG_FD_184113 | JGI IMG/M metagenome (GOLD analysis project Ga0209172, IMG submission 184113) | Hot spring sediment bacterial and archeal communities from British Columbia, Canada, to study Microbial Dark Matter (Phase II) - Larsen... ... | reverse complement strand
GCGTCAAGGTCGTCGCCCCTCCGCCCGCCTGGGATGACGTGGACCTTCCGCTGCTCTCTTCCGAGGTCTTCGCGGCGGTTCGGGGCTTGGGGGCGGGGCAGGTCTTCGCGGCGTGGCGGGAGTCGGGGGCAGGGCCGGACTCCGGCCGGGTCCTGATCGACGCCGGGGGCGAAGCCCACGGGGCGCTGGCGGTCAGGCAGCTGTCGCACCTGCTGCCGCCCGATGCGGCCGTCTATCTCGTCGTCAACCCGTACCGGCCCTTCATGCGGTCGGCGGAGGAGATCGTGCAGGCCGCGGAGCTCATCGCCGACGCCGCCGGACGGCCGATCACGGGGTTGATCGCGAATCCGAATCTGGCGGGGGCGACGACGGCGGACGTGGTGCGGGAAGGGTTGTGGATCGTGGAAGCCGCCGCCAGATACCTGGCGCGGCCGGTGGCGTGGACGGCGGTCGGCGCGGCGCTGCTGCCTGCGCTCCAGCTTGCCGGAGAGGTCCAGCCGCTGCGGTTCCACATGCTGCCGTTCTGGGAGGTTCCGGCCAGTGCCTAAGGTCGTCGTCGAGGAGGAGCGCTGCAAGGGGTGCCGGCTCTGCGTGGAGTTCTGTCCGCCGAAGGTCCTGGCCATGAGCACCACGTTGAACGCGCGCGGGTTCTATCCCGCCGTGCTCATCGATGAGGGGCGGTGCACGTCGTGCGCGGCCTGCGCGATTGTCTGCCCTGACCTTGCGATCACTGTGTACAAGGCCGAGCGCGTGGCGGTAGGACGATGAGCCCCGGGACGCTCACGGAGACCCGCGTCCTCATGAAGGGGAACGAGGCGATCGCCGAGGCGGCGATCCGGGCCGGCGTGCAGGCCTACTTCGGATATCCGATCACGCCGCAGAGCGAGATCTCCGAGTACATGGCCCGGCGGCTCCCCGCTTCAGGCGGCGTCTTCCTCCAGGCGGAGAGCGAGGTCGCCGCGATCAACATGGTCTACGGCGCCGCCGGCGCCGGAGCCCGCGTGATGACGAGCACGAGCAGTCCCGGCATCAGCCTCATGCAGGAAGGCCTGTCCTACCTCGTGGGCTCGGAGCTGCCGTGTGTGGTGGTCAACATCATGCGCGGCGGCCCGGGGCTGGGCAACATCGCTCCTTCCCAGGCCGATTATTTCCAGGCCACGAAGTCCGCGGGACACGGCGACGGGCGCAACCTGGTGCTGGCGCCGTCCACGATCCAGGAAGCAGCCGACCTGACGATCCTCGCCTTCGATCTGGCCGACAAGTACCGCAATCCTGTGATGATTCTCGGGGATGGCTACCTGGGGCAAATGATGGAGCCCGTCATGTTTCCGGAAGGACGGGTCCCTCGGGCCGCTCCATCTTGGGCCACGACGGGTACTGCTGAGGCGCCCGTGCGCTTGATCAACTCCATCTACCTCGAGCCGGACGAGCTCGAAGCGCACAACGTGCGCCTGCAGGAGAAGTACCGCCGGATGCGCGCGGAGGTCCGCGTCGAGTCCTACCGGATGGAGGACGCGGAGATCGCGGTCGCCGCCTACGGCATCGCCGCCCGGGTGGCCCGGTCGGCGGTGGATCGGGCGCGGGTGCGGGGCCTGCGGGCCGGGCTGCTGCGCCCGATCAGCCTCTACCCGTTCCCCACCGACGCCGTGGCCGCGGCGGCACGCACTGTGCGTGGGTTCCTCACCGTGGAGCTGAGCGCCGGAGAGATGGTCGAGGACGTGCGTCTTGCCGTCGAGGGGCGGGTTCCCGTGCGGTTCTACGGCCGGATGGGCGGGGCCGTCCCGACGCCGCCGGAGCTGCTGGAGCGCATCGAGCTGACGCTGCGAGAGGTCACCGCAGGATGACTCGAGCGCGGTGGGGGGTGAGCGGGCGATGAAGCAGATCACCACGCGGCCGAGGGCGCTGGCCGAGACGCCGTTCACCTACTGCCCCGGCTGCACGCACGGCATCGCCCACCGCTTGGTGGCGGAAGCGATCGACGAGCTGGGCATCCAGGGGCGGACCGTCGGGGTGGCCTCGGTGGGCTGCTCGGTGTTCGCCTACAACTTCTTCAACCTGGACTTCCAGCAGGCCGCCCACGGCCGCGCGCCAGCGGTGGCGACGGGGATCAAGCGCGTGCTGCCCGACCGTGTGGTCTTCACCTATCAAGGCGACGGCGACCTGGCGGCCATCGGCACCGCGGAGATCGTGCACGCGGCGAACCGCGGGGAGAACATCACGGTCATCTTCATCAACAACGCGGTCTACGGGATGACCGGCGGCCAGATGGCGCCCACCACGCTGGTCGGCATGCGGACGACGACGACGCCGTTCGGCCGCGACCCGCGCCTGGCCGGCCATCCGATCCGCGTCGCCGAGCTGCTCTCCTCCCTCCGCGGCGTGGCCTACCTCGCGCGCGTGGCGCTGTGCGGGGTGGCGCAGATCACCAGGGCGAAGAAGGCGATCCGCCGGGCGTTCCAGGTCCAACTCGAAGGGCAGGGGTTTTCGCTCGTCGAGGTGCTGTCGACCTGTCCGGTGACGTGGGGCATGCAGCCGGTCGAGGCGGTGCGCTGGCTGGAGCAGCACATGATCCCCGCCTATCCCCTCGGTGAGCTGGTCACGCCCGAGAAGAAAGCGACGACCCATCCCGAGACCATCGTCGTCCATCCCGTGACCATCGTCCATCCCGAGACCATCGTCGTCCATCCCGTGACCATCGTCCATCCCGAGACCGGCGGTGTCCCTCCCGGGACCGGGGAGCGTGGGTAGCCTATGGCGGGATTGGAGCTAATCATCGCCGGATTCGGAGGCCAGGGGATCCTCTTCCTCGGAGAGATCCTGACCAAGGCCGCGGTGCTCGAAGGGAAGCAGGCCACCTGGATGCCGTCCTACGGCCCGGAGCAGCGGGGCGGCACGGCCACCTGCACGGTCGTCATCGCCGACGAGCCCATCGGATCCCCGGTGGTCGCGGACCCGGACGTGGCCATCGTGCTCAACCGGCCGTCGCTGGAGAAATTCGAGCCCCGCATCCGTCCGGGCGGGCTGCTCATCATCAACCGCTCCATGGTGGACAAAGGGCCCACACGAACGGACATCACGGTGCTGGAGGTCGACGCGGTGGAGGAGGCCACGACCCTCGGACGCGCGCAGGCCGCGAACATGGTCCTGCTCGGCGCCCTGCTGGCGGTCCGGCCGGTGGTCGCCTTCGAGAGCGTCGCGCAGGCGCTCGCGCTCCACTTCCCTCCCGAGCGGCACCAGCTCGTCGAGTTGAATGTGTCCGCGGTGGCCCGGGGGGCCGCGGCGGCCCACGGTCAGCGCCCCCACCACGTCACCGCGGCCTAGAGGAGTACATCCATGGCAGAGCCCGCAAAGAAGCTGGATCACTCCCACGCCGGCCGGCCGGCGCGCCCGCCGCAGTCCGACCGGCACCCGCGCGTCGTCTCCCTCCAGCGGCGGAAGACCCTGCCGAAGGACGCGGACACCTGGGTGTTGGAGCAGATCATCCGCTGGTACCAGACCCGCTGCGAGTAGGCCGCACGCCGCAGCCCCTGATGACGCGGGCGGTGTGGCGGCGCGAAACCGCCGCGCTCAGGCGCCGATCAGGTGGCGGGCGATGAAGGCAACGTTGGCGGGGCGTTCGGCCAGCCGGCGCATGAAGTACGGGTACCAGTGCGTCCCGAACGGCACATAGACGCGGACGCGGTACCCTTCCTGCACCAACCGCTCCTGAAGGTCCCGCCGGATCCCGTAGAGGAACTGAAACTCGAAGCGCTCCTTGCCGATGCCCCGCGCCGCGGCGAACGCGCGCGAGTGGGCGATCAGCCGTTGGTCGTGTGTGGCCAGCGCGGGCTGGTGTCCGTACAAGAGGAGCTGTTCGGCAAGCCTGGCATACGCCTCATCCACGTCCGCCTTCCGCGGGTACGCGAGGCTTGCCGGCTCGGCATACGCGCCCTTGCATAAGCGGATGGAGACTCCCTGCCGGGTGTACCGCGCGACATCATCGGGCGTCCGGTACAGGTAAGCCTGCAGCACGATGCCGACGTTCCGGACGCCGGACTGCCACACGCGGTCGAACACGCGGAGCGTGGCGGGCAGGCGGCCGCTGTCCTCCATGTCCACGCGCACGAACGTTCCCACGGCCGCCGCGGTGCGCGCGATCATCCCCAGCAGATCAGCGGCCAGATCTTCCGAGAGGTCGAGCCCCATCTGGGAAAGCTTCAGCGAGACGTGGGCGTGCACCCCGCGATGGAAGACGCTGTTGAGGACTTCCACATAGCCGCGGGCGCAGCGGCGGGCATCGTCCTCGGACGCCGTCGCTTCGCCCAGCAGGTCGAGCGTGGCGTCGATCCCCCGGGCGCGCAGCGCGGCGGCCGCGGCGAGACCGTCGTCCATCGTCTCGCCCGCGATGAAGCGCCGCACCGCGGGGCGCACGGCCGCCGACCCGCTGGCGAACGCACGCGCCCGCTCGCTGTGTGACAGCGCCAGAAAGAGCTCGCGCAGCACGATCTCCGGCGTCCCCTAGGCTGCCTTCGGCGAGCGGGCCAGCGGCAGCATGGTCGGCCTGGCGAGCCGGACGAAGTCGGCAAAGCCGATGGTCATCGTCTCCCGGTGGCTGCCCGCATTGAACGTGATCTGCGGGTGGGCGCCGAGCCCGGGGTCGACGTAGACCTTCAGCCCGTAGAGAGCCCCGAACGGCGGCATGGCGCCGGTCTCGCAGTCGGGAAAGACGTCGGCGAACTCGCGCTCTTCCGCCAGCCGGACCGTGCGGGCCCGCAGCCCCGCGCGGAGCCGTTCGAGATCGACGCGGTACGGGGCGGGCAGCACGAGCATCACCAGAGTGTCGTCTGCCACGGCGAGGACGACTTTGGCGAAGTCGTACCCGCTGATGTGCTCGACGTTGGCCACGTCCTGTGCGGTGTAGGCGGGAGAGTGTCTGGTGACCCGGTACGCCACTCCTTGCAGTGCAAACAAGCGTTCGAGCCGATCGAGGCAGGCCATGTCAGTTCCCCTCCGAACGCCCAGGTGGCGGCTCCCTGGTAGCGACCCCGGCAGCATCCGCGTCGCCGTCCGCGTCGCCGTCCGCGTCACCGTGGCGCCGTTCCCCCCATCTTCCAGCATGCCAGGACGGCAAAATGCCCACTATCGGGCACCCGCCCGATTCGCGGGCGAACGGGGTTTCGTCACCCGACCGGGGTTTCGTCACCCGACCGGCGGGGGAATAGACGTGCATTGATCCACTGGGAAGGTTCCAGACGACGGGCAGAAGACACGCTCGGACTCGGTGTGGGTTACGCGGGGTTTATGGCGGCGCTCCGCGGGCGGGAGGCAACCATCAAGCACGGAGGAGGCGGGCCGGCGGCAGCGACGCCGATCATCCAGCGATCATCCAGGAGGACGGCGTGCCTCGAGGTCCCGGACTGCTCCGCTGCTGGATCGAGCACCATGGACCGGCGTCGGTCGTCTATGCCCGCGGCGAGGTGGATCTCAGCTCCGCGCCGACGCTCCGCCGCTGCCTGGAGCGCGCCGCCGTCAACGGGCGTCCGATCATCGTGGATCTGCGCAGCGTGACGTACCTGGACGGCACGGGCTTCCGCGTCCTCGAAGAGGCCTACGCGCGCGCCCGGGATGAGCGCCGGTCGTTCTGCGTCATTCCCTCCCGCGCCGTACAGCGACTGGTGAGGCTGCTCCGCCTCGGCGACGTGTTCCCGCTGAGCCCGTCGATGGATGATGCCTTAGCGATCTGCGACGGCGGCTCCCACTGCGCCTCCCACTGAGGGGAAAACCTCCTCAGGTGCTGGAGGTGAGGTCGTGACCAGGCCGACGCGAGCCCCGCGGGTCGCCGGACCCATCCCGCCGTTTCCTGCCCAGGAGCAGCAGCCGTGAGCCGGCGCTCCGCGTGCGTTCACGCCTGCAGAGAGAGCCACGCCGGACGGCTGCCGGCGCGGCTCCCCCCGTATCCCCTCAGCTCAGCCCAGGAGTCCCAGCAGGCCGGTGACGATCAGGTAGACGGCCACGATGTAGTTCAGCAATCGCGGCATGATCAGGATGAGGACCCCTGCGATCAGCGCGACGAGCGGTCCCAGGGTAACGTCCGGCACGCGGGCTACCGCACCGGCGACCGATTGGTCACCATCTGATCCAGAGCCCGCTCGATCTCCTCCCGGGCGGCTCCGTACTTCTGCTGGATCCGGCCCACCAGTATGTCGTAGTTCCCGCCGATCTCATCCAGCTCGGCGTCCGTGAGCTGACCCCATTTCGCCTTGATCTGCCCGCGTACCTCGCGCCACCTGCCCTGCAAGATGTCACGATTCATCGATCCCCCTCTCCAGAGTCGTTCTGGAGTGGATTTTCCCAGGCCGACCAGGCCCGTAACCTCGGAGCCCGAACCGCGGCATCATTGGGCACGCCTAGGGTCCGGCCCGCGCCTGATGAAGCGTCATCGGGAGATCTGCCACCGCACTCCCATCTGAACCGTCGTGCCGGGGTCCCGGGAAGCCGCCGGACGCGGGGTGCGCCCGTTGGGGACAGGCCGATTCGCGTATCGCTACACCGGCACCGGCCTGAGGACGCCGCGGACTTCTGTCTTGGGCCGCACTGCGGTCGCCTTCTCCACCCGCCTGGAGCCCCTCGAAGAACAGGGTGGCCTCGTACGAGTTGTGGGCCCGGCACCGGAGCTCGAGATTGTCCGCGGTGGCGGTCCCCCCGGCGCTGAAGGGAACGATATGATGAAATTCGAGGAATCCCCGCTCCTCGCAGCGGCGGCCGTTCCGTCCGACGAACGCGCAGCGCCCTCCGTCACGCAGCCAGACGGCGCGTTTGGCCTCGGCCGGGATGTACCGCGTGGTCGAAACGGCCGCGGGCTTGTTCGTGGGCCGGGATCGCGGGCGATCAGCGGCCGAGAACTTCTGGCGCGCCAGGTGCTCGAGGAGCAGTGTGAGCGCCCGGTCGACGATCTCGCCGATGTCCCCATCCGGGATCTGATGGCGCAAGAGATCTCGAGCCAGCGTCAGCTTGTCTCGAAGGTCGGCGGTCGCCGTGAACTGGACCCGATACCGGCGCGCGCCAAGCGGTTCGATTGACGCAGGAGAGGGAAGCGTGACCCTTGCGGGCACCGCTGCGGCTCCGGCCGCCGGATGGGCCGTGGGAGGATGATCCTGCTGGGCCGTGCGGTCAGCGGCAGGCGGACAGGCAAGGGGGGCCGCCCCGGTGCCGGCCGCCTCTGTGGGCACTCCCGCAGCGCCAGTCCTGCCCATGGGCAGTAACCGGACGGACGAGACGACGGACGGTTGAGGGTTGAGTTGCGCCACAATTTCCTCCACTTCGCGCTTGCCCTTATGCTCCGCGGCCTTCAGCAGGTCTTCATGGTTCGCCGGCGTGAGATGAGGAACAAGCAGCCTGACCGTCGTGAGACTCGCTCGCCCATCGGCCAGCCGGGAGAGGATAAGCGGGTACTTGCGGGCCGCGCGGGCGACCTCGATGCGATTGTAGGCGGCGTGCTCTGACAGGTGCAGAACCCGGACGCAGTAGGTGAACAAGGAAGCGAACCCCTCGCCCAGAAAGAGCCGCCGTTCGTCGATGATGGCGAGGTGTGCGACCAGAGCAACGGTCGCCTCCCGCTCGCGCTGCGCCAGCACTTTCACGTGGGCGAGCAGCGCCGTGTCGGAGAGCCGCCTGGCCTGTGACAGCGCATCGTCGTTCATGGTGCCCTCACCATCGCAGATGTCGTCGTCGCTGAACATGACCCACGTGAGCTATCCGAACTCGTTCTGGAACGAGCTCCCTACCAGCGGCGGCCTGGAGGTGGAGGCCGCGGCGTGAAGCCCCCAGGAATTGGACCCGCCGAGCAGCGTGCAGCCCCAGGAATTGGACCCGCCGAGCAGCGTGCAGCCCGGCGGTGGAGGCCGCGGCGTGCGGCCCCAGGAACTGGACCCGCCGGGCAGCGTGCAGACCCGGAGGTGTGGCGCCGTGGGCGGGCGCCATCTGAGAGCAGAAGGCCGGCGGAGGAAGTGGCCGGCCGCGCGGCCAAGTGGCGGTCGGAGGTTCATCCGTGACACGAGCGAGCGAATGGCTGTCGATCGGCGTCCTGCCCGCCGGAACGCACAACGCCATCACGGACGTCCCCGGGGTGCTGGTCGGCCACGCCTCGCTGGACGAGGGGCGCCTGCACACGGGTGTGACCGCCGTCCTGCCGCACGGACGGGACCTGTACGCCGAGAAAGTGACGGCGGCCGCGGCGGTGCTGAATGGCTACGGCAAGTCGGTCGGCATGATGCAGATCGAGGAACTGGGAACCGTCGAGACGCCCATCCTGGTGACCAGCACGTTCAACGTCCCGCGGGTCGCGGACGCCCTGCTCACCATCCTCCTGGAGCGCGATCCGGTGATCGGGGAGAGCGAGACGATCAACCCCGTCGTGCTCGAGTGCTTCGACGGGTACCTGAACGACGCCCGGGCGCGGCCGGTGGGCGAGCGCGAGGTGCGCGCGGCGATCACCTCGGCGCGCGCCGGCCCTGTGACGGAAGGATGTGTGGGCGCGGGCGTGGGCATGCGGTGCCAGGGGTTCAAATCGGGCGTCGGCACGGCGTCCCGGATTGTCGATCCGCCCGGATGGACGCTGGGGCTGCTCGTCGTCCCGAACTTCGGATTCCCCGGCGACCTGATCATCGCCGGCGTGCCGGTGGGGCGCGAACTCTCGGCCGTGCGCCAGCCCTCCGAACGCGGATCATGCGTCTTCGTGGTGGCCACCGACGCGCCGCTGGCACCGTCGGACCTCCGCCGCGTCGCGTGGCGCTGCTTTCTGGGTATGGCTCGAACAGGGTCGATCAGCGGTCAGACCAGCGGTGACCTGGCGGTCGCGTTCTCGACGGATCCGTCGATGGTCCGCCCGAGCCGCCCCGCGATCAACGCGCTGTTCAGGGCGGCGGTCGAGGCGTCCGAGGAGGCCATCCTGAACGCGATGTTCGCGGCCCGCACCATGGACGGACGGGACGGGCACGTGATGCCGGCGCTCCCTCTGGCCGAGGTGGCGGCTCTCCTGAGCCGGCATGGGGTCGCGCTCCGGCGGCAGCCGTAGGCCGGCCGCGCGAACAGTCCCTCGAACCGTGATGTGAAGGATGTCGTAGGAAGAATGTCATGCGCACGCTCATCATCGTAATGGCCATCGCAACTGCTCCCTCGCTGCTTCCCGCTTCCCCCGCGCGCGGGGCCTCCGCGCTACCGGTGAGCGCCGCACCGCAGCGGAGCGCCACGCTGCAGTTGAGCGCCACCAGGATCGCGCAGGGTGGAGCGCTCGGCGTCACCGTGGTGAACGCCCCGGCGGGAGGAACGCTTCGCATCCGCTTCGGCGGCCGCGTCTGGCCCCTGTACAGGACGGGGGCCACCGCTGCGACGTACGTTGGCACAGACCCCTTCACGCGGCCGGGCTCCCACCGGCTCGTCGTCGAGCGCGCGGCCGCGGGCTCCGCGCGCGTCATCGCTCAAAGCGCGGTGACCGTCGTCAGGGAGACCTTCGCCACCCGGCGGCTGCGTCTCGATCCATCCAAGGAGGCGCTGTTCGACCCCAGGCTCGTGGCGATCGAGCGGAGGAAGGTGGGAGCGGCGTTCAGCCTGATCTCCCCGCGGAAGCTCTGGGACGGCCCGTTCGCGCTCCCGACGGCGGCGCCCCGTTCGTCTCCGTACGGGGTGAAGAGCGTTTACAACGGGGTGGTGCACGGCTGGCACCGCGGCGCCGACTTCGCCGCCCCCGCGGGGTCGCCGGTGCGGACCGCGAACCACGGCATCGTACGCCTCGCCGAGGGCATCCCGCTGTCCGGGAATGCCGTGCTCATCGACCACGGGCTGGGGGTCTTCACCACCTACATGCACCTGTCATCCATCGCGGTCCGGCAGGGGCAGCGGGTCAGGAAGGGCGACGTCGTGGGCGCCGTGGGGAGTACGGGCGTGGCCACGGGGCCGCATCTCCACTGGGGCCTCCGGGTGCACGGTCTCTATGCCGACCCGCTCCGATGGGTGACGCGGGAGCCGTAGACGTCCGGGGCGGCTCAGCGGCGCGGGGCCGGGGCAGGAGAGGTTCCCCCCTCACTGAATCGTGAGGGAACAGGCCGCTCGGGGGACGCGCGCCGTTTCGCTGCGTCTGAATACCTGAGGCAGCCGACGCCCAGCATGGCTCTGACATCATGAGAAGAGTGAACCTCTCACCACGCACGTGGCGGATGGGCACGACGCTGATCGTCAGCGTGGTGCTCCTCTTCGCCTTTCTCCTGTCCATCGCCCTGATGACCTACAACGCCATGCTCCGGGAACGGCGCGCCTCGGAGGTCGAGGATGCGGTCATCGTGGGACGCAACATGGCGGCCCAGGTGGACCGGCTGCTGGCCGACATCGAGGGCGCCACGTACACCGCCTCGCTGTTCCTGGGGAGCTCTCCCTCCCTCGCCCAGGCGGCCGTCGGCGCGTACCTGGAGGCGCTGCGAGATCAGTACGACATCCTGCGGGCCATCTTCATCACCGACCTCTCCGGACGGGTCATGGCCTCCGCGGCGGGCGAAGGGATCGGCCGCTCGCTGGCCGGTCGGCCCTATCTAGAGAGCCTGCGCCAGGGCGCCCGTACCGTCTGGAGCGACGGCCTGGTAGGGATCGACACCGGAGAAGTCACGGTGGCATTCGGGCGGCCGATCTATGCCGCGGACGGCACGCCCCGGGCCTTCTTCATCGCGGCGTTCTATCCGCTCCGTGTGACGGCGCGCCTGCAGGCCCCCGTGCCGCGGGATGCGAGCGTGACGCTCTTCGACCGGAGGGGGTTCATCCTCTCCACCACGTACCCGGTGAAGCTCTCGACCCGGCAGCGGGCGGCGCCCCCGATCGCCGCCGTGCGCGAGGCGCTGGCCGGCCGCCCGTCGACCCTCGTCGGACCGGGTCTACCCTTCCAGACCGAGGCGCGTTACAGCGCGGTGGTCCCCATCCCGCGGGCGCACTGGGCGCTGAAGTACGGCCGGCCCCTGGCGCCGCTGGAAGCGCGTCTCCGCCGGCAGCTGATCCAGCAGATGACGGCCGTCAGCGTGGCCGTGCTCCTGGCCATCATTGTGTTCATGCTCATCCTCAGACGCGTCATCCGCCCCCTGGAGACCCTGGCCCGCACCGCCCGGGCGATCGCGCACGGAGAACGCCCGCACGTGCACCTTCCCGAAGGCGCCGTCGAGACCCAGGAGCTGGCGGCCGGCTTTCGGGTCATGGCCGGCAACATCGCGCAGCGCGAAGACGATCTGCGGCTGGCGCTGCAGAATGAGCGCGCGGCCCGCGAAGCGGGCGAGCGCGCCCAGAACCGGCTGGCGTTCCTCACCGAGGCAAGCACCCTCCTGGCGGCGTCGCTCGACTATGAGGAGACCCTGCGCAACGTAGCCCGGATCGCCGTCCCGCGCTTCGCCGACTGGGCCGCGGTGGATGTCTTGGACGAGGACGGCCGGATCAAGCGGCTGGCCGTGGCCCACGTGGACCCGGCCAAGGTTGTCTTCGCGCACGAGCTCCAGCGCCGCTACCCGCCGGATCCTGCCGCGCCCCGCGGCGTCTATCACGTCATCCGCACCGGGCAGGCCGAGCTGTACCGGGAGATCACGGATGAGATGCTGGTCGCCGGGGCCCGGGATGAGGAGCATCTCCGCCTCATCCGCGAGGTGGGGTTGACCTCCGCCGTCGTCGTCCCGATCACGATCCGCGACGAGACGGTGGGGGCCATCACGTTCGTCTGGGCGGAGTCCAAGCGCACGTACACGACCGAAGACATTCACCTCGCCCACGATCTCGCCCGGCGCGCCGCCGCGGCCATCGACAACGCCCGGCTCTACCGGCGGGCACGCAACATCGCCGAGACGCTGCAGCGCAGCCTCCTGCTCAAGGATCTGCCGGATCTCCCGGGGATCTCGATCGCCGCCCGCTACCTGCCGGCCCGGCGGGAGGCCGAGGTCGGAGGCGACTGGTACGATGCGTTCCCGCTCCCGGACGGGCGCCTGGCACTGGTCATGGGCGACGTGGCCGGCCGCGGGGTGGAGGCCGCCGCCGTCATGGGGCAGATCCAAAACGCTCTCCGCGCGTACGCCCTGGAAGGGCACGGGCCGGCCGCGGTGCTCGAGCGGCTGAACCGGGTCGTGGAGCTCCGGGGGATGGCCACGGTGTTCTATGTCGTCTTCGATGCCACCCACTGGACGCTGCAGTACGCGAACGCGGGGCATCTGCCGGCCCTCATCCGCAGCCCGGACGGAACCGTCGAGTTCCTCGAAGAGGGCGGGTCGCTGCCCTTGGGCGGAGCGTTCGGCGCCGTCTACCGGGAGGCCACACATCCCATCACGCCGGGCTCGGCGCTGGTGCTGTACACCGACGGGCTGGTGGAGACGCGCGGGGAATCCATCGACACGCGGCTGGAGCATCTGGAGCGCGCCTCACGCGAGTATTCCCGCATCGGGCCGGAGGAGCTGCTCGATCACCTGATCGCGTCCATGCTCGGCGGAGAGGCCGCGCCCGACGACGTCGCCCTGCTGGCGCTGTGCGCGGAGGCGCTCGACCCGGCCCACGTGCAGCTGCGGTTCCCGGCCGTTCCGGCCGCGCTGCCCCGCCTGCGGCACACCCTGCGGCGGTGGTTGGACCAGTCGGGTGTCGCCCCCAGCGAGATCTTCGAGATCACCGTGGCGGTGAGCGAAGCCTTCTCCAACGCCGTGGAGCACGCCTACGCCGCCTCGGATGCGACGGTAGAGGTGGACATCCGTCTCACCGACGGCGACCTCCGCATCCAGGTGCAGGACTCGGGGCAGTGGCGGGCGCCCCGCGGCACGCACCGCGGGCGGGGCATCGGACTGATGCGCGGCTTGATGGACGAGGTGGCGGTGACACCGGGCGGGACCGGGACGACGGTAAGCATGCGGCGAACATTGCGGCGGGAGGTGCACGCGTGACGGTCGCGTCGGTGCGGGTCCAGATCATCGACGGGGTTCCGGTGGCCACGGTGACCGGTGAGGTGGACATCGTCAACGCCGGAGAGATCGGAGGCCAGCTCTTCGCCGCTGCCCCCAACACCGCCCCGGGGGTGATCGTGGACCTCAGCGGGGTGAGCTATCTGGACAGCCGGGGCGTGCACCTGCTGTTTGAGCTGGCCAACCGGCTGCAGATGCGCCACCAGGGGCTGCACCTCGTCGTGCCGCCGCGGGCGCTGATCCGCCGCGTGCTGCTGCTCACCCACGTGGATTCCGTGATTCCCCTGCACCATGACGTGGATGCGGCCGCGCAGGCCCTCAAGGCGCACGCGTAGGGCGGCCCGCCGCTGATGCGGATCCGCTGGGTGTCCCCCCGCCGGTGGCGGCTGTCCACCAGCCTCACCATCACTATCGTGGCCCTGGCCACCCTCCTCGTGCTGGTCACCGTGCTGGTGGAGCGGGCGCTGGTCACGGAGCGGCTGGACGCCGAGCTCGACAACGCGGTCTCCGTCGGCATGATCGCCGCCGCCGAGGTGGACCGGTTCCTGCGGAACATCGAGACCACCACGCTGGCCGTGACGCAGTTCCTGGCGGTGGAGCCGTTCAACCAGCAGTCGTACGACACCTACCTCGGGCGCGTCTACGCCGCCACCGGCGTCCTGCGCAGCCTGTTCGTCACCGATCTCGAGGGCACGGTCGTCGCGGCGGCCTTCGGCGAGGGCGTCGGCGCCGACCTTTCCGCCCGTCCGTACCTGCGCACGCTGCGGGCCGGGGCGGCGACGGTGTGGAGCGAGGGGCTGCCCCTGGACCGGCCCAGCCAGCTCATGGTCGCCTTCGGCCGCGTCATCGCCACCCCGGGGGGCAGCCGCCGCGGATTTCTCATCGCCACCTTTCAACCGCCGGCGCTGATGGGCGCGCTGACCGAGTCGCTCCCGCAGGACGCCCGCGTGGCTTTGCTGGACCAGCGGGGAGCCGTCATCTACACGTCGGCGGGGACGCCCCTGACCCCGGCGGAGCGCGACCTCTCGCGGCTGCCGGACATCCAGCGCGCGCTGCGGGGCGACGTGGTCAGGCTCTCCGGGGGCGGCGTGCCGCTCGCGGATACCCCCCGCTACGGCGCCCTGGTGCCCATCCGGCGCACCGGCTGGGTGCTGGTGTTCTCGCGGGATCTCGCCCCGCTGGAGAACCGGCTGCGCGCCCCCTTCGGGCGCCAGCGGCGTCTGCTGGTCGGCGCGATCATCCTGGCGGGGACGATCGGGTTCGCGGTCTCCCTGCGGCTCTTCCGTCCCCTGGGCCGCCTGGCGCAGGCCGCGGCGGCGATCGCGCGCGGCGAGCGCCCGTCCCTCCCCGACGTGGCCGGACCGGCGGAGCTGGCCACGCTCGTCACCGGCATGTCGGTGATGAGCCGCGCGGTGAAGGAGCGGGAGGACGCCCTGCGCCTGATCGCCGAAGCCGGGAAGCAGCTTTCCGCCTCCCTGGACCGGGACACCATCCTGCGCGAGTTCGCCCGTCTGGTCGTCCCGCGCCTGGCCGACTGGTGTGTCATCTACCTCCTTGGGCCCGACGACCGGATCCGCCGTCATGAGATCGCCCACGTCGATCCCGGCACGGAAGAGCTTCTCCGCCGCCTGGGCGACGAGCTCATCCCGGCCGGCGGCCGGCATCCCATCGCGGAGGTGATGGCCTCCGGACGCGCCGTGCTGGTGCCGGAGGTCAGCGATGAGTTCCTCCGCCGCGCGGCTCCGGACGGCGAGCAGTTCCACCTGCTCCGCGAGGTGGGGTTCACCTCGGCCATGCTGCTCCCGATGATGGCGAACGCGAAGGCGTTCGGGGCCATCGCCCTGGTGGCGTCGACGCCGGCGCGCCGCTACACCGGCGACGACCTGGGGCTTGCCGGCGAGCTGGCCCAGCGCGCCGCGCTCGGCGTGGAGAAGGCGCGGGCGTATGAGCGCGAGCGCGGCATCGCCGAGACCCTGCAGCGCAGCCTGCTCCGCAGCCGGCTGCCGCATCTTCCCGGGATCACGCTCGCCTCCCGCTACCTGCCCGCGCGGCAGGAGGCGGAGATCGGCGGGGACTGGTACGACGCCGTGTTCCTCCCTCAGGGCGGGCTGGCCGTGATCATGGGCGACGTGGCCGGACGGGGCATTCAGGCCGCCGCCGTCATGGGCCAGCTGCAGAACGCCGTCCGCGCCTACGTCGCCGAGGGGTACGGGCCGGCCCTGATCCTGCAGCGCGTGGCGCGGATGCTGGACCTCCGCGAGATGGCCACGCTGCTGGTGCTGTTCTTCGATCCCGTCACGCACGCCGTCCGGTATGCGAACGCGGGACATCTGCCGGCCCTCGTGCTGACCGGCGACGGCGGGGTCACGGCGCTGGAGGGCGGCGCCGCCCCGCTCAGCATCGTCTCCTCCGAGGTGACCTACGCCGACTACACGGCGCAGCTCGCGCCCGGCTCGACGATCCTCCTCTACACCGACGGGCTGGTCGAGGTCCGCGGGGAGTCGATCGACGACGGACTCCGCCGCCTCCGCGACACGCTGCGCGACGCCCCGGTGAGCGACGCGGACGGGCTCCTCAATCACGTGCTGTTCGGCATGCTCCAAGACCAGCCCGGGACCGACGACGTCGCGCTGCTCGCTCTGCACGCCGGCGTGCTCGATCCGGCCGGGCTGCGCCTGCGCCTGGACGCCTCGCCCGACGCCGCCCCGGTGCTGCGCTACACGCTGCGGCGCTGGCTTGGGCAGTCGCAGGTCGATCCCGCCGAGATCTTCGATCTCACCGTGGCCGTGACCGAGGCATTTGCCAACGCGGTCGAGCACGCCTACGGCGCCGGCGACGCGGCCATCGAGATCGAGTCGCGCGTGGACGGCGACGTGGTGCGCATCGTGGTCCGGGACTGGGGACGCTGGCGGACGCCGCGCGGCCAGCACCGCGGGCGGGGGCTCGCGCTGATGCGCGGGCTGATGGACGAGGTCGACGTGACCTCTGGACCGGACGGGACGACGGTCCGGATGTGGCGCCGCGTGCGCCGGGGCGTCCCGGTCTAACGCCCCGGCATGCCAAGCCGGCCCGCGCCGGGCACGGGCGGCCCGCGGCGCGGCCTACCGTCTGAGCCGCGGATTGAGGATCTCTTCCAGCGCGAACCCCGTGAAGGCGAAGCCGAGCACGGCCGCGGTGATGAGCAGCCCCGGGGGCAGCACCCACCATTTCCAGGCCCCGCTCAGAAAGGCGCTGCGCACCTGCGCGTAGTACAGGGTCGATCCCCAGGATTTCGCCGTCGGATCCCCCAGCCCCAGAAAGGACAGCGATGCTTCGATGAGGATGGCCGTCCCCGCGGCCAGGATGAACTGCGCCAGCGAGAGCGACAGCACGCCCGGCAGGACGTGCCGGCGCAGGATCCGTCCGGACGACACCCCGAGCGCGCGGGCGGCATCCACGAAGTCCAGGGACTTCAAGGACAGCACCTGCGCGCGGATGACCCGCGCCGGCCGCGCCCAGACCAGGATCCCGATGACCAGGATGATGTTCCAGAACGACGGGCCGAGGTAGGCGGCGAGCAGGATCATCAGCGGCAGGAAGGGCACGACGAGGATGACGTCCACCAGCCGCATCAGCACGGCGTCCACCCAGCCGCCGAAGTAGCCGGCGACGACGCCCACCAGCGTGCCGATGGAGATGGAGACTGCCGCGGCCAGGAAGCCGATGGTCAGCGAGATCCGCACGCCGAAGATGAGCTCGCTGAGCAGGTCCTGGCCGACATCGTTCGTGCCCAGCAGATGGGCGCGCGACGGCGGCGAGAAGGGGCTCCCCGTGGTCTCGTCGGGCCGGTACGGCGCGATCCACGGCGCGAACACGCCGGCCAGGACGAGGGCGGCCAGCAGCGCGACCCCGATCACGCCGACGCCGCCCACCGGCCATCTGAACCGGCTCATCGGGCGTACCGCACGCGCGGATCCAGGAGCGGGTAGAGCAGGTCGGCCGCGATGTTGGCGGCGATCACCGAGACGGTAATGACGAAGAAGCTGCCCTGCAGCACGGGGTAGTCGCGCGCCAGCACCGCCTCGAACAGCAGCCGGCCGATGCCCGGATAGGAGAAGACCGTCTCGATCACCGTGGCGCCGCTGACGATGTAGCCCAGGTTGAGCATGAAGACGGTGGAGACCGGGAGCAAGGCGTTCCGCATCGCATGCCGGAACATCACGCCCCGCTCGCCGACGCCTTTCGAGCGCGCGGTGGCGATGTACTGCTCGCCCAGCACGCCCAGCATGGAGTAGCGCATGATGAGGAACATGTCGGGGATGGTAATCAGCGTGAGCGTGGCCAGCGGCAGGGCCAGATGCCAGGCCACGTTGGCGGCCTGCGCCCACCCGTGCAGCCCCGCGCCCGGGGTCATCGCCCCGAAGACCGGGAAGAGGCGCATCCCCGCCGCGAAGACCGCGATGAAGATCATCCCCAGCCAGAAGCTGGGCGTGGAGTGGAGCAGCATGGCCGCGCCCAGCGAGCCCACGTCCAGCGGGCGCCCGCGCCGCCAGGCCGCCGCGGTGCCCCAGGCCACCCCCATGAGCGTCGCCAGCACGAGCGAGATCCCCACGAGCATGAGCGTCCAGCCCACCCGCCCCAGGATGATCTCGGCCACCGGACGGCCCTGCTGAACGGAGTGGCCCAGATCCCCCCGGGCCAGCCCGGCCAGGTAGATCCCGTACTGCCGCCACAGCGGCCGGTCCAGCCCGAAGGCTTCCGTGAGCTGCGCCCGCTGCGCGGCGGTCATGAAGCCGACGTCTTCGCCGGCGAGGAAGACCAGCGGGCTGCCCGGCATGAGACGCGGCAGCAGAAAGTTCAGCGTGACGGCAAAGAGCAGGACAAGGGCATACTGCACGCCCTTGCCCGCAAAGAACCGCGCCATGACGGCTACGGCAGCGCGCCGGCGGGGAGCCGGGCCATCGCGCTACTTCGGCGCGTCAACGAACGATAGCTTCGTCACGTACCCCTGGCCCTTCTGGAACGCCCACCGATCGTACGCGCCCGCCCGGTACGCCATGATGGTGTCCGGGTAGAAGAGCACGTGGACCGGTAGCTCCTGGGCGATGATCTGCTGCATCTGGGCGGCGATCCGCTTCTGAGAGGCGGGGTCCACCGTGACGATGAGCTGCTGGCCCAGCCGGTCGATCTCGGCGTTCTTGTAGCCGCCGATGTTGATCGTGCCCAGCTGGCAGCTCGAGTGGAAGAGATCCACCAGCGCGGTCGGCCGCGACATCACCGGGGCGGACCAGCCGAACACCGCCATGTCGAAGCGCCGTCCCTTGCAGACGTCGAAATCCGGCCAGACCTGGTCGATGATCGCCGCGTCCTCGGCGACCCGGATGGTCACGCCGATGCCGACGTCCCGGAGCCACGTGCGGATGAGCTCGGCGCCGCGGATGCGGATGGGGTTCCCGGCCAGGGTGAGCAAGGTGAACTGCAGGGGCGTGCCGTCGGGCCCTTCGCGGATCCCATCGCCGTTCCGATCCCTGTACCCCGCCTCGTTCAAGAGACTGACGGCGCGCGCCTTGCTGGCCTCGAACTTCACGCCCGGTGCGTAGAACGGCGAATCCGGGTGCAGGTAGCCCGGCGAGCCCACCACGGCGTAGCCCAGCATGAGCAAGCGCACCAGGAGGTTCGTATTGATGGCGCTGGCGATGGCCCGGCGCAGCCGGACGTCGCGGAGCTGCGGGTGCTCGACGTTGAACTGCAGGATCGTCGAGGCAAACCCGGCGCCGCGGGCCACCTTGATACCGGGCGCTTTCTCGAACTGGGCGACGAGCTCGGGGGTGAGCGTCCGCGACGTCGCGTCCACCTGGCCGGCCTGCAGGGCGGTGAACGTCACGGTGGCGTCGCGGATGATGGGGAGCACCAGCTCGCGCACCTTCGGCGTGCCGGCGAAGTACTCCGAGTTTGCCGTCAGCCGGTAGAACTGGTTGTCCTGTACCTCCTCCACCCGGTAGGGGCCGCTCCCCACGGTGTTGCGGAACGCCCGGGCGGCGGCGACCGTCGTCACCGGCTCCCAGATGTGCTTGGGCAGGACCGGGACGTCGGCCAGCGTGCGCAGCCGGAACCCCGCGTCGGGCTGCTTCAGCCGGAAGACCACCGTCTGCGGGCTGGGGGCGTCCACGCCGTCGAGGTTGCGCGTCGTCGGCGTCCAGCGCGAGTGCGTCACCTTAGCCGCGTACTCGAACGTGAACTTCACGTCCGCGGAAGTGAGCGGCCGGCCGTCGTGCCAGCGCAGGTTCGGGCGCAGCGTGAGCGTCCACGTCCGGCCGTCCGCGCTGACCCGCGTGTCCCGGACCAGCCAGGGGATCGGCTCGTTGTTCGCGTCGGGATAGAACAGCGTGTCGTAGACCAGCGTCATGAGGTTCCAGCCCGGGAAGCCCGTCTGGTAGGTGTACGGATTGAGCCACCCCTCGTCGCGGGTGATCGCCAGCCGCACCGCACCCGTCTGGGCCCGCGTGTGGGTAGGGGACAGTACCATCGCCAGGAGCACAACCATGCCCAGCCATCCGACGCGGACGCGCTTCACCGTCTTCGCCACCTCCATGAGGGATCGATGAGGGATTCCCTTCGAGTTCGTCCGGCCGGAACATCCTTCCTGCCGCCCCTTGACAGCGGCAACGAGATATGTGACTATACGGTCACATAAAATGGATGAGGACCTGGAACCGGTCTGGAGGGCCCTGGCCGACCCGACCCGGCGCAGGATCCTGGACCTTCTACGGGATGGGCCCCGGACGACGACCGCTATCGCCGCCGCGTTCCCCGTGACGCGGTTTGCCGTCATGAAGCACCTGCGGATCCTGGAGCACTCCGGGCTGGTGCTCGTGGAGCGGCGGGGCCGGGAGCGATGGAACCATCTCAACGCCGTGCCGCTGCGGCGTATCTACGAGCGGTGGATTAGCGGATACGCGGAGTACTGGGCGGCAACACTGGCGACGCTGAAACGCCATCTCGAGCGCTCCGACGCTCGGCGGGGGAGGAGATCACGATGAGTGCGGTCGGTGGCGGATCACCTGCGGTGGGGGTGCTTCACATCGAGCAGGAGGTGACGATCGATGCGCCGCCCGAGCGCGTCTTCGAGGCGCTCACCAGGGACGTCTCGGCGTGGTGGGGCGAGCCGCACATGTACGATGAGGCGCGCGCCAGGGGCATCCGGCTGGAGCCCGTCCTGGGGGGCGGGTTCTACGAAGATTGGGGCGGAGGCGAGGGGGCAACGTATGCCACGGTGACCCTCGTGCGCAAGCCGGAGCGGCTGCGGATGTCGGGCGCCATGGGGATGGCCGGGGCGGTGGCCGGCATCATCGACATCCGGCTCACGCCGCAGGGGCGGGGGACCGTCCTCCGGCTCACGCACCGCGCCGTGGGCGAGGTCACCGCGGAGACCCGCGCCAGCTACACCCGGGGCTGGACGGCGCTGCTCCAGGAACGGCTGAAGGCCTATGTGGAACGGGGTGTCCGCTCCGGGCTCAAGCGTTGATATCGGATACCAGCCGTCCGGCTTCGCCTCGCGGCGGCGCTAGTCCGGGACGAACTCCGGGCCCTTGTTCTTGAAGCGGTTGTAGAAGTCCACGATGGCCTCGCGGTCGTAGCGGTCGAGCTTCATGACCCGTCCCCAGGCCACGACGGCGATGGGGGTATCGTTCTTGGGCCGGTGGGTGATCACGAGCTTGCGCGGGAACTCGCGCGCCAGCGCCACCAGCGGGTCCACGACCGGCGCCTCCTGATCATCCTTGTAGGTGATCCAGATGCCGCCGTGCTCGAGGTTGTGGATGAGGAGCTCGTCGGGCAGCTCGCCGTTGTGGAAGCCCCAGGGGGCGGTCCCGGCGTAGTGCCAGCCCGACGACGGGGGGTTCGAGTTGTAGGCGGGATGGGCCTGGCCGGGGGCCACGTGATCCCGGCCCTGGTCGCGCACGGACACGATCTGTGGCTTCCGGGCGGCCGGCGTAGCGGCAGTCCCGGACTGGGCCTGCGGTCCTGCGGGTTGGGCCGCCGGCGGCGTGGAGGCGCTGGGCGACAGCCCCGGCCTCAAGAGGATGAAGGCGACCAGTCCGGCCAGGAGGATGGCCCCGCCGGCGATCCATGCCAGCCGCATCTGCCGGCTGCGGCGGCGTATGGCTTCCTCCTGGGCACGGCGTTCCAGCCGCACCTGGCGGCGCGTCTCTCTCTTGGCGGCCTTGGCCATGCGTTGAGCCTCTTCCGTGCAGGATGGATGCAGTTCAGTGAGTGTACCAGAGCCCCCGGCAGAGTGGCAAGGCGCTGCCCCCGCCCGCCCCCGCCACCCCGGACTCGTCAGGTCAAGACTCCCCACTGCCGGCCCCTCGTGGACCCGGGCGGGGACGTGAACGCGTAGGGGGAACCCGGAACGGCGGCGGGGAAGTGTCTCCGCACTCGCCGTGGTCGTCCACAGCCGTATCAAGTCCAGCGCCTACTTCGACTCCGTCGCCCTGATGCTCGTGCAGCGGGAGGTGCGTGCGCTGCCGGGCGTGCGCGAGGCCGGCGCGGTAATGGGGACGGAGGCCAACAAGGAGCTGCTGCGCGACGCGGGGCTGCTTGCTCCCGAAGCCGCCGGAGCCGGGCCGGACGATCTCATCCTGTCCGTGGACGCCGCGGACGCCTCAACCGCGGACGCCGCCCTCGCGGAGGCGGAGGCACTGCTCACCCAGCGCCGGGCCGGGCCGGAGGTGGAGGGATACCGGCCGAAGACCGTCGCATCCGCCGCGCGCGTGCTCAGCGGCGCCAGATTAGCCCTGATCTCGGTCCCCGGACGGTTCGCCGCGGGCGTGGCCTCCGAGGCCCTCGACGCGGGATTGCACGTGATGCTCTTCAGCGACAACGTGCCGCTGGAGGCGGAAGTGGCGCTCAAGCGGCGGGCCGCCGCCGCCGGCCGGCTGCTCATGGGGCCGGACTGCGGCACGGCCATCCTCGGCGGCGCCGCGCTCGGGTTCGCCAACCGCGTGCGCCGGGGGGCCGCCGGCATCGTGGGCGCGGCCGGCACCGGGATCCAGGAGGTGACGAGCCTCATCCACCGCGGCGGCGGGGGGATCTCTCACGCGATCGGCACCGGAGGCCGCGACTTGAGCTCTGAGGTCGGCGGGGCGGCCGCCATGGCCGGCCTGGCGGCGCTGGCCGCGGATCCGCTCACCGAGGTGATCGTTCTCCTCTCGAAGCCGCCGTCCGCGGGCGTGGCCTCGCGGCTCCTCCGCGCGGCGCGGCGGAGCGGCAAACCGGTCGTCGTGCACTTCATCGGCGCCGCCGTGGAGTCCGGGGAGCGTCTCTTCTCCGCCCAGACGCTCGAGGAGACGGCCGAGCTGGCGGTCCAGCTGGTGACCGGGTCGCCGCCGCGCTGGCCGCGCCGCGCCGCGCTGCCCGGCCAGGAGGCGATGCGCCTGGCTCCCACGCAGCGCTACGTCCGGGGGCTGTACAGCGGCGGGACGCTGTGCTACGAGGCGCTGCTCCTGCTCGAGCGGTACGTCGGCCCCGTGCACTCCAACACGCCGCTCGACCCTGCGCAGATGCTGCCGTCGGCCCACCGCAGCGTCGCGCATACAGTCGTGGACCTCGGCAGCGACGAGTTCACCGTGGGCCGCCTGCACCCCATGCTCGATCCCTCCACGCGGCTGCACCGGCTTCTCCGTGAGGCGGACGATCCCGAGGTGGCCGTCATCCTGCTCGATGTGGTGCTGGGGTACGGCGCGCACGCGAATCCCGCCGGCGTGCTCGCCCCGGTGATCCGCGAGGCCCGCGGGCGGGCGCATGCCGCCGGGCGGTGGCTGTCCGTGGTGGCGTCCGTCTGCGGAACGGAGGACGATCCGCAGGGCTACGACGACCAGGTGGACCAGCTCATCGAGGCCGGCGCTTTGGTGCAATCCAGCAACGCGCAGGCGGCGAATCTGGCCGGGCTCATCGCGCAGGCCGCGGGCGCGTCCGGCCGGGCCCGCGTGCCGTCGCCGATTACGGCGGGGCGGGAAGCGGAGCGTCCCGCGGATGCGGAGGCGTCCGGCACCCCGCCGGTGCAGGAGATCGTGCGTCTGCTGGCCGGCCCCGTGAAGGTGGTCAACGTCGGATTGGGGCTGTTCGCCGAGGCGCTGCAGAGCCAGGGGATCGATGTGGTCTCGGTGGACTGGCAGCCGCCGGCCGGCGGCAAGCAGCATCTCATCGACATCCTGAACCGTCTGGGAGCGTGAGCGATGACCTCCATCGACGAGGCGAATCAGACCGCGGTGCGGCGCATGCTCGACAGCGCGCCCGTGCTCACCGGCATCCGCCGGGCGTCCGACGTGATTCCCGGGATGCGGCCGGACCTCATCCTCCACGCCGGCCCGCCCATCGAGTGGGCGCGGATGTCCGGCCCGCTGCGGGGGGCAATCATCGGGGGCCTCATCTACGAAGGTCTGGCCTCGGATGAAGCCTCCGCCACGGCGATGGTGGAGCGCGGCGAGGTGGCGTTCGAGCCCTGCCACGATCATCAGGCCGTGGGGCCGATGGCCGGGGTCACGACCGCCTCCATGCCGGTCTACATCGTCGAGAACCGCGCCGGGGGCACCACGGCGTTCTCCAACCTCAACGAGGGCTACGGCAAGGTGCTGCGGTACGGGGCCTACGGCGAGGACGTCCTGGCGCGGGTGCGGTGGCTGTCGGATGTGTACGCGCCGATCGTCGGAGAGGCGCTGGAGCGGTCGGGCGGGCTGGACATGAAGAGCCTGATCGCGCAGCAGCTCCAGATGGGCGACGAGGGGCACAACCGCAACAAGGCCGGCTCCGCCCTCATGGCCCGGCTGCTCGCGCCGCATCTGGCCCGGACCCAGGCCCGCGGCGACGACCTCGCCGCCGTCCTGGACTACCTGGCCGCCAATGACCTGGCGGTGCTGAACCCCGTCATGGCGGCGTGCAAGTCCATGGCGGACGCAGCCCACGGCGTCCCGGGCAGCAGCCTCGTCACCTGCATGGCGCGCAACGGCACCGACTTCGGCATCCGCGTGAGCGGGCTGGGCGCGCGCTGGTTCGTGGCGCCCGCGCAGATCCCCGTCGGGTTGTTCTTCCCCGGGTACACGCAGGAGGACGCCAACCCGGACATCGGCGACAGCACGATCACCGAGACGGCCGGCATCGGCGCCTTCGCCATGGCCGCCGCCCCGGCCATCGTGCAGTTCATCGGGGGCACGCCCGCGATGGCCACCGAGTCGACCCTAGAGATGTACGAGATCACCGTCGCCGAGAACGCCGCCTTCGGCATCCCGCAGCTGGGGTTCCGCGGCACGCCCACCGGGATCGACATCCGCAAGGTCGTGCGCACCGGGATCACGCCCCGGGTCAACACGGGCATCGCCCACCGGCGGGCCGGGATCGGCCAGGTGGGCGCGGGCCTCGTCCGGCCGCCGATGGAGTGCTTCGAGCGGGCGCTGGAAGCCTTGGCCGCCGCCGTCGCCGCCCCGCCCCAGTGAGGCGCGCCGGGTCTCCGGGAGGGGCCTCCCGGCCCGCGTCGTAGTTCACCCCTTACAGCCGCCGCCCGGGGGCTGCGGCATCTGTCGAATGGAGGGGAGAGGCATGACCCGCAGAGTCCTTGCCTTGCTCGGCGCCGTGCTGCTCATGGCCATGCTCGTGCCGTTCCCGACGGGAGCGCAGGCCCCGCGCCGGGGCGGGACGCTGGTATACATCTCCACGTCGCAGCCGCCGTCGTTTGACGGCCATCGCGAGACGACGTTCGCCATGCTCCATCCCGTCAAGCCGCACTACAGCTACCTCGTGAAGTTCGACACCCACAACTATCCCAAGGTGATCGGCGACCTGGCCGAGTCGTGGACCACGTCGCGCGACGGTCTGACCTGGACGTTCAAGATCCGGTCCGGGGTCAAGTTCCACGACGGCTCGACGCTCACGTCCCGCGACATCAAGGCCACCTACGACAAGATCATCTTCCCCAAGGGGGATGTGGTCAGCGTCCGCCAGGCCATCTATCAGAGCGTGCGCGCGGTGGAGGCGCCCGACCCCCAGACGGTGGTGTTCCGCCTCAAGTACGCCACCCCCGGATTTCTGGAGAAGCTCGCCTCGCCGTTCAACTTCGTCTACAAGGCGGAGATCCTGGAGCGCGATCCGCGCTGGTACGAGCGCAACATCATGGGGACGGGCCCCTTCCGCTTCGTGGAGTACGTGCGCGGGTCGCACTGGGTGGGCCGGCGGTTTGAGGACTACTACGAGCGCGGGAAGCCCTACCTGGACGGCTACCGGGTGCTGTTCATCGCCAGCCGGTCCGCGATGCTGGCCGCCATCAAGAGCGGCCAGGCGCTCACCGAGTTCCGCGGGGTCTCCCCGGCCGAGCTGTCCGACATCGTCCGCAGCGTCGGCGATCGCGTGTCGGTCGGGACGTCGCCCTGGCAGTGCAACAACACCGTGACCATCAACACGAAGAAGAAGCCCTTCGACGACGTCCGGGTCCGCCGGGCGCTGACCATGGCCGTGGACCGCTGGGGCGGGTCCCAGGCGCTCTCGGAGATCGCTTTCGTCAAGCCGGTGGGGGGCATCATGCTCCCCGGCGGGGCGTGGGCCATGAGCGAGGCCGAGCTCACCAGGCTGGCCGGGTACGGGCGCGACACCACCGCCGCCCGCCAGCGCGCCCGGGCGCTGCTGCGGGAGGCGGGGGTGCCGGAGAACTTCTCGTTCACGCTGAAGAACCGCGACATCGCCATGCCCTATGAGCCGGTCGGCGTGTACCTCGTGGACCAGTGGCGCCAGATCGGGCTCAACGTCCAGCACCAGCAGGTCGAGGCGGGACGGTACTTCGCCGACCAGCGGGCCGGGAACTACGACCTGGTCGTGGACTTCGCCTGCGACTTCATCGACGATCCGGACGTGCAGCTGCCGAAGTTCCTCTCCTCCGACGTCAGCCCCATCAACTACGGCGGCTACATTGACCGGCAGCTCGACGCGCTCTACGTCCGGCAATCCCGCACCGCGGACAAAGCCCAGCGGGCGCAACTGGTGCATCAGTTCGAGCGGCGCGTGCTGGACGAGCAGGCCTACGCCTTCTATGTGCTCTGGTGGCAGCGGATCATCCCCTACTGGAAGACGCTGCGCGGGTACAACACCACCACGAATCACTACGTGGAGCCCGACCTGGGCGAGTACTGGCTGGCGGAATAGCGGAAGAGAGGCCGTCTGCAGGGGGCGGGCGGGCGCCCGCCCCCGAATCCCTCCTGTGTCATGACCCGGTATGTCGTGGCCCGGCTGGCGCTCATCGTCCCGACGCTGCTCACCGTCGCCGTGCTCATCTTCATCCTCGTCCGCATCGTGCCCGGGGACATCGTCGAGCTGCGGCTGGTCTCCGGAGGCAGCTTCGTCACCCCCGGCGTCATCGAGGCCGAGCGGGAGCGGCTCGGGCTGAACAAGCCGATCTGGGACCAGTTCGTGGAATGGATGACCGGGATCGTCAGGCTCGACCTGGGGGTGTCGATGTGGTCGGGGAATCCGATCACGCAGGAGATCGGCATCCGGCTCCCGCTCAGCCTGCAGCTCGCCGTGATGGCCAGCCTGATCGCCACGGCCATCGCCATCCCGCTGGGGACGCTCGCGGCCCTGCACCGCGGCCGGTGGATCGACCACCTGGTGCAGGTCATCAGCGTGGCCGGCCTGGCGGTGCCGTCGTTCTGGCTGGGCATCCTCATCATCCTCGTCCTGCTGGGGGTCTTCGGCTACCTGCCCCCGCTGACGTTCACCCCGTTGATGCAGGATCCCCGGGCAAATCTCGCCCAGCTCATCTGGCCCGCGCTCGCCGTGGGATACCGGTATTCGGCGGTCACCACGCGCATGACGCGCTCGGCGCTGCTGGAGGTCCTGCGGGAGGACTACGTGCGGACCGCCTGGGCGAAGGGCCTGGCCCGGCAGGTCATCCTGCGCCGCCACGCGCTGCGCAACGCGCTGCTGCCGGTGGTGACCGTGATCGGCCTGGAGTTCGCCTTCCTCATCGGCGGCCTGGTCGTCACCGAGCAGGTCTTCAACCTGAACGGCGTCGGCAAGCTGATCGTCGAGGCCATCGCCCAGCGCGATTACACCTTGATCCAGGGGCTCATGCTGCTGGTGGCTCTGGGCTACGTGCTGGTGAACTTCATCGTGGACCTGCTCTACGCGTGGCTCGATCCGCGGATCACCTATCAATGACCGGGCGCGCGCCGTGAGCGCCGAGCACGTCGTCGTTGGGCGCGTCGAGCCGGCCGCCCGCCGGCGCGCGCATCCGCTCCTCCGGTTCTTCCGCCGCCAACCCGTCGGCGCGGCGGGACTCGTCGTGGTCCTCCTGCTCCTGGGGATCGCGCTCCTGGCGCCGGAGATCACGCCCTATGATCCCGTGGCCAACGACTTCGGGGCGCAGTTCCGGTCGCCCAGCCTGGATCACTGGGCCGGCACCGACGCCTACGGCCGGGACGTGCTCAGCCGGGTCATCTTTGGGGCCCGGACCGCGCTGCTGGTCGGCTTCGGGGCGTCGCTGCTCGGCGGGACGCTCGGCGCGGTCATCGGCGTCGCCAGCGCGTACTTCGGGGGTAGAGCGGACCTGCTCGTGCAGCGGCTCGTGGACGTGATGCTGTCCTTCCCCATCATCATCGTCGCGCTGGCCATCGTCTCCATCATCGGCACGGGGATCGACAAGCTGGTCGTGGCCATCGCGCTCTCCTTCGTGCCCCGGGTCGAGCGCGTGGTGCGCGGGAGCGCGCTGGGGGTGCGGGCGATGACCTACATCGAGGCGGCGCAGGCCGTGGGGGCCAGTCCGGGGCGGATCATCTTCCGGCACATGGCCCCCAACGTCGTGGCGCCCTACCTGGTCATGCTCACGGCCTCCCTCGGGCAGGCCATCCTCCTGGAGGCCTCGCTGTCCTTCCTCGGGCTCGGCGTCTCCGAGCCGACGCCGGCGTGGGGCTTGATGCTGCGGGGGGCCGCGGTGGACTTCGCCACCCGCGCGCCGTGGATGGCCATCGTCCCGGGGCTCGCGATCACCGTGACCGTGCTGGCGTTCAATGTGCTGGGGGACGCGCTGCGCGACGCGCTCGATCCGAGGCTGCGGACATGACGGCCCCGCGGGTGCTCGTCCGCCTGGAATCGCTGGCCCTGGCGGTGGCCGCCGCCGTCTTCTACGCGCGCACCGGCGGCGGGTGGGGCGTCTTCGCCCTGCTCTTCCTGGCGCCGGATCTCGCCATCCTCGGCTACGTCGCAGGCCCCCGGCCCGGCGCGGCGATCTACAACCTGCTGCACACCTACGTGCTCCCGCTGGCGCTGGCGTTCTATGGATATGTCGCGGGGCCGCTGCTCGTCCAGCACGTGGCGTTGATCTGGCTGGCGCACATCGCCGTCGACCGCACGCTCGGCTTCGGGCTGAAGTATGGCTCCGGCTTCCGGGACAGCCACCTGGGCCGGCTCTGAGGGCACGGCGTCGCCGCCGAATCCCGGGTGGACCGGCGAGGGTCAGGCGAGCCGGCGCAGGAGATCCAGCACGCCGCGCAGGTCGCGGCTTTCATGGCCCGGCCTGAGCGCCGGCTCGATCACGTCGTCCCCCGTCCGGTTCACCCACAGCGTCCTGATGCCCACCGCGGTCGCGCCCATCGCATCGGTGGGCGATCCGGCGACGTGGAGCACCGCGTCTGCCCCCACATCCAATGCGCGCAGCGCCGTCTCGTAGACGGCGCGGTGAGGCTTGAACGGCGCGCCGTCTGTCGAGATGACCCGGTCGAACCGGACGGGAAGCCGCTCCAGCAGCGCGTGCAGCATCCCGGCATCTCCATTGGAGAGCGCCGCCAGGATCAGCGGCCGCGCGTGGGCCGGGGGGAGGCTGCCGGCGGCCTCGGGCCGCGCCTGAGCCGGAGGGAGGCTGCCGGCGGCCTCGGGCCACGCCCGGACCGCCCGGAGCACCTCGCCGGCCTCCGGCCACGGCGGCAGGCGCTCCCACGCCGCGGCGAGCTGCCCGAGCTCATCGGCGGTGGGCGGCGGCTCGACCACGCCGCGCAGCGCGTAGGCGGCGCTGCGCTCGATCGCCCGGCGGTTCGTGGCCGGCAGCGGCGCCGGCGCGCCCGCGTTCAGGGCGGTGGCGAGCAGGAGGTATTCCATGTGCTTGGCCCGCCAGATCCGCGCCAGCGCCTCCGCGTCCCCGGCGGCGCGGCGCCGGTCCAGGACCGGGGCGAGCGCGCCGGCCAGCCCGGTGAGCGTATCGAAGAGCGCGGAGTACACATCGACGGTGACGGCGCGGACGGCCATAGCCGGCGCTTTTCGGGTGGAGCAGGGGGTTCCCCTGCACGACTCGTAATCATGTCATCGCGAGCGACGCGAGTGATGATCGACGCGGCGCCCGATCTGTGGTGCGGGTGGGAGGGAACGCATGACGCCGTTTGATCTGAGCCGGTGCCGGGTGCTGGACCTCAGCCAGAACTTCAGCGTGGACTCGCCGCCGTTCGCCTACTATGAAGGGCCGAAGGTCACCTGGGTGAAGAAGCTGGCCTTCGAGGGCGTGAACGCCCAGCACCTCAGCACCACGAACCACATCGCCACGCACCTGGATTCCCCCCTGCATTTCCACGACCCGGGCCCCGATGTCGCCGGCATCCCCATCCAGACGCTCGTCGGCCCGGCGTGCGTCGTGGACCTGCAGCAGTTCGGGATCGGAGACTACGAGATCTACGGCCCCGAGCACTTCGAGACCTGGGAGAAGCGGTACGGCATCACCATCGAGCGCGGCGACATCCTGGTCATCCATACCGGGTATCACGCCTACTACAACGAGGACTGGTCGGCGCAC
>Ga0209172_10002741_pt1 | contig 29767 bp, 26 predicted proteins | sample LarsenN4metaG_FD_184113 | JGI IMG/M metagenome (GOLD analysis project Ga0209172, IMG submission 184113) | Hot spring sediment bacterial and archeal communities from British Columbia, Canada, to study Microbial Dark Matter (Phase II) - Larsen... ... | reverse complement strand
GGCTAGGAGAGGCGATGCGCAGCCGCTGGAAGGATGCCGAAGCGCGCGAGGCCGTGGCAGCCTGGGGGGCGCGCGGCGTCGAGGAGGCACTGGCACTGCGCATCTACACCACGCGTCTCCTGGGCAGCGACCCCGCCCTCGTCCTGCACGGCGGCGGCAACACCTCGCTCAAGACCGAGATGGCGGATTTCACCGGCGCCCGCCACCGCGCCATGTGCATCAAGGCCTCGGGACGCGACATGGCGGGCATCGATCCCGGCGGCCTGCCTGCGGTGCGCCTCGCGCCGCTCGAGGCGCTGCGGGCGCGCGCGGACCTGAGCGACGAGGACATGGCGCGCGCCCAGCGCGCGTTCCTGCTCGACCCTGCGGCGCCCACCCCCTCCGTCGAGCTCCTGCTGCACGCCTTCCTGCCCCACCGCTACGTGGACCACACTCACGCCAACGCCGTGCTGGCACTGCTCGACCAGCCGGCGGGCGCCGACATCGCAGGCGAGGTCTTTGGCGGCCGCCTCGCGCTCGTGCCCTATTGCCGGCCGGGGTTCGGCCTCGCCAAAGCCGCTGCCGACGCCTTCGACGCCGACCCGAGGATCGAGGGCCTGCTCCTCGACAAGCACGGCATCTTCACCTTCGGCGACAGCGCCCGCGAGGCCTACGAGCGCATGATCGAGATGGTGAGCCTGGCCGAGGCGCGGCTCGGGCGCGGGCCGAGGCGCGCGCTCGTCCGCGCGCCCCTGCCGGCGGCGATCGCCCCGCTTGCCGAGGTGGCGCCGATCGTGCGCGGCGCCTGCAGCCTGGCCGACGCCCGCGTGGAGGGCGCCTTCATGCGGCCGGTGCTCGAGCTCCGCTCGGGGCCCGCCGTGCTCGCGTATGTCGCCGGCGCCGAGGTCCAGCGCTACGCCAGCGCCGGCGTGATAACGCCCGACCACACGCTGCGCACCAAACCCTGGCCGCTCATCCTGCCGGCGCCGGCGGCTGGCGGGCTCGACGAGTTTCGCCGCGCCGCACGCGCCGCGGCGGCCGAGTTCCAGGCTCGCTACCGGCGCTATTTCGACGACAACACGCGACGGGCGGGCAGGCCCTGCCCCATGCTCGATCCGCTGCCGCGCGTGGTGCTGGTGCCGGGGCTCGGCCTCTTCGGCCTCGGCGCCAGCAGGGCCGAGGCGCGCATCGCCGCCGATCTCGCCGAGGCGACGGCGGCGGTGGTGTCGGAAGCCGAGGCGATCGGCGAGTTCCGCGCGATCGGCGAGGCCGACATGTTCGACTGCGAGTACTGGCCGCCCGAGCAGGCCAAGCTCGCCGCCCGCGTGGCGCCGCCGCTCGTTGGCCAGGTGGCGGCGATAACCGGCGCCGCCGGGGCGATCGGGGCGGCGACCGCCCGTGCCTTTGCGGCCGCCGGAGCGCAGGTGGCCCTGCTCGACGTCGACGCGGCGCGCGCGCAGGCGGTGGCCGCCGAGATCGGCGAGGCCGCGCACGCCGTCGCCTGCGACGTGACCGACGCGGCCTCGGTGCGCGCCGCCTTCGACCGGGTGACGGAGGCCTTCGGCGGCCTCGACATCCTCGTTTCCAACGCCGGCGCGGCCTGGCAGGGGGGCATCGGCGAGGTGGACGAGGCGGTGCTCAAGGCGAGCTTCGAGCTCAACTTCTACGGCCACCAGCGGGCGGCCCAGGCGGCCGTGCGCATCATGCAGGCGCAGGGCACCGGCGGATGCCTGCTCTTCAACGTCTCCAAGCAGGCGGTCAACCCGGGCCCCGGCCTCGGGCCCTACGGGCTGCCCAAGGCGGCCGCCCTGCTCCTCGTGCGCCAGTATGCGCTCGAGTACGGCAGCGACGGCATCCGCGCCAATGCCGTCAACGCCGACCGCGTACGCTCGGGGCTGCTCACCGACGACTTCGTGCGCGAGCGCGCCAGGGCGCGCGGCGTGAGCGAGGCGGAGTACATGCGCGGCAACCTGCTCCGGCGCGAGGTCACGGCCGAGGACGTGGCGCGGGCCTTCCTGCACCAGGCGCTCGAGCTCAAGACCACGGGCAACGTCACCACCGTCGATGGCGGCAACATCGCCGCCGCACTGCGCTGACGCCTCGCGGCTGGCAATGGTGCGGCGCGCGAGCCTCAGCGATCGGTGCCCGAGCCCCCGCCGCCCTCGGGCTTGTCCTCTTCTGCCGCGGCCGGCTCCTCCGCGCTGACGCCGTCCTCCTCGGCATCCGCGGCGCCGGGGATGGCATAGGCGCCCCGCAGCCAGCGCGACAGGTCGACGTCGGCGCAGCGGCGCGAGCAGAAGGGACGATAGGCGTGCTCGGTCGGCCGGCCGCAGATCGGGCAGCGGCCGGAGCCGTGGGGGGCGTCCCTTCCGGCGCCCGGGGCTGGAGGCTTGGACTGCGCCATCTCAGATCGCAGGGGCCCGCGTCGGCGGCGGCTCACTCGGGATCGGCCTCGCCAAGCCGCAGCCAGTTGAAATGGATGGGGAAGCCCTCACCCAGCAGCATTCCCACCACCTCGGTCAGCGGCAGCCCGACGACGTTGGTATAGGAGCCCACGATCTTCTGCACGAAGCAGCCGGCGAGTCCCTGGATGGCATAGCCGCCGGCCTTGCCGCGCCACTCGCGCGAGGCGACGTAGGCCTCGATCTCCTCCTTGGACAGGCGCTTGAAGCGCACCCGCGTGTCCACGATCTTGAGGCGCACGCGGTCGTCCGGCGTGATCAGGCAGAGCGCGGTCAGCACGCGGTGGTTGCGGCCGGAGAGCAGCTGCAGGGTGGCGAGCTCCTCCTCCACGAAGCGCGGCTTCATCAGGATGCGCCGGCCCACCGCCACCACCGTGTCGGCGGCCATCACGTAAGCGTCGGCGATGTCCTTGTCGTTGGCGATCTGGTCGCGGGCGCTCTCGGCCTTGGCGCGCGCGAGCCGGCTGACGAGCGAGCGCGGCATCTCGCCCTTGTTGGGCGTCTCGTCGATGGAGGAGGGGCGCAGCGCGTCGGGCTCGATGCCGACCTGGCCCAGCAGCGTGAGGCGCCGCGGCGAGGCGCTGGCCAGCACGAGCTTGGGCTTGAGGCCCGCCCTGCGGCCGGTGGGCTTGGAACGGGCGAGCTCGCGCCGCAGCGTTTCTCGGCGCGGACTGTCGGTCCGGCTCAGCGCGCTGATCAGGGCGGCCTTGGTCGAGGTCATGGGGCAGGGGTTCCGGGGCGGGTGCGGGGCCCTGTCTTTGCACCAGAATTTGCAGAATCGCGGGCGAGAATGCCCACGGGACCGGCTGAAAATCAAGCTGCCGGGGCGGCCGCGCCCCTGGCGCGGGGCCGGCCGGCCTGCCCCTTTCGCTCCCGGCCCTGCAACGGCCCCATTGCCGCGGCAACCTCCTGCAAATAAAACCGTTGATGTGGCGAGCGCGCAGGCGCCCGATGTGCTAGGATAAGCCCATGGCATCACGACAAAATCCACCGGGGTCGGGCGCGCGAGTGCCGGCCTCGGCGATCGAGCGGGGGTTCGAGCGCAAGGTACGTCTGAGCAAATGGGCCCTGCTGTTCGAGCAGCTGTGGCCCCGCGCCTGGCTTGTGCTTGGCCTTGCCGGCCTCTTCATCGCCGTATCGCTGGCGGGCGTGTGGCCGCGGCTGCCCGAGCTGCCCCACAAGATCGTGCTGGCCCTGTTCGGCCTGGCGTTCGCCATTGCCCTGCTGTCGCTGGTGCGGGTGCGCTGGCCATCGCGCGAGGAGGCCATCCGGCGCGTGGAGACGGTGTCGGGCATCTCCCATCGCCCGGCCTCCTCCTATGAGGACACGCTCACCCTCGGCGCCTCCGACCAGCGCACGGCGGCGCTGTGGCGGGTGCACCGCCAGCGCCTTGCCCAGCTCCTCCAGAAGCTGCGCGTGGGCCATCCTTCGCCGCGCACCGACCGCTACGACCCCTTCGCGCTCCGCGCGCTCTTGCTGCTCGGCACCTTCGTGCTCGTCGTCGTGGTCGGCGACAGCGCCGCCGACCGGTTGCGCTCCGCCTTCCGCTTCGGGGCCCTCGCCAAGGGTGCCGAGGCGCGCATCGACGCCTGGGTGACGCCGCCGGCCTATACGGGCCGTCCGCCCATCATGCTGGCCGACGGCGGGCTCGCTGCCGGGCGGCAGCCGGACAAGCCCGCCGGCCCCTTCGAGGTGCCGGACCGCAGCACCCTGGTGGTGCGGGCCTCGGGAGCCGCCCTGGCCGGCCTTGCGCTCGACGTGCCGGGCGCCGACGGCGCCCCCCGCCGCCTCGACGCGCCGGCCGCGGCAAAGGCCTCCGACGTGTCGGAGGTCAAGGTCGAGCTGCGCCGGTCGGGCACGGTCACCGTCCACGCCGGCGGCATCCAGCTCATGGCCTGGCCCTTCCAGGTCACGCCCGACAATCCGCCCAAGATCGCCCTCACCAAGGACCCCGAGCGCACGCCGCGCGGCGGCTTCAAGCTGCACTTCAAGGTGGAGGACGACTACGGCGTGGTGTCGGCGGAGACGCGCATCCGCCGCGTGCGGCCGAAGGAGGACACCACGGCGACCGCCTGGGCCCGCGCCGGCACGGCCAAGAAGGGCGCGCGCCCGCCCTATGAGCGGCCTCCCGCGCTGGCGCTGAGGCTGCCGCGCGCCTATCCCAAGCAGGCAGAGGGCCAGAGCTTCCACGAGATCGGCGACCACCCGTGGGCGGGCATGAGGGTCGAGCTGGCCCTGGTGGCCAAGGACCTCGCCGGCCAGATTGGTCGCAGCGCCCCGATCGAGGTGGTGCTGCCGGAGCGGCGCTTCTCCAAGCCGCTCGCGCGCGCCGTCGTCGAGCAGCGGCGCAAGCTGTCCGAGGACCCGCGCGACCGCCTCCAGGTGGCGCGCGCGCTCGATGCCCTGACGATCGAGCCCGAGGAGTTCATCGAGGACCTGCAGGTCTTCCTCGGCCTGCGCTCGGCCTACTGGCGGCTGCAGCGCGATGCCACCCGCGCCGGCCGCAACAGCGTCATCGCCCAGCTGTGGAGCATCGCCCAGCGCATCGAGGACGGCAATCTCACGGATGCGGAGCGGGCGCTGCGCGCGGCCCAGGAGCGCCTCTCCAAGGCGCTCGAGGAGGGCGCCTCCGACGAGGAGATCCAGCGGCTGATGCAGGAGCTGCGCCAGGCGCTCGCCCAGTTCCTCGAGCAGCTCGCCAAGCAGGCGCAGAACCAGCCGCCCATGCAGGGCACGGACCGCAACAACCAGTTCATGACCTCGCGCGATCTCGAGCAGATGCTGCGCAACCTCGAGAACATGGCACGCTCGGGCAATCGCGACCTCGCCCAGCAGATGCTGAGCCAGCTGCGCGACCTGCTCGACCGCCTGCAGTCTGGGCGCATGGCCGATCAGGGCCAGAACCAGCGCATGGGCCAGCTGATGGACGAGTTCGGCAACATCATCGGCCGCCAGCAGCAGCTGCTCGACGACACTTTCGGCCAGCAGCAGCGGCGCCAGGGCGAGCGCGGCCAGCGCGGGCAGCGTGGTCAGCAGGGTCAGCAGGGCCAGCAAGGCCAGCGCGGGCAGGGCCAGCAGGGCGAAGGCGAGGGCGAGCAGCTCGGGGCGCTCGGCGACCGCCAGCGCGAGCTGCGCGAGATGCTGGGCCGCCTGCAGCGCGGCCTGCGCGAGTTCGGCATGCAGGCGCCCAGCCAGCTCGGCAACGCCGGCGAGGCCATGGAGCGGGCCGAGCGCGCGCTGCGCAACGGCGACCTCGACGGCGCCGCCGACCAGGAGGCCCGCGCCCTCGAGCAGCTGCGCCAGGGGGCCCGCGAGATGGCCCAGCAGATGCTGAGCCAGATGCCGTCGCGGTTCGGGCTGGCCGATCCGCTGGGCGAGCTCGACCCCATGGGCCGACCGCCGCAGCGCACCGACGGCCCCGATCCGGGGGTCGGCGTCAAGGTGCCCGACCTCATCGACGTGCAGCGTGCGCGCGAGATCCTGGAGGAGCTGCGCCGCCGCCTCGGCGAGCCGACGCGGCCGCCCCTCGAGCTCGAGTACCTGGAGCGCCTGCTCAAGCGCTTCTAGGCACCGGCGGCGCACATCTTTGCCGCATCGTTAACGCGCGCGGCGCCCGGGCCTCGGCCGCCGCGCGCCGCCTGCGGCGCCAAAAGTCGAGAGCTTCCGTCGACTAAGCGCCGCCCGCCTCCCGCTCCCGCGCCGGGCGGGGCGTGCTGCGCGGGACGTGGCGTCGCAATTCGCGTTTGAATGCAGCCGCAAACGCCGTTACAGTGGCGGCGCCACACAAATAACGCACAACAGCGAGCTGCAGGCGCGTCGCCCCGGGGCACGTGGGGGCCAGCAGGATGGGCGTCGCGATTGCGGGGGAAGGGCAATGGACATCCAGGACATGCGCATCTTTGCCCGGGTCGCGGCAGTGCAAAACCTGTCCGCCGTGGGCAACGAGCTCGGGCTGACGCCCGGCACCATCTCCAAACGCATCCAGGCGCTCGAGGACGAGCTGTCCGCGCGCCTGTTCGACCGCACCACGCGCTCGATCCGCATCACCCAGGAGGGCGCGGCCCTGCTCGCCCATGTCGAGCGCATCCTGTCCGAGATTGAGGCGGCACGCGCCAGCGTCGACGACAAGGTGAGGAAGCCCAAGGGCAAGCTCAAGATCGCAGCACCCGCCTGCCTGGGACGGCGCTACGTGGCGCCGGCGCTGTGCGAGTTCGTGCGCGCCTATCCCGAGATCGACGTGCACGTGGACCTGCACGACCGCCAGGTGAACCTGCAGGAGGACGGCTACGACCTCGCCATCCGCTCGGGCGTGCTGTCGGACTCCTCGCTCATCGCCAAGCGGCTGGCGCCCGACCGCCTGATCATCGCCGGCTCACCGGCCTATCTCGCCCGCAAGGGCCGCCCGCAGCGGCCGGAGGACCTGGCGCACCACAACTGCCTGATGCTGGGCGACACCCGGCAGTGGTCGTTCAGCGAGGACGGGGCGGAGACCACGGTGAGGGTCAACGGCTCGCTCAGGTCCAACAACGGCGAGCTCCTGTGCCGGGCGGCGGCCGAGGGCCTGGGGCTGATCCGGGCCTCCGAGTTCGAGGTGCTGTGCGAGCTGCGCTCCGGCAAGCTGGTCCAGGTGCTGTCCGAGTTCGAGGTCGCCAACAACGCGGCGCTGTGGGCGCTCTACCCCAGCTCCAAGCACCTGGTGCCGCGCATGCGCGCGCTGCTCGACTTCCTCGCCACCTGGTTCCGCGACGCGCGCAACGGCCTGCAGGGCTCCACCGTGGGCAGCATCGCCGTGATGACCGAGGGCGCGCCCCCCGCCAACCGCGCCGCCGCCGAGATGGCGCGCGCCGCCGTCAGGGGCCCGGCCGCCGCTAGGGGCCCGCGGGCGCAGTCCATCTGAGCCTCGGCTCCCTCGCCGCCCTGGTCTCATCGAGGCGGCCGCGCGGCGCGAAGCGCGGCGCCTCCTTGAAGCGGCGCACATCCCCCGACCTCGCCGCCGCGGCGAGCCCGCGCAGGGACGCCACGAAGCGGTCGAGCCCCAGCTTTGACTCCGACTCGGTGGGCTCGATCAGCATGGCGCCGTGCACCACCAGCGGGAAATAGACCGTCATCGGGTGGAAGCCCTCGTCGATGAGGGCCTTGGCGAAGTCGAGCGTGGTGATGCCGGTGCCCTCCAGCCAGCGGTCGTCGAACAGCACCTCGTGCATGCAGGGCCGGTTGCCGAAGGGCAGGGACATCAGGTCGGCGAGGCAGGCGCGCACGTAGTTGGCGTTGAGCACCGCATCCTCGGAGGCCTGGCGCATGCCGTCGGCGCCGTGGGAGAGCATGTAGGTGAAGGCGCGCACGAACATGCCCATCTGGCCGTGGAAGGCGCACATGCGCCCGAGCGGGCTGCCTTCCGCTCCGCCCTCGGCCGCACCGGCGTGCTCGACGAGGCGCACGCCGCCGCCGTCCACCTGCACGTAGGGCACCGGCACGAACGGCGCCAGCGCCGCCGACAGGGCCACCGGCCCGGCGCCCGGGCCGCCGCCGCCGTGGGGAGTGGAGAAGGTCTTGTGCAGGTTGATGTGCATGGCGTCGACGCCGAGGTCGCCAGGGCGCACCTTGCCGACGATGGCGTTGAAGTTGGCGCCGTCGGCGTAGAAGTAGGCGCCGGCGGCGTGCACGGCGTCCGCGATCGCCGATACCTCGCGCTCGAACAGGCCGCAGGTGTTGGGGTTGGTGAGCATGATGGCGGCGACCTCGGGCGAGAGGAGCTTCTGCACCTCCCGCGGGTCGACCGTGCCATCGTCGCGCGCCGGTACGGTCTCGACGCGATAGCCGAGCAGCGCCGCCGTCGCCGGGTTGGTGCCGTGCGCCGACTCCGGCACCAGCACGATCGAGCGCGTCTCGCCGCGCGCGGCCAGCGCCGCCTTGATCGCCATCATGCCGCACAGCTCGCCGTGGGCTCCGGCCTTGGGCGTGAGCGCAACCGCCGGCATGCCGGTGAGCTCGCGCAGCCAGCGGCCGAGCTCGGCGATGAGCTCGAGCGCGCCCGGCACGGTGGAGAGCGGCTGCAGCGGATGGATGTCGCCGAAGCCCGGCAGCCGCGCCATGCGCTCGTTGAGGCGCGGGTTGTGCTTCATGGTGCAGGAGCCGAGCGGGAAGAGGCCGGTGTCGATGCCGTAGTTCCTCTGGGAGAGGCGCACGTAGTGGCGCATGGCCTCTGGCTCGGTGAGGCCGGGAAGGCCGATGGGCGCGGTGCGCTCCAGCCCGCCCAGGCGCGGGGAGAGCTCGGCCGGCTCCTCGAGGTCCACGCCGGTGGTGTCGAGGCGGCCGATCTCGAAGATCAGCCCTTCCTCGATGGCCAGCGCCCGGTTGCCGGAGAACGTTTCGGTGTCGCTCCCGGCCAGCCCGCCGGCGGCCGTCGACACGCCCTGCACGGTCAGCATGGCAGCACCTCCCGGCCGCGCCGCGCGCAATCATCGTAGGGCGCGACAGCGAGGCGCATTGCCTCGCGCGCCCGCACGGCGCAATGCGGCTTCGCCTCGTTGCGCCCCGAAGCCTCGATCATTTCAGTGCCCCCTTGAGTGCTTTCACGTAGGCCGTGCGGTCGGCGTCGGTGTTGACCTCGGTGGAGGCCACCACGATGAGCTGGGCGAGATCGGGCCGGCCGGGCTCGAGCCGCGAGACCGGCACGCCGCCGAGCACGCCCTTCCTGGCCATCCGCTCGATCACCTCGTCCGCCCTGGCCGGCACGCGAATCGTGAACTCGTTGAAGAAGGCGTCGTTGAGCACCTTCACGCCCTTGACCTTGGCCAGCGCGCGGGCGAGTGCCACCGCGTTGGCGTGGTTGATGCGGGCCAGCCGCCGCAGCCCCGCCTCGCCCAGCAGCGAGAGATGGATGGTGAAGGCCAGCGCGCACAGGCCCGAGTTGGTGCAGATGTTGGAGGTGGCCTTCTCGCGGCGGATGTGCTGCTCGCGCGTGGACAGCGTCAGCACGAAGCCGCGCCGGCCGTCCTTGTCCACGGTTTCGCCCGCGAGCCGGCCCGGCATCTGGCGCACGAACCTCTGGCGGGTGGCGAACAGGCCGACGTAGGGCCCGCCGAAGGCGAGCGCATTGCCGATCGACTGGCCCTCGCCGGCGAAGATGTCGGCGCCCATGGCACCGGGCGACTCCACGAGGCCGAGCGATACCGCCTCGGTCACCACCGCCACGAGCAGCGCCCCGGCGGCGTGCGCCTTCTCGGCGAGCGGCCGCAGGTCGTGCAGGTGGCCGTAGAAGTCGGGCGACTGCACCACCACGCACGAGGCGCCGGCGTCGATCGCCGCGGCCACGTCCTGTCCGCCCTCGGGCGCCGGCGGCAGCGCGACCACCTCGTGGCCGGCGAGCCTCGCCACCGTCTCGATGGTCTCGCGGTAGTGGGGGTGCAGGTTGCCGGCCAGCACCGCCTTGTGCCGGCGCGTGATGCGGTGGGCCATCAGCACCGCCTCGGCGGCGGCGGTTGAGCCGTCGTACATCGAGGCGTTGGCCACCTCGAGCCCGGCCAGCAGCGCCACCTGGGTCTGGAACTCGAACAGGTACTGCAGCGTGCCCTGGGCGATCTCGGGCTGGTAGGGCGTGTAGGAGGTGAGGAACTCCGAGCGCTGGATCAGGTGGTCGACGGTGGCGGGCACGTGGTGTTTGTAGGCGCCGGCACCGACGAAGAAGGGCACCGAGCCGGCGGCCACGTTGCGCGCCGCCAGCCGAGACAGCTCCCGCTCGACCTCCATCTCGCCCCTGCCCCTGGGCAGATCGATCTGCCCGTTGAGGCGCTTGTCGGCGGGAATGTCGGCGAACAGGGCATCGATGTCGGCGACCCCGATGCGCTCGAGCATGGCCTTGCGGTCGGCGTCGGTGAGCGGCAGGTAGCGCATCTAGCGGCTGTCCTTGATGAAGGCCTCGTAGGCGGCACGGTCCATCAGCGCCTCGAGCTCGGCCGGGTTCGCTATCCTGATCTTGAAGAACCAGGCCCGGCCCTCGGCGTCCTCGTTGACGAGCGCGGGTTGGCCGGCGAGGTCGGCATTGGCCGCGACCACCTCGCCGGCGACGGGCGAGAACACGTCGCTCGCCGCCTTGACGCTCTCCACCACGGCCACCGCCTCGCCCTGCGCAGCCTTGCGCCCGACCTCGGGCACCCCGACGAAGACGATGTCGCCGAGCTGCTCCTGAGCGTGGTCGGTGATGCCGACGGTGCCCACCCCGCCCTCGACGCGGATCCACTCGTGATCCCTGGTGAAACGCTCGATCGCCATGGCTCTCCCTCGCCTTGGTGCCGCGCCCGCGGTGGCCGGCACCGCCTCTCGAACCTCGCTGCCGCGGTGCCGGCCCGGCCGATACCGCGAGATTGGCCCGCCCCCGCTAGCGCACGTAGCGGTGCGGCACGAACGGCAGCGGCGCAACCCTGGCCGGCAGCGCCTTGCCGCGCACCATCAGGTGCACCGGCGTGCCGACCGCCGCGTGGGCGGCCGCGACGTAGCCCATCGCCACCGGCGCATTGACCGTGGGGCCGAAGCCGCCCGAGGTGACGGTGCCGATGCGCTCTCCCTGCGGCGTGCGGATCTCGGTGCCCTCGCGCGCCGGCGCCCGGCCCTCCGGCCGCAGGCCGACGCGGCGGCGGGCGGGCCCCCGCGCCAGCTCCTCGGCGATGCGGCGCGCGCCAGGAAAGCCGCCCTCCACGCGCCGGCGCTTCTGGATCGACCATTCGAGCGCCGCCTCGACCGGGCTGGTGGTCTCGTCGATGTCATGGCCGTAGAGGCACAGGCCCGCCTCGAGCCGGAGGGAATCGCGTGCGCCGAGGCCAACGGGACGCGCCTCGGGCGTGGACAGGAGCAGGCGCCAGAGCCGCTCCGCGTCGCGGGCCGGCACTGAGATCTCGAAGCCATCCTCGCCGGTGTAGCCGGAGCGCGAGATGCGGCAGTGGAGCTCGCCGATGCGGGCGGTGGCCGCCTGCATGAAGTGCAGCTGGATCGACTCGGGACAGCAGTGGGCCAGAATCTTCGCCGCCGCCGGGCCCTGCACGGCGACGAGCGCCCGATCGAGCGCCCGGTCGAGGGCGACGCCGGCCGGCAGACGGCAGCCGATGTGGGCAAAGTCGGCCGCCTTGCGGGCGGCATTGACGACGAGCAGCAGCCGCCCGTCCTCGTCGGGATCGGGCGAGCGCGTGACCATCAGGTCGTCGAGGATGCCCCCCGAGTCGTCGAGAAGCTGGGTGTAGCGCTGGCGGCCGGGCGCCAAGCGGGCGATGTCGGCGGGGACCAGCGCCTCGAGCGCGGCGGCCACGGTGGCGTGGTCGGGCCCGGTGAGATAGGCTTGGCCCATGTGCGAGACGTCGAACACGCCCGCCTCGGCGCGGGTGTGCAGGTGCTCCTTGAGGATGCCCGGCTCGTAGTGGAGGGGCATGAGATAGCCGGCGAACGGCACCATCTTGGCGCCGAGCGCGCAGTGCGCATCGTAGAGCGGCGTGCGCGCGAGCGCAGTGTCCGACGGTGCCTGGGCGCTCATGGCGAGGCGGTCTCTCGATGTTCCACACGGGCTCGGCGCCCGCGCCGCGCGGCGCGGGTGCAAGCCCCCTCTGTCGCGGAACCTGAGAGATTTCGGCGGAGAGCCCGCCTTACCCCTTCGGTGAGCCGGCGCAGGCGCCGGCTGCTTTCCAGAGTGCCATCAACCTGCGGTCCTTCTGCCTGAGAGTTTCCGGGGCGGTTGCTCCTTCGGCGCCGACCTGCCGGTTGTGCGAAGCCGGTCTCTTCCGCAGATCTCGATTGGACCGGGCGATGATACGCCGGCGGGCCTCGAAGTCAACGAAACTCCCGGCGCCGTCCGTGCGCAGGACGCGTCAGACGTTGGCGGCTGCGCGCTGCTGGGCGGCGCGGGCGGCCTTGTCGTCCTCGCCGTCGACCGCCACCAGGATGCTGGCCGGCAGGTCGCGCCCCCGGGTGACGCCGATCACGTCCATCGGCTCCTCGACGCCGCGCACGTTGACGCTGATGGGCGGCCCGGCATCCTCGAGGCAGCCTGCGTGGCGCGCCACGTCGGCCGACATCACGATCTGGAAGCCCTTGTCCTTGGCGACGGCCTCGAGCCGGCTCGCCACGTTGACGGCGTTGCCCACCACCGTCATGTCCACGGCCTCCCCGTAGCCGATGCGGCCGAGCAGCAGCGGGCCCGCGTGGATGCCCATGCCGACGCGCAGCGGCCGGCCGATCTCGACGCCGAGCTTGGCGTTGACGTGGTCGAGGGCGAGGTCGATGGCCCGCGCCGCGCGCAGCGCCTGACGGCAGCCGGTCCCGACGCCGTGGTGCTGGCCGAAGATAGCGAGCAGGCCGTCGCCCAGGAACTTGTCGATCCAGCCGCCGTGGGTGTGGATGGCCGATCCGGCCGCGGCAAAGAACTCGTTGAGAATGAACACCACGTCGTAGGCGAGGCGGCTTTGCGACAGCTGGGTGAAGTCGCGGAGGTCTAGGAACATGACCGCGAGCGTCTTCTCCACGCCCGCCGAGTCGAGCTCCTGGACCTCGGCCGCCTGCGGGCCGGTGCTGGCCGGCCTGAGCAGGCGCGTGACGGTGAGGGCGTTGACCGGCCGCACCTGGCAGGCGAGCCGCACGTTCTTGGGCGCGCCGATGCTGGCGAGCGTGATGGCCTCCGGATAGCTGGGCGGGGTCAGCGTGTCGGCGCCCTCGTCGATGCGCACGCGGCAGGTGGAGCAGCGCGCCCGGCCGCCGCACACGGCGGCGTGAGGAATGCCGTGCATGCGGCTGATCTCGAGCAGGGTGGGCCCGAACGGCACCCTCACGGTGGGGCCGCCGGTGTAGCGGATCGCCATCCGCGGCCGGGTGCTCAGCACGTAGTAGCGCCAGGCCATGGCCAGGGCGACCAGCACCAGCAGACCGCCGAAGGCGAGCCGCACCATGAGCCGGTAGTGAGCCAGTGCGGCGCCGTCCGCCGCATTCGGCCAATTGGTGAGCTCCTTGACCTTGGCCAGCATCTCCGGGTTCTGGATCGACTGGGCGACGGCGCGGCCCGCCACCATGAAGCCGCCGAGGGCCGCAAGCGGCACGGCGATGGCGATAAAGAGCAGAACCGGGGCCGCCGCGCGGTAGGGGCCGTAGAGGCGCAGCCAGAAATGGATGCCGAGGCAGCCGTGCGTCCACACCAGCAGGAGCAGCGTGCTCTGCACCAGCGCATTCTCGGGCCACAGCCGCGCGAGCTCGTAGAGGTAGTTGTCGTCCACCCCGAAGAACACATGGGCGATGCGCGTGTTGATGATGTGCGGGAACAGCAGGAAGGGGATCAGCAGCCCGAGCGTGATCTGCACCATCTCCCATGGGGGCAGGCGCATGGTGGAACGGTTGGCGAGCTTGTAGAGCGCAAGCACGATGTGGGTGACCAGGGCCACGAGCAGGATGAAAGTGCCCGGCAGCGAGCGCGTCACGGCCTGGCGCCAGCCCTGCACGGTGTGCATGGTCTCGAGGTGGATGAGCCCGAGCGCTGTGTTGAGGAAGTGCGTGGCGGCGAACGCGAACAGGACAAGGCCCGAGGCGATCCTCAGGCGCTGCGCCAGGTCACCGCGAAGCAGGATGTGCATTGGCCCCGAATACCCGCGCTTTCGACCCCAGTGAGCGCACAATAGGCGCTCTGGCCGCAAATGAGAATAGCCTCGCGCCGGCAGCGCCTGCCTGCAGGGGCCGCCGGCCGCGAGCTTGGCTTGAGCCCGTCAGGCTGTCGCCGCCGCCGGCGCCGGAGCGTGGGCGCGATGCTCGCGCGCCACATAGGTGTAGACGGCCGGCGTCACGAACAGCGTGAACAGGGTGCCGACCGTCATGCCGGCGGCGATCACCAGGCCGATGGAGTAGCGGCTGGCGGCCCCCGCGCCGCTGGCGATGAGCAGCGGCACCATGCCCACCACCATGGCGGCAGTGGTCATCAGAATCGGCCGCAAACGGATGGCGGCCGCCTTTTCGATGGCCGCGCGCCGGTCGAGCCCCTCCCGCTCCTGCAGGTGGTTGGCGTAGTCCACCATGAGGATGCCGTGCTTGGAGATGAGGCCGATCAGCGTCACCAGCCCGACCTGGGTGTAGATGTTGATGGTGGCGAGCCCGACGTTGATCGGGATCAGCGCCCCGAACATGGCCGTGGGCAGGGCGATGAGAATGATCAGCGGATCGCGGAAGCTCTCGTACTGGGCGGCGAGCACCAGGTAGATGATGATGAGGGCGAACACGAAGGTGACGATGAGCCTGCTCCCCTCCTGCACGTACTGGCGGCTCTCCCCCTGGAAGTCGTAGGAGAAGCCCTCCGGCAGCTTGTCGCGCGCCACGCCCTTGAGGAAGTCGATGGCCTCGCCGATGGTGCGGCCCGGGAACGGCACTCCCTGCAGCGTGGCCGAGTTGAGCTGCTGGAAGCTGGTGAGCGCATTGGGCTGGACCGAGTGGCCCACCGTGGCCACGCTCGACAGCGGCACCAGCGCCCCGGTGCTGGTGCGCACCTGGTAGCGCGGGAGCCAGTCGGCCGTCAGCCGGTACTCGCGCGGCACCTGCGGGATCACCTGGTAGCTGCGGCCGTAGAGATTGAAGCGGTTGACGTAGTTGCCGCCGAGCAGGGTGGCGAGCGAACCGCCGATGTCCGACATCCTGACGCCCAGGCGGTTGGCCTTGTCGTGGTCGATCCTGAGCTCCACCTGCGGCGTCTCGAACTTGAGGTCGGTGTCGGTGAAGATGAAGAGGCCGCTCTTGGCGGCCTCGGCCTGCAGCTCGGCCAGAACTTGGGCCAGCTGCTGGTAGTTGGCCGTCGTCTGCACCACGAATTGGACCGGCGGGCCGCCGCCGGCCGAGCCGGGCAGCGAGGGCAGCGGGAAGGAGATGGCGAGGCCGCCGGCGATGCCCGCCACCTTGGGCTGCAGGCTGGCCAGGATCTCCTTTTGTGTGCGCTTGCGCTCCTCCCACGGCTTGAACAGGATGCCGGCGATGGCCATCCGCACGTCGCCGTTCATGCCGTTGATGAGAAACACGTGCTCCTTCTCGGGCACCGTCTCGAACACCTTGTTGAGCTCCCCCGTCACCTGCTCCAGGTAGTCGAGATTGGCGGTCTGCGGCGCCTTGACGATGTTGAACAGGATGCCCTGGTCCTCCTCGGGCGCCAGCTCGCTCTGGCTGGTCGTGTACATGATCGCCACCGCCGCCATGACGCCGACCAGGATCAGCAGCGTGACGGGTCGGTAGTTGAGCGTGCGGGCCAGGCGGTGCTCGTAGCGGCGACGGATGCCGTCGAACATGCGGTCGAGGAACAGGCCGAACCGGCCGGAGGCCTGGTGCGGCCTGAGCAGCTTGGAGGCCATCATCGGCGATAGCGTCAGCGCGATGATGCCGGACACGACGACGGCGCCGGCGAGCGTGAAGGCGAACTCGCGGAAGAGCGCGCCGGTGAGCCCCGAGACGAAGCCGATCGGCGCATAGACCGCGGCCAGGGTGATGGTCATGGAAATCACCGGCACGGCGATCTCGCGCGCACCGACCAGCGCCGCCTCCAGCGGCGCCATGCCCTCCTCGATGTGGCGGTGGATGTTCTCCACCACCACGATGGCATCGTCGACCACGAGGCCGATGGCGAGCACCAGCGCCAGCAGGGTGAGCAGGTTGATGGAGTAGCCGAGCGCCAGCAGCGCGAACATCACGCCCACCAGCGACAGCGGAATGGTGACGATGGGGATCAGCGTGGAGCGCAGGTTGCCGAGGAACAGGAAGATCACCACGACCACGATGATCGCCGCCTCGAGCAGCGTCGTCTGCACCTCGCGGATCGAGGCATCGATGAATTTGGTGGCGTCGTAGGCGATGGCCGCCTCCATGCCGGCGGGCAGCTGCCGCTGGATGTCGGGGAAGGCCTTGCGCACGTTGCCGATCACGGTCAGGGGATTGGACGTGGGCGTGGTGTACACGCCGATGAACACCGCCTTGAGGCCGTCGAACACCGAGGAGGAATCGGCGCTCTCCGCGCCGAGCTCGATGGTGGCGAGGTCGCTCAGCCGGATCAGCGCATCGCCGCGGCTGGCCACCACCAGCTTGCCGAACTCGGCGGGGTTGTCGAGCGCGGTCTCGGCGTTGATGGTGGTCTGCACGAAATCGCCCTTCACCTGGCCGGCGGCGCTGGTGAAATTGTTGGCGGCGAGCGCGTTGCGCACGTCGAGGGGCGTCACGCCCAGCGCCGCCATCTTGTCGGGGTTGAGCCAGATGCGCATGGCGAAGGTCTGGCCGCCCAGGATCTGCGCGTTGGCGACGCCGTCGATCGTCTGCAGGCGCGGCTGCACCACCCGCGTGAGATAGTCGGTGATCTGGGAGGCGCTGATCACCTTGCTGTTGAAGGACAGGTACATCAGCGCATAGGGCTCGCCGGTCTGCTTGATGACGATCGGGTCCTGGGCCTCAGCCGGCAGCACGCTCTTGACCTGCTGGATCTTGGACAGCACGTCGGCCACCGCCCGGTCGGGGTTGGCGTCGAGCCGAAGGTTGAGCGTGACGAGGGAAGTGTTCTGCTGGGAGGACGACACGATGGTGTCGATGCCCTCGGCGCTGGCGACCGCCTGCTGGATGGGCGTGGTGATGAAGCCCTTGATGAGGTCGGCGTTGGCGCCGGGGTAGGCGGTGGTGATGGTGATGGTGGTGTTGGAGGTGCGCGGGAACTGCCGCACGGGCAGATTGAAGGCGGAGGCGAGCCCGATCAGCAGGATGAGCAGGCTCACCACGCTGGCCAGCACCGGCCGGCGAATGAAGATGTCCGTGAACGTCATGGGATGCGCTCCGGCTCGGCTACTGCTTGGGCCGCTGCTCGGGCGGGACCAGGGGCTGGCTGTTGTCGATGCGCACGCTGGCCCCCGGATTGAGCTTGATCTGGCCGGTGGTCACAACCAGCTCGCCGACGGCCAGGCCTGAGGAGACGGCGACGCGGTCCTCCCGCACCGGCCCGGTCCTGACGAACCGCCGCTCCACCACCAGGGCGGCCTCGTCGTTGTTGCCTGCCGCCTGCGTCGGCGCGCCCTCCTTGGCCGGGGCGGACTGCACCACGTACACGCTGTCGCCGTACAGGGTGTAGGTGACGGCGGTGCGCGGTACGGTGACGACCTCGGCGGGATTGCCCACCAGCACGGTGACATTGGCGAACATGCCGGGCAGCAGCTTGTGGTCGGGATTGCGCAGAAGGCCCCGCACCAGCAGCGTGCGCGTGTCCTGGGCCACGCGCGCATCGAGCGACTGGATCTCGCCCTTGAAGGTGCGATCGGGATAGGCGTCGACCGTGAGCTCGATCGGTTGGCCGACCTCGAGCCTGCCGACGAACTGCTCGGGCATGGGAAAGTCGACCCTGATGGGGTCGAGCGCCTGCAGCGACACCAGCGGCATGCCCGCCGACACGTACTGGCCCTTCTCCACCTTGCGGATGCCGAGCCGGCCGGAGAACGGCGCTGTGATGAGCTTCTGGGCGATGACCGCCTCGATGCGCTTGACGGCGGCCTGGGCGGTGTCGCGCTTGGCGCGCGCGGTGTCGAGGTTCGCCTCCGAGGTAACCCGCTTTTGGATGAGGTCGGTCTGGCGCTCGAAGGCCACCTCCGCCTCGCGCAGGACGGCCCGACTGCTCGCGAGGTCGGCCACCTCCACGGCGGTGTCGAGCTGCACGAGCTTGGTGCCCTGCTGGACGTCCTGGCCGCTCTCGATCAGCACCTCGGTGACGACGCCGGCGACCTGGCTGGTGATGTCGACGCCCTGCGAGGCGACCAGCGTGCCGATCGAGGCGAGACGCTCCACCCACTTCTCGCTGCGCGCCTTCTCGGCCGTGATCGTGGCCGGCGGCGGCCGCATCTGCGACATGAAGGACCGGATGGCCTGCGGCTTGAGCACGTACTGGAAATAGCCGAGCCCGCCCAGCAGCACGGCGATCAACAGGAACGTGATGGCAAACGCCTTTTTCATGACGTGATCCCAATTGGCGGAGACCGGCGAGCCCCCGTCCGCAAGACGGCGCAATGAGCGGTGGCCGACGACCGCGCCCGTGCCGGCGCAGCGCCTTCCCCCATCCCCGATCCCGTAAGTGTGGGCGCGCGGACGCTGTGGCAAGAGTGGAATGGCGCGCTTGCAAATAGGTCAGCATTGCTGACATAATTGCTCCAGGAAAAGCCGGAGCAGCGTCAGGCCGTGACCATTCACACCCACGCGGGCCAGTGGGAGCCCAGCTATGCCGCGCGTGCCGAGCGCATGCGCGCCTCCGAGATCCGCGAGCTTCTGAAGCTGCTCGACGAGCCGGGCATCGTCTCGCTGGCCGGGGGCATCCCGGACCCGGCCCTGTTTCCGGCGGCCGAGGCGAGCGCGGCCTACGCCGGGGTGCTGGGCGACGCGGCCGGAGCGCGCGGCGCGCTGCAGTACTCGGTGAGCGAGGGGTATCTGCCGCTCAGGCAGTGGATCGTGCGCCACATGGCCTCGCTCGGGGTGGCATGCGAGGCGGACAACGTGGTCATCACCTCGGGCTCCCAGCAGGCGCTGGAGTTCCTGGCCCGGCTGCTGCTGTCGCCGGGCGACACGGCGCTGGTGGCGGCGCCCACCTACCTCGGCGCGCTGCAGGCCTTCTCGGGCTGCGAGCCGCGCTACGACGAGCTGCAGCCGGAGGCCGGCAACCGCACGCCCCGGTCCTACGCCGACGCGGCCGCAGCGGCCGGCGGGCGCGTCAAGCTCGCCTATGTGGTGCCCGATTTCGCCAACCCCACCGGCGAGACGCTGTCGCTCGCCGCCCGCCTGCGCCTGCTCGACCTCGCCGCCGAGCTCGACGTGCCCGTGATCGAGGACACCGCCTACCGCGCCCTGCGCTTCGAGGGCGAGGCGCTGCCGCCGCTGCTGGCGCTGGAGACGGCGCGGCGCGGCAGCATCGACGAGGCGCGCTCCATCTACTGCGGGACGTTCTCCAAGGTGCTCTCGCCCGGCCTGCGCGTGGGCTGGATCGTGGCGGGCAGACCGCTCATCCGGCGGCTGGTGCTCATCAAGCAGGCCTCCGACCTCAACAGCTCGACCATCAACCAGATGGTCATGCACCGCCTGGCCGAGAGCGCGTTCGAGGCGCGCGTGGGGGCCGCCTGCGCAAGCTACCAGCGGCGGCGCGATGCCATGCTGGCGGCGCTGGCGCGCCACATGCCCGAGGGCGTGAGCTGGACGCGGCCGGGCGGGGGCTTCTTCGTGTGGGTGACGCTCCCGCAGGGGATGGACGGCGCCCGTCTGCTCGAGCGGGCGGTGGCCGAGGCGAAGGTGGCGTTCGTGCCGGGGGCCGCCTTCTTCTTCGACGGGCGGGGGCGCAACACCCTGCGCCTGAGCTACTCGCTCCCCGCCGAGGCCGAGATCGAGGAGGCGATCGCCCGCCTCGCGCGCCTCATCTGAGCCGCCTCATCGGTCGTGGCCTCCGGTCACCGGGGGCCGGACCGCCTCCCTAGCGCGGGCGGGCCGGCCGCACCGCGGGCGTAGGGCCAGCAACGAGACGCGGCGGCCCCTCGCGCAGGGCTGCGCGCACCAGCGCCCAGGGGAAGTTGGCGCCCGGGTCCACCTTGGTCTTGTGGATCGCGCCGCCGCAGCGGAAGGTGCGCGTGTCGACGTCGCCGTGGCCGACGATGCGCTCGACCGGCACGGGGTGGCGCGAGCGGATCGATCTGAGCAGCCCGATCAGCGCCGCAATTTGCCTCTCCCCGAACGGCTCCACCCCGTCGCCGTCGTGCACCAGCTCGATGCCGATGGTGGTGTCGTTGTTGTCGAGGGCGTGATTGGCGACGCGCTCCTCGGGTGTGCTGGCGAGCACCACGCCGTCGCGGTCGATGACGTAATGGATGCCGAGGAAGGGATGGCGGTCGAAGAACCGCTTCCAGCGCTCCGCGTCACCGGGCGCGCCGGAGAAGACGATCCGCCCGCCCTCGCAGGCGGGGCCGCTGATGGCGTGGATGACGACGCCTTCAACGGCCTCGCGCCGCGGGCCCGAGGTCGTGGCCCCCGCCGACGCCGCCACCCCCGTCAGAACGATGCCCGCGAGCAACACACGCAAGAGCAAAACGCACCCCCGTCCGGTGCCGCAGCGCCCCGGCCCTCTCCCGCTTCTGGCAGGGGATGGTGGCGTCAAATCGCTGAAATTGTGTTGCCGAGGCGGCGCAGCGCCGGGGCCCTTGCCGGCCTCCGTCGCCCTCCCGGCTCCCGTCTCGCCTGGACGGGCAAATCACGGCATAAGACAGTGCGCGTGCGCGTTCCGAGCCCGCAGGCCGCCGCCTGCCGCCCATTCCAGGAAAAGCCCATCATGCGCCCACTTCTTGCCGCCGCGCTCGCCGCAGGCCTCCTGCTCCTTGCGCCTTCGGCCGCGCCCGCCGCCGAGGGAGCCACCTTCGACGATACCGCCCGCTTCCTCGCCGGCATGCAGCCGTCCGCCGCCTCGCCCCTGGCCCCGCTCGCCCGCGAGGCCTCCTGGCAGCAGCACGCCAGGCACTTCGACGCCGAGTGGGCCCGCCTCGACGCCCACCAGCTCGGCAAGGTGCGCGCCTTCGCCGCCCGCAACCTGCGCTCGCCGCGCGCAACCCTGTTCTACATGTTCAGCGGCCCCGACTTCCTCTATGCGGCCGCCTTCTTTCCGCAGGCCTCCACCTACGTGCTGAGCGGGCTGGAGCGCACCGGGCCGATCCCGGACGTCACCAGGCTCAAGGGCCGTGCGCTGCCGGCCGCCCTCGGCCATCTCAAGGTGTCGCTGCGCCAGATGCTGAGCCACAGCTATTTCATCACATCCGAGATGGGCGCCCACCTGAACCGCGGCGAGCTCACCGGCACGCTGCCGCTGCTCTACGTGTTCCTCGCGCGCTCCGGCAAGACCATCACCGACGTGTCCTTCGTCGATCTGGAGCCCGACGGCTCGCTCAAGGCACACGAGGCGGGCTCGGGCCCACCGCGCGCCGTCAAGATTGCCTTCAAGGGCGCGGAAGGGCGGGCACAGACGCTCTACTACTTCAGCACCAACCTCGCCAACGACGGCGTGGCCAGGAGCGGCTTCCTCAAGTTCTGCGAGCGGCTCGGGCAGGGCGACGCCTTCGTCAAGAGCGCCTCCTATCTGCTGCACGGCAGCGCTTTCTCGAGCGTTCGCGAGTTCCTGCTCGAGAACAGCGCCGGCATCCTGCAGGACGACACCGGCATTCCGGTCAGCCACTTCAAGGACGAGGAGTGGACGCTGCAGCCCTACGGCACCTACACGCGCCCGATCCCGGTGTTCGCCCGCAACTACCAGTCGAAGCTCAAGGCGCTGTTCGACAAGGGCAAGCCCGGCCAGCTCGACTTCGGCATCGGCTACAAGTGGCGGCCCAACCAGTCGAACCTGATGCTGGCGGTCCGCAAGCCAAGGCCGGCCGCCGAGCGCTGACGGCAGCAAGGCGCCCGCCCGGGCGCCGCTGAGGCCCTCCCGGGTCGTCGTGCCCGGCCCGGGAGCCGTCCCTCCTGAGGCTCTGCTCCGGTGCGGGCCTCGCGCCCCGGCGCACGCCGGCACCGGCCACGCATTTGAATTGACTTGTAGGCATTGCCGAATACTTTGGTCTGATATTCGCCCGACGCCAAGGAAGGGCACCTCGGTACATCGAGCGTATTCCATCTGGCGCATCGCACTCGCCGTTTGCATGCTCTTCGCTGCCCTACCGGATGCCCTGGCCGCGACGCGCGTGGCCCTCGTGGTCGTGCCGTGGGAGCACTCGGCCCTCAGGGCCAAGCTCTATCTCCAGGGCGCGCCGTCGGCGGTCGATGGCGCAAGCGCCGCCCGGCCGGCGCTGAGCGAGGCCGCGCAGGCCTGGGCTGTGACCAAGGACTCCGAGAGCGCAGCCGTGCTGCGGGCCTTCAGCGAGAGGTATTCGGGAACGGTCTACGCCGAGCTTGCCCGCGCGCGGTTGAACGAGAACGAGATCGAGAGCGAGGCGAGGCAAAGACCACCCTCACCGCGGCGCGAAAGCGTGGCGAAGCAGAGGTTCGATGGGTTGTGGCGAGGCACGTGGGAAGGCAGCCATTGCGCCCGGACAGGCGGCGAATGGGCGATCTTCGTCGATGGAACCGCGGCGCGGCATCAAAGCGGCGCTGTAGGATCTGTCAGTGCGAGCGCCGATCTAGCGATTGACGTGCCCTCAAAACTAAATCCCTCGCTCAAACTGCGGTTCAAGATCAAGCTGTCCGGCGATGCCGGCAAGGGCACCTTTCAAGCCATAGGCCACCCTTGCAAGGGCACGGCAGTCCTGAATCGCAGCCCACATACCACCGCGGCAGGTTCGCCCAAGTAGACAAGGTCTCGGGCGGGGCTGGCCGCATCCGCACCCGCCGAGGAGGGTTTGCCGCCCCTCCTCGCCGCGTGCCATCATGGCAGCCCACGTGCTGCGAGGAGGCGGAGGGCAATTCCATGAAGCTGATGATGTTCGCCAAGGGCGGCGGAGCCGCGCTCGGCCTGGTCGAGGGCAAGTCCGTGGTCGATCTCGCCGCCGCCGACCCCTCGCTGCCCAAGGACCTCAGGAGCCTCATCGCCGCCGGCCCCGGCGCGCTCGCCGCGGTCAAGGTCGCGGCCGCCAGGGCACCCGCCTCCGCCAGGCTCGCGCTCGATGCGGTCAAGCCGGCGCTGCCCATCGACCCGCCGGGCAAGATCGTGTGCGTGGGCCTCAACTACGCGCTGCACGCCAAGGAGGGCGGCCACCCCATCCCCACCTATCCCTCCTTCTTCCTGCGCGTGCCGACCTCGCTGGTGCCGGCCGGCGCGCCGGTGATCCGGCCCAAGGCCTCCGTGCAGCTCGACTACGAGTGCGAGCTCACCATCGTCATCGGCAGGAAGGGCCGCCACATCCCCGAGGACAGGGCCCTCGAGCACGTGTTCGGCTACACGCTCTTCAACGACGTGTCGGTGCGCGACTTCCAGCGCAAAACCTCGCAATGGACGCCCGGCAAGAACTTCGACGGCACGGGGCCGCTGGGACCGTGGGTGGTGACCGCCGACGAGCTGCCGCCGGGCGCCACCGGCCTCAGGATCATGACGCGGCTCAACGGCGAGGTCATGCAGGACTCCAACACCTCCGACATGATCTTCTCCACCGCCCGCACCATTTCCCTGCTTTCCGAGTTCATGACGCTCGAGCCCGGCGACGTGATCGCCACCGGCACGCCCTCGGGTGTCGCGCACGCCAGGAAGCCGCCGCCCTGGATGAAGGCGGGCGACCGCGTCGAGGTCGAGGTGGAGAGGATCGGCGTGCTCGCCAATCCGATCGTCGACGAGGCCTGAGCGCCGGCGCCGGCCGCCGCGCCGCCTCCGCGAGCCGGTCAGGCGGCCTTGCGCCGGCGTGCCGCGGGCTTGGCCGGCACCTTAGGGATGGCGGTGCCGATCATGCAGTCGCGGGTGACGAGCTTGGCAAGCTGCCGCTCGCTCCAGCCGCGCGTGCCCGTGGGCCGCATGGGCAGCACGATGTAGCGCAGGTCGGCGGTGGAATCGTGCACGCGCACCTCGGTGCCGGCGGGCAGCTCGACGCCGAACTCGGCCAGCACCCCGCGCGGATCGGCCACGGTGCGCGAGCGGTAGGCGAGGCTCTTGTACCAGGCGGGCGGGATGCCGAGCAGCATCTTGGGGTAGCAGGAGCACAAGGTGCAGACGATGACGTTGTGAACCTTGGGCGTGTTCTCCACCGTGCGGAACTCGGCGAGCGTGCCGATGTCGATGCCCATCTCGGCGAGCGCGGCGCGGGTGTCGGCGAGGAGGCGGCGCTTGAAGGCGGCATCGCTCCAGGCGCGCGCCACCACCTTGGCGCCGAGCGCGGGCGAGCGGCTGTCCATGAGGTCGATCTGGGCGGCGATCTCCTGCGGGGTGAACACGCCCTTCTCCACCAGCAGGGTGCGCACCGCCTCCTCGAGCACCTCGTAGGGGCTCATCGGTCCGGCGTCGTGGTCCTTCTGCGGGGGGGCATGGGCGTGCCCGTGCGCCGCTGCGTGGTCGTGGTCGTCGTGGTCGTGCTCGTGCATGGCGCCTCGGCTCCTCACTTCAGCGGCTCGAGCCAGTGCTCGTAGATATCGGCCTCGAGGTGGTCTCCGGCGGGGCCCGCATAGCGCCCCCAGATGTCGGCTTGGCGGAAGCGCACCTTGTAGAGCGGCAGCGCGGGCAGGCCCGGCTTGTGGTAGGCGAGCAGCTCCGGGTTCTTGAACACTCCGTGCAGGCCCGCCACCGTCCCGATCTTGCCGCGCAGGTAGAAGGGCGTGCGGCAGTGGCCGACCGCCGGCCGGTCGGCGATGCGCACCCGCTGGCCGGGGGCGAAGCGGGCCGAGGCCGTGCGCGCCTTCACCACGGGATCGTCTCCTTTCGCACCTTGCGCCCCGCCTTCTCGTGCCTGGCCCGCACCTCGGCCATGCGCGCCTCGATCTCCTCCCTGGTCAGGATCTCCTGCTCCACCACCAGGTTGCGGATGGCACGGATCCATTTCTCGTAATAGGTGGTGCGGTCGTACTCCTGCTCGCCGTAGGCCTCGATGGCGCGCCGGTGGGCATCGACCGTGAAGGCGCGGCGCTTGTTGTCGCGCAGGAGGATCAGCATGGCATCGGTGCGCTTCTCCCACAGCGCCAGGTTGTGCTCGGCGCGGTCGATGGGCCCGAAGTCGAGCCCGCCGACGTCGTGGGACGTGCGCCCGCCCGCGCCCGAGCGCGGCATGTTCTTGCGTGTGGGCTCGCTCATGGCTGCCGGCCTCCCTGATGCCGCCGGTCATCATGCCTCCGCCCGCCTGTCCAGGCTAGTGGCGCCGTGCGCCCGCCCCGGCCGAGGGCGCAGGGGCCGCAGCCGCCCGGCATGACTTGGCCTGCGGCCTGCTCTAAGGTGGGCGCGCCCCCGCTCAGGGACGCGAGGGGCGCGCAGGGAGACGTGCAGCGACGATGGTGACGATCAAGGCGGGGCCCCTTGCCGATCTCGTAAGTGCAATTTTCGTCAAGTCCGGGTGCTCGGAGGCCGAGGCGCAGCGCATCGGCAAATATCTTGTCTCGGCCAACCTGACGGGTCACGACAGCCACGGCGTGGCGCGGGTGCCGCGCTATCTCGCCTGGAAGCGCGAGGGCGTGGTGCACGCCGACCGCACGGCCAGAGTGGTCAAGGAGACGCCCGTGCTGGCGGTGGTCGATGGCCTCAACGGCTTCGGCCAGACGGTGGCCCCGCAGGCGGTGGCGATCGGCATCGAGAAATGCAGGGCCATGGGCCTCTCCATGGTGGCGCTGCGCAACGCCGGCCACATCGGCCGGGTCGGCGACTGGGCGGAAATGGCGGCCGACGCGGGCCTCGTCTCGGTGCACTTCGTCAACGCCTCGGGCAGCGTGCTGGTGGCCCCCTTCGGCGGCACCGAGCGGCGGCTGTCGACCGCCCCGTTCTGCGTCGGCATCCCGCGCCCTCGCGCGGCGCCCGTCATTCTCGACTTCGCCACCTCGGTGGTGGCCGAGGGCAAGGTGCTGGTGGCAAGCCAGGGCGGCAAGAAGCTGCCGGCGGACGCCCTCATCGGCCCCGACGGCAAGACCAGCGGCGACCCGCGCCTGCTCTACGGCGAGTACACCGCGACCAGCCTGCGGCAGGCCGGCAAGGGCCTGGGCGCCATTCGCGCCTTCGGCGAGCACAAGGGCTCGGGGCTGGCGCTCATCTGCGAGCTGCTCGGCGGCTCGCTCACCGGCACGAAGGCCACAGGCGAGGGGCGCGGCAGCTTCGGCGGCAACGGCATGCTGTCCTTCTACGTCGACCCGGCCGTGGTCGATCCGGAAGGGGTGTTCCCCGCGGACGTGGACCGCTACATCGCCTTCTACAAGAGCGCCAGGCCGGCCGAGCCCGGCGGCGAGGTGCTGGTGGCGGGCGAGCCCGAGCAGCGCATGCGCCACCGGCGTCTTGCCGAGGGCATTCCGCTTCCCGATGACACCTGGGCTGCCATCGTGGCCGCCGCGCGCGAGCTCGGCGTCGACGAGCGGCGCATCCAGCAGGCGGGGGCCGCTTGAGGACAGGGGGAGGATGAGGGGCAGCCACGGACGCTGACGCCGGTGCTTGCCGCTGCCCTCGCGCAGACCCTCTGCCCGCAAAGCGGGGAGGGGGAGAGAAAGGAGACCATGCCGTGCTGGACGCAGCCCTGCTCGACAAGCTCAAGAGCTACGACACCCCCACCATCTGCAACGCGCTCGAGATCGTCGATCCGGCGCGCCGGCTCACGGGCTTCACGCGGCGGCCGCTGGTTTGCCCCTTCCCGCAGCTGCCGCCGGTCGTGGGCTACGCCAAGACCGCCACCATCCGCACCACCCACGCCCACGAGCTCGACGCCAAGGCCCAGCGCGCCCAGCGCATCGCCTACTACGAGTACGTGGCGGGTGCCCCCGCCCCCGGCCTCGTCGTGATCCAGGACCTGGACGGGCCCGATGCCGGCTTCGGTGCCTTCTGGGGCGAGGTGATGAGCGCCGTGCACAAGGGGCTCGGGCTCGTCGGCTGCGTCACCGACGGCTCGATCCGCGACATCGACCAGTGGGCGCCGGGTTTCCAGGTGCTGGCGGGCTCGATCGGCCCCAGCCACGCCCACGTGCACCTTGCCGACTTCGGCAAGGAGGTGCGCGTGGCCGGCATGCTGGTGCGCTCCGGCGACATCGTGCATGCCGACCGCCACGGCGCGGTAACCATCCCGGAGGCGGTCGCCGACAGGATTCCCGCAGCCTGCGACCTGCTCGCCCGCAAGGAGGCCGTGATCCTGGAGATGGCCCGCGCGCCGGGCTTCACGGTGGCCAGGCTGCGCGAGGCGCTCGCCAGGCAGGACGAGATTCACTGAGGAGAGAGACGAGATGAAGGCAAATGCACTGAAGAAGAAGATCGCCGACGGCGTCAACTGCGTGGGCGGCTGGATGGCGATCCCCTCGGCGTTCTCGGCCGAGGTCTACGCCGCCCAGGGCTGGGACAGCGTGACCATCGACATGCAGCACGGGGCGAGCGACATCAACGACGTGGTGCCGCTGCTGCAGGCGATCCAGAGCGGCGGCGGCGCCACTCCGCTGGTGCGCGTGCCCTGGAACGACCCCGCCCACATCATGCGCGTGCTCGACGCCGGCGCCATGGGCATCATCTGCCCGATGATCAACACCCGCGCCGAGGCCGAGGCGCTGGTGCGCGCCGGCCGCTACCCGCCGCTCGGCGAGCGCAGCTTCGGCCCCTTCCGCGCCTCCCAGTACGGGGCAGACTACTGGCAGAAGGCCAACGAGGAGGTGCTGCTGTTCGCCATGACCGAGACCCGTCAGGCCGTGGACAACCTGGAGGAGATCCTGTCGGTCAAGGGCATCGACGGCGTTTACGTCGGCCCCTCCGACCTGTCGCTCTCGCTCGGCAAGCCGCCCACCCTCGATCCCACCGACAAGGAGGTGCTGGCCGCCATCGACACCATCGTCAAGACCACGCGGAGGAAGGGCCTCATCGCCGGCGTGCACACCGACGGCCCCAAGACGGCGCTCAGGCGCTTCGAGGAGGGCTTCCAGATGTGCACCATTCTCAACGACGTGCGCCTCCTCGCCGTGGCCGCCCAGCAGGCCGTCAACGAGGTGCGCGGCAAAGGTCCGGCCGCCAGGGCCAAGACCTATTGACCCGCCCACTCCCTCGCCCCATACCCTCGGGCATGGGGGAGGGAGGCCCGGAGCTGCCCGCATGATCCCCATCAAGTCCCTGCAGAAGACCGCCGAGGAGCTGATGGCGAAGGCCGCCATCGAGATCCCCGACGACTACCTCGCCGGCCTGCGCCGCTGCGCCGACACCGAGAAGGGGGACCTCTCCGCCTTCGTCATCAAGGCCATGCTCGAGAACTACGAGGCGGCCAAAGCGGACCGGCGCGCCATGTGCGGGGACACCGGCGTGCCGCGCTGGTACGTCAAGTTCGGCAACGAGGCGAGGATCGAAGGCGGGCCCGTCGCCCTGGAGGCGGCGCTGCGGCGCGCCACCGCCAATGCCACCCGCGACGTGCCGCTGCGGCCCAACCGCGTGCACCCGCTCTGGCGCACCGACCACAACAACAACTGCGGCATCGGCGCGCCCGAGATCGAGTACTCCTTCCACCCCGGCGCCGACTGGGTGGACCTCACCACCGTGCACAAGGGGGGCCTGTTCGGCACCGACTACCGCATGCTGTTTCCGGGCGACGGCATCGAGGGCATCAAGCGCTTCTACCTCGACACGCTCATCGCCTTCGGCCGCCGGGGCCTTGCCTGCCAGCCCGCCATCGTCGGCGTCGGCCTCGGTGGCTCCAAGGACATCTCAATGACGCTGGGCAAGCAGGCGGCCTGCCTCAGGGTGGTGGGCTCGCGCAACCCCGACCCGCGGGTGGCCGCCCTGGAGGAGGAGCTCAAGGACCTCGGCAACAACATCGGCATGGGCGCCATGGGCTTCATGGGGAGCTCCATGGTGGTCGACTGCCACATCGAGGTCGGCTACTGCCACACGGGCGGCATGCCCATGAGCGTGCACATGTTCTGCCTCTCCTCGCGGCGCGCCACCGCCCGCGTCCTCGCCGACGGCCGTGCCGAGTTCCGCACCGATCCCCAGTGGTTCACCGACTACATGCGCCGCGAGACGGTGGAATGGCCGTCCGCCCCCAGGGCCGAGGCCGCCGAGTAGCGGCGCCGGTCACGGCCGGCGCGCCTCGGGGAAGCTGTCGATGGAGGCGAAGTAGGGCTTGATGTCGACGAGCGGCGTGCCGTCGATGCAGTCGACGTTGCGCACCGTGAGGATGGTCCCCTCCACGGCCAGGAGCTCGACGGCGGCAAGGGCGATGGGGTTGGGCCGCACCGGCGATCGCAGGGCGAAGGTGCCGCGCGGCAGGGCCAGGTGGGCCGGCACCTGGCGCACGAGGTCGCGCCGCGCCCGGTCCATCCAGTAGAGCAGCCAGACGTGGCTGAAGAGGGCGAGGCCATCCAGGCCCGCCGCGTAGCGGGGGTCGAGCTCCACCCTGCCCACCGCCTGCGATTCGGCCGTGTTCTTGGGACACTCGGCGCGCGACTTGAAGGGCGTGCGGATGCGGCCGATGAAGTAGAGGCCGGCATCGAAGGCGCCGGGAAGCTCGATTGCCGTCTCGCCGGGCCGCTTCTCGCTCGTCTGTGCCATGCCGCGCCTCCGCCGGCCGCCGGTTCCTGGCCGGCGGCCGCGCGCCGACCATGGCGGCGTTTGCCGCCCGCGGTCAAATGGAGTATCTAGCCCTGGCGGGAAGCCGCCTCTTCCGCGCACCCCGCCCGTCGGGCACCCGTAGCTCAGCTGGATAGAGTGCTGCCCTCCGAAGGCA
>Ga0209172_10002740_pt1 | contig 29774 bp, 23 predicted proteins | sample LarsenN4metaG_FD_184113 | JGI IMG/M metagenome (GOLD analysis project Ga0209172, IMG submission 184113) | Hot spring sediment bacterial and archeal communities from British Columbia, Canada, to study Microbial Dark Matter (Phase II) - Larsen... ... | reverse complement strand
CATCGTGTCAACACCTCCGTGACGTCCTTCTCCGGCTAGAGAGAACTCACGGAAGATGCGCGATGGCCGACTCCGCTGTCTACTCGGGCGGCCTTACTGAATTTCCACCACGTGCTGGGACTCTAACGGTGGCGGCCGGCCTGAGCCGCCGCGATGAGTTCGGCGCCACCGACTACGTGAGCGTCGGCTTCGATCCGCGGCACGACCATCTGACCGCATACGTCTTTCGCACGAACCCGTCCGCCGTCCAGGCGGATTTCTTTGTCTCGGACGATGACCGGCTCGATACCGACTACAACTCGGTGTGGGAGGTCGAGGCACGTACCGACGCGCGCGGGTGGGTCGCGGAGTTTCGCATCCCCTTCTCGCAAATGCGCTTTGCGGTGACGCCGGAGGCCGGGCAGGTCTGGGGGTTCCAGGCGGAGCGGGTGATCCGGCGGAAGGCGGAAACCGGCACCTGGATTCCGAAGCCGCGTGGACAGCGCGGCGAGGTGTCGCTGTTCGGCCACCTCGTGTTCGACACGCCGCTTCCGCCGTCGCGGCGCGTCGAGCTCATTCCGTACACGCTCGTGGGCGGCGAGCGCGACGGCACGTTGGATGCGGGGCCGTCATCCGAGTTCGGTTCGGCCATCGGCGCCGACCTGCGTCTCGGGATCGGATCGGCGGCCACGCTCTCGGCCACGATCAACCCGGATTTCGGCCAGGTCGAGCAGGATCCCGCCGTCCTCAACCTGAGCGTCTTCGAAACGTTCTATCCCGAGAAGCGGCCGTTCTTCCTCGAGGACAGCCGTACGTTCGTGCCGCCGTACTTCTGGTTTCAGCTCTTTCACTCGCGGCGCATCGGCGGGACGCCGCGACACTTCGCCATCGACGCAAACGATACGGTCCTGGAGCAAGCCGACGCGACGACCATCCTCGGCGCCGCAAAGGTGACGGGCAAGAGCAACGGGTGGACGTATGGCGCGCTGACGGCAGCCACCGGCCGGGAGTTCGCGACGGTCGCGCGGGAGGCCGGGGGCCGCTACGAACATCTGGCCGAACCGCGCACGTCGTACAACGTGGCGCGCGTCCAGCGTGATATCCGGGGCGGCTCGTCCACCGTCGGCGCGATTGTCACCGGCGTCATCCGTGAACGATCCGACGACGCCTTTACGGGCGGCGTCGATTACAACCTGCGGTGGGACGAGAACCGCGCCACGCTCAACGGCCATTGGGTCGCGACCCGGGCGCCGGGTGAGGGAGGCGTACGGACCAGCGGCGGCGGCCTCGCCAACTTCAACTTCTCGCGCAAGCACTGGGGCACCTGGAGCCACCTCGACCACTTCGGGCGCGATTTTCGTGTCAACGACATCGGGTTCTTCCGTGGCCGCGCCAATCGCACCGTGGCAGAAGGCGGCATCCTCGTCGAGCAGCCGGACCCGGGCCGGCTGCTGCGCAGGTACGGCGCGAATATCTGCACGATCCACGGGTGGAACCCGGAGGTCGTCTTCGACCGTGCCGTCTGCGCGAACGTATGGGTCGGTTTCCTGAACTTCTGGGAAGCGAGAGGCGGCATCACTCGGCGATTCCCGACGCTCGATGACGTCGACACGCGAGGCGGACCGCCGATCGTCGAGCCCGCCGCCTCCTTCTACTGGTTCCGGCTGGAGACGGACACGCGGAAAAGCTGGCGCATTGTGCTCTTCGCAAACGGCAAGTTCGCGTCGCTGCAGAACGACGGCGAAACAAGGATTGCTCCGGAGATCACGCTTCAGCCCTCCAGCCGCCTGCAGGTGTCGCTGTCCACGCAGTACATCCGCGGCAGCGACATCGCCCAGTGGATCAAGAACACCGATCGGACGGGCGACGGCACCGACGAGCATATCTACGGCTCGCTGCGGCGCAGAGTCGTCGACTTTACGCTGCGTGGCACGTATGCGATCCACCGGGACCTGACGCTCCAGGCGTACCTGCAGCCGTTCGTCGCAGTGGGTGACTACACGACCATCCGGTATCTGGCTCAGCCACGCTCGTTCGATTTCGAGGCGACCACCCTCGATACCGACCCCGACTTCAACCGGAAGTCGCTGCGCAGCAACGTCGTGCTGCGCTGGGAGTACCTGCGCGGCAGCACGCTGTTCGTCGTGTGGAACGTGTCGACCGAGGACACGTCTCGCCCCGGCGTTTTCAGGCCGCTCCACGACCTCGGCGACGCGTTTGGTGCCCCCGCCAGGCACGCGGTCATGGCCAAGCTGACGTACTGGCTCAACCGCTGACCTTCACCACTCCGAGCTGAGCAGACATTCCACCGGGTCGATTCTTGCTGAGAAGGCGGCTGGAGGTAGTGTGCGATGGCGAAGCTCTTCCTCACGAGTGCAGTTGCGTGCGCGCTGGCGACGGCGGCGACTCTCCCGCTCGCGGCCGACCCTCAAGCCCGCGGCGCCGGGAGCCGCGACGATCAGTTCGTGGTGACCGGATGCGTGACGCCGGCGCGCGACGTTCGAGGCGCGGCGCACCAATCGATCCTGGTGTGGTCGCGCGGCGACGTCTATCTCTCGGCCCTCGACGTGCGATTCAAGCCTTCGGAGCGCCCCGTCGGCACCGGCGGCGGCACCTTCATGCCGATCTTCTACTGGATCGACGACGAGAATGACTTCGCGAAGCACGTCGGCCAGCGCGTCGAAGTGGTCGGGGAGCTCGGGGACGACATCGAGAAGGGCGAGATCGAGTTCGACCATGACGGCGACTTCACCGAGGTCGAGTTCGACGTGGGCGGCCGCGAGGCGAGGGCCCGAATTCCGACCTCGTGGCTCGGGCCCCAGACGCAGGGCCGCGACGTCGACCTCGACGTGATGGTGCGGACCGTCGACGTCGAGAAGGTGACGGTCCTCGGCGCGTGCCCAGGCCGCTGACACGGGGGCCCCAACGCGCGGACGTTGCGCGCTGGGGTGCAGTTCCGCCGTTCAAGCCGCGGCACCTGGTCGGCGCGCTCGGCGCCGCGGCGCTCGTCATCGCCGGCGCGCTCGCGATCGCGCAGGACCAGGAGACGCTGCGCATCCGCAGCGCGCTCGGCGCCGAGGATCCGCGCTTTCCCGAGTATCTGGCGCGCCTGCTCGGCGCCCCGCTGACCAGCGGCGATGCGTACGTGGTCCACACGGACGGCGACGCCGCGTTTCCGGCGATGCTCGACGCCATCCGACAGGCGCGCCATCGCGTCAGCTTCGAGACGTACGTCTACGAGAGCGGCGAGGTCGCCGACCAGTTCACGACGGCGTTCGAGGAGGCCGCCCGCCGCGGCGTCGACGTCCGCCTCGTGCTCGACTCGATCGGCGCGAAGAAGATCGACACCAGCCACGTCGAGCGCCTGGAACGCGCCGGCTGCCGCGTCGTCTGGTACAACCGGCTCGACGGATTCGCGATCGAGGAGATCAACTACCGGACGCACCGCAAAGCGCTCGTCGTCGACGGCCGGCGCGCGTTCGTCGGCGGCATCGGCGTCGCCGATTTCTGGGCGCACGACACCGACCGGGGTGCGAAATGGCGCGACACGCAGATCGAGATTCGCGGGCCCGCCGCCGTGTACGTGGAGGGATCGTTCAACGAGAACTGGATCGAGAGCGGCGAGGTGGTCGAGCCCGATCTCATTCCGAACGACGATCGGCCGGCGGGCGCGGGACAGTCGATCGTCGTCTGGAGCGGCCCCGAGGGCGGGACGAGCGAAATGAAGCTGCTGTACCTCCTCACGATTGCAGCGGCACGGCGAACGCTGGACATCGAGTCGTCCTACTTCATCCTCGACGAGTCGTCGGAGTGGAGCCTGGCCGAGGCGCGTCGGCGCGGCGTCCGCGTGCGCATCCTCGTCGAGGGGGACATCACCGACGCCAAGCCTGTCAAGTTTGCCGGCCGCGCGGCCTACGAGCGGCTGCTGGCCCAGGGCATGGAGATTTACGAGTACCAGCCCGCGATGATGCACGTGAAGGCCGTCGTTGTCGACGGTATCCTGAGCCTCGTGGGCTCCGCGAATTTCGACAACCGGTCGCTGGAGCTCAACGAGGAGCTGAACGTGGCGGCCTTCGACCGCGCGCTGGCGGCGCGGCTCACTGCCGACTTCGAGCGCGACATCACGCGCTCGGCGAAGCTCGACCTCGAGCGCTGGCGCGCGCGCCCGCTGCACATCCGGGGGCGCGAGCTGCTGTGGAGCTTTTTCGGAGAAGTGTTCTAGTGTTCCGCGGCGCCTTCGGCTGGCGCGGCCTCGGCCGCCGGCGCCGGGGGGCCGATCGTCACCTGCGTGCCGGCGCCAGTCGTGAACCCGGTCGGCGTGGTGTGCCAGCCGCGCGAGAGATAGTCGGACAGCGTGAGGCCGAACAACACGATCAGAAAGAAGAACGCCGTGCCGCAAATCAGCTTCGTCATCCGGCTGCTGTACTTGAGGTGCATGAAGAAGAGGATGACGAGCGTCGCCTTCGTGATCGCAATCCCGAGCGCGATCGGGAAATTGAGCGTACCCAGATTGATGAAGGCGACGGCGACGGTGATCACCGTGAAGACCATCAGCAATCCGAAGATCGTGTAGTAGACGCCTTTCGGAGAAATGTGTCCTGCCATCGGCCTACCCGGCTACAGCCGTCCGGTCCACGAGGTACAGCAGCGGGAACAGGAAGATCCAGACGATGTCGACGAAGTGCCAGTACAGGCCGGAGATCTCGACCGGCGTGTACCACTCGGGCGTGAAGCGGCCCCGCGAGGCCATCCAGGTGATCACCGACAGGAGGCCGACGCCGACGACCATGTGCAGCGCGTGCAGACCCGTGAGACCAAAGTACAGAGAGAAAAAGATCTCCGCCTGCTGCGGGTAGCGGCCGTGCCACTCGAAATTGGCGCCGGGCACCTCGTGCAGCCGGAACTTGTCCGCGTACTCGAAATACTTGACGACAAGGAAGGTCGTGCCCAGGGCCATCGTCGCCAGCAGCCACCCGACCGTGCCGCGGCGCCACCCGGTCTGAGCCGCACGGACCGCCAAGGCCATCGTCAGGCTGCTGGCGATCAGAACGACCGTGTTGAAGCCGCCGAGCGCGATGCTGAGCTCCCGGCTTGCCTCGGCCCATGCGCCCGGGTACCAGACGCGGTAGAGCAGATAGGCCATCAGCAGGCCGCCGAAGAACATGACCTCGGTGACCAGGAACACCCACATGCCCAGCGTCGCCGCCTCGTGCTGCTGATCCAGCGTCTGGAAGTGATGCTGGAGCGCCGGGTGGTGCGCGTGGCCGTGGGGATCCGCGTGGGCGGCGATTCCGTCAGGCAACTTTGATCTCCCGCTTCGAGTACTCGTACGCGCCTTCGTTCACGATCGGCGTCTCCGCGAAATTATCCGCCGGCGGCGGCGACTCGAGCTTCCATTCCAGGCCGGTCGCGAGCCACGGATTGGCGCCCGCCTCCTCGCCCTTCCAGAGCGAGTACAGCAGGTAGATCGCGATGAGCGAGTAGCCGACGGCGAGAATCGATGCACCCGCCGACGAGAGCACGTTGAGCACCTGGAACTCGTCCGGATAGACGTGGTAGCGCCGCGGCATCCCGAGGTAGCCGAGGATGAACTGCGGGCCGAACGTCAGGTTGAACCCCACGAAGACGAGGAGCGCCGCGAAGGTCGCCATGGCGTTCGAGTACATGCGTCCCGTCATCTTCGGCCACCAGTAGTGCAGCCCCGCGAAGAACCCCATGATGGCGCCGCCCACCATGATGTAGTGGAAGTGGGCGACGACGAAGTAGGTGTCGTGGAGGTGCACGTCGAGGCCGAGCGACGCAAGGAAGAGCCCCGTCAGCCCGCCCACCAGGAAGAGACCGAGGAAGCCGAACACCCACATCAGGGGCGCCCGCCACCAGATCGCGCCCTTGTACAGCGTCGCCGTCCAATTGAACGTCTTGACGGCCGACGGAATCGCCACCGCGAAGGAGAGGAACGAGAAGACCATCGCCGAGTACGGCGAGATGCCCGACACGAACAGGTGATGGGCCCAGACGAGGAACCCGAACACCGCGATCGCCAGGCTCGAGAACGCGACGAACGAATAGCCGAAGACGTTCTTCCGCGAGAAGCAGGCGATCACCTCGCTGATGGCGCCCATCGGCGGCAGGATCATGATGTAGACCGCCGGATGCGAGTAGAACCAGAAGAGGTGCTGGAAGAGCACCGGGTCTCCGCCGAGGCGCGGATCGAAGATGCCGAAGCCGAACGCGCGCTCGAGCGCCAGCATACCGACCGTAATCGCGATGACCGGCGTGGCCAGAATCATCACGAGGCTGGTCGCGTAGATCGCCCAGACGAACAGCGGCAGCCGGAACCACGTCATCCCGGGCGCGCGCATCCGGTGGATCGTGACCATGAAATTGAGGCCGGTCAGGATCGAGGAAAAGCCCGTAATGAACACGCCGAGGCCGGTCAGCATCACGTTCGATGCCGACGCGTTGGAGCTGTAGGGGGTGTAGAACGTCCAGCCTGTGTCGACGCCCCCGAACACCATCGCCGCCACCGTGAAGAGGAAACCCGTCACGAAGACGTACCAGCTCATCAGATTGAGCGTCGGGAACGCGACATCCTTGGCGCCGATCATCAGCGGCATCGCGAAGTTGCCGAGCACCGCGGGCACGACCGGCACGAGCACGAAGAACACCATGAACACGCCGTGCATGGTGAAGAGCCGGTTGTAGGTGTCGGCCGACACGAAGTCGCCCTGGGGCGTGGTCAGCTCGATGCGGACGCCGGCGGCCATGATGCTGCCGAGAAAGAACGCCAGCGCGACGACGACGAGATACATCACGCCGATCCGCTTGTGGTCCCTCGTGAGCAGCCACGAGGCCACGGTCGTCCTCACGTTCAGATAGTTGACGCGCGGCAGCACGGTCGTCGTCATGATGGTCCTACCTCGGAGGGGCCTGCGCCGCGGCCGGCGCCGGCGCCGCGACGGGCATGGCCGCCGGCTGCCCGGTCGCTGGCTGCGACTTGATGTACTCAATCAGGCTCATCAGCCCTTCCTCGTTCACCTGGCCCTGAAACGTCGGCATCACCGGCTGGTAGCCGGCGACGAGCCGGGCCTGCGGCGTCAGCACGGACTCGCGGATGTACGTATCGTCGATGGTAACCGTCTGCCCGTTGGCGAGCGTCTCCTGCGCGCCGTACTTCCCGGCAAGCGCGGGGCCGCGTCCCGTGCCGTCCGGCAGATGGCAGCTCGCGCAGCCGAGCTGCTGGAACAACTGCTCGCCGCGCGCCTGCATCGACATCGCGCCGCCGCCGCTCAGCCACGTCTGGTACTCGTTCGGCTCCATGACGACCACGCGGCCGATCATCCCCGAGTGCTTCGTGCCGCAGTACTCGGCGCAGAACAGATGGTACTCGCCGACGCGCGTCGGCGTGAACCAGATGGAGCTGTAGCGCCCGGGGATCGCGTCGGCCTTGACGCGAAACGCGGGGATATACAACGCGTGCAGGACGTCCTCGGAGGTGAAGACCACCCTGACCGGACGGCCGAGCGGCACGTGCAGCTCGTTGATCTCGCTCTGTCCCTCGACGTGCTGGAAGCGCCACATCCACCGCTTGCCGGTCGAATAGATGTCGAGCGTCTGGTCGGGGGCCCGGACGAGATGGAAGAAGACGACCGTCGCCCACCCGAAGATCGCCATCGAGATGAAGAACGGGATGATCGACCAGCCGAGCTCCAGCGGAATGGATCCCGTGATCGGCGCGCCGACGCGCTCGCCGGTGCGGTCGCGGTACTTGACCGCGAAAATGACAACCGCGATGACCACCAGGATCGCGAAGAACGCCGTGACGGCGGTCACGAAGAAATACAGGTTGTCCACCTCGGGGGCGAGGTTGGAGGCCTGCTCGGGGAACAGCGGAATGCCAGACAACATATCTACTGGTTCGTCCGAACCGATCGGATGCTAGTCACAACAAGCCTTCCCGCGCGAACGTGCTTCGACAACGACATTTCCCTCAGGCGCGCCCCAGCGGCGGCGCGTGCGACTCGCGCAAGCGCATCACCACGATATACGCCCCGATGAAGAGGACCGTCATCACGCCACCCAGACGGATGAGATTCATCACCAGCAGTCCGTACCGGCCGCTCTCGGGGTCGTAGTGGAAGCAATAGAGGAACAGCTCATCGATCAGCGTGCCGACGCGACCCTCGCCCGACTCGACGAGCGCCAGCCGCAGCTCCTTCGGTGAGTACTCGACGCCGTAGAAGTACCGCGACAGCCGGCCCTCGGGCGTCGCGACGAGGATGCCGCTGACGTGGGCGTACTGCCCCGTCCGCTCGTCCCACCGGTACGAGAAGCCGGCGGCCGACGTCACGCGGCGGATCGTCGCCTCGTCGCCGGTGAGCAGGTGCCAGGCGCGTGCGTCGCCTTCGGGCCACTTGTCGAGGTGCTCGCGCTTCTTGGCCGCGGCGATCTCCGGCGTGTCGCGCGGATCGAAGCTGATCAGCACGACGTCGAACTCCTCCCCGGCGGCAAAGGGCAGCGCCTTCGCGGCGCTCGACAGACCGTTCATCACCTGCGAGCAGAGCATCGGGCACGAGTAGTAGACGAACGCCAGCACGACCGGCCGTTCGCCGAAGAACTCCCGCAGCGCCACCTGGCGGCCGGTCTCGTCGCGGAACATCGCGTCGAGCGGCAGCGGCTCGTTCAGCCGCTGCTTGAAGGTCACCTCGCGCAGCTGCTCGGGCACTTCGGTCGACGGCGTGCCCTGACGCTGCTGCTGCCCGTAGTACCCGCTCGGAAACCCCGGCTGGGCGCTTGCGGTCGTCAAGTCACAAGTCACAAAGCACAAGACGCACGTCACACACCACCACGCACGACGTACGAGTGCGCCTCCCCCTCCTTGTGACTTGTAACTTGTGACGTGTGACGTGTGCATTGCTACTGTCCCCGCCGCTCCATCGTCCGCCCGGAGCTGGCGTCGGCCGGCATCAGCCCCGGCGTCGGCGCCGGGCGAGCACCCGCGTCGGCGGCGGGAACCGACGTCAGAAGGCCGCGCTCGACGGTCAGCCGCATCGCCTCCTCGATCGGGATGTGCACGACGCCCGCCTCGCGATTCATCCAGCCGTAGCGCTCGAGCAGGCTCTGCTCGTCCATGCGGAACTGATACAGGTCGTTGCGCGGGAACTGCTGCAGCCGCGGCGCGGGAGGCAGCCGCTCCTCCTGCGCGACGGCCAGCGGGTACGGATGCTCCGTTTCGGTCGCCTGTCGGATGAGGAGCTCGTACATCGCCCCGAGGCCGAAGTGAATCACCACGGCGGACACCGCGAGCCAGACAAGGAACTTGACGATGACCCAGACGTTCGCGTCGGTGTGCTCGTAGGTCGAGCCGGGCGGCGTTTCCAGGTACTCGTCGTCCGGCGAGGTATGGGCTGCGTGTTCGTGCGCCATCAATGTCCCCCCGTACTTTGCAGCGATTCGCGGAGGTACGGGTCGGCAAACGCCAGCAGCGGCCGCTGCGCCAGCTGCGTGAAGAACATCCAGGCCCAGAGGCCGCCGATTGCGAGCGGAGCGGCCAGGTCGAGCCAGTGCACGAAGAAGTGCGACATGTGCTCGCCGGTCAGGAGGTGCAGGTTGGCACCGGACGCGGCATCGAACTCGGGCGCCACCAGCATGAACAGGTCGATATAGCGCACGACGAGGAGCGCCGCCGAGACCCAGACGAGCCGGTGCGGCGTCCGCTTCAGGTCGCGCGACAGCAGCAGCAGAAACGGCACCGCGAACTGGAAGACGACCAGGAAGAGCGCGAGGTACTGCCAGCCGCCGCTGATGCGGGTAATGAAGTACGGGATCTCCTCGACCAGATTGGCGGCGTACACGAGCATGTACTGCGAGAAGTTGAAGTACGCCCAGAGCATGACGAAGGCGAGCGACAGCTTGCCGAGGTCGTGGAAGTGGCTCGGCTTCAGGATCGTGTCCATCGGCGCCCGCCGGGCCAGAAACGTGCTCACCACGATCGTAAACGACAGCGCCGAGATGCCGTGGCCGCCGACGAAGATGAAGCCGAACAGCGTCGAGTACCAGTGCGGATTGATCGACATGATCCAGTCGATCGCGGCAAACGTGGCCGAGAACGTGTAGAAGACGAGACCGCCGCCCGCGAGGTATTGGATCTTCAGGTTGACGCGCATGTCGCCCTGGTCCTGCTGCCGCGACCAGCGCGTCAGCGTCCACGCGAGCAGGATCCAGCCGGCGAAGTACACGAACGCGCGCGCGAGGAAGAAGCCGGTATTGAGGTACACGGCCTTGTGCTGCAGCACCTCGTCCTGGGCGACGTGATCCGGGTGCGTCCACGGGAAGATCGATCCCATGCCGAGCACGACCGGCAGGAACAGGATCGCCAGGAGCGGCAGCGTGCGGCTCGACGCCTCGAACACGCGGCGGAAGACGCCCCAGGCGCCGCCCGAAAGGTGCTGGATCATCAGCAGGCCCATCGATCCCAGCGCGATGCCGAGGAACAGCAAGTACGCCGTCAGCCACGACCGGAAGAAGTGATCGCGGTCGACGAGAAACCCGATGGCGCAGCCGACGAGGCCGGCTATCCCGACCATGAGCGCGCGGGAGCGCGGCACGTCGATGTCAGCGGGCGGCGCGTACGCGGTGGTCATGTCGGCCATTACGGTGTCCCCGGCGCGGGTGCGGGTGCGTCGGGCTGCTGTCCCGGCGCCGGCGTCGGCACGAATTCCGGCGCCTTCTCGAGCTCGGGCCGGCGGTCGGCCGGCACGTCGTCCACCGTGGCACGCTGGCTGAACTGCAGGGCCCGGATGTATGCGGCAATCGCCCACCGATCTTCGACGGGCACCTGCGCCGCGTAATCCGACATCGCGCCGAATCCGTTCGTTTCCACGTTCACGTAGTACCCCACCGGCGCGTTGCGGAGCCGCTCCTGATGGAACGAGGGCGGCGCCCGGAAGCCGCGCTGCACGACCATCCCGTTTCCCTGCCCCGTGCGGCCGTGGCAGGGGGAACAGAAGACGTTGTAGCGCTCGCGGCCGCGCGCCATCATCTCGGCCGTCACCGGCATCGGAAACATGTCGGTGAGCTGGCCGTCGATCGTGCCCTGATAGAGGTGCTCGTCCTCCCGCAGTGTGCCGCGCGCGACGGTGTTGGCGACGACGCTCCGCGCGCTCCGGCCGTCGGCGAAGAACGCGCTCGCCTCGAGCGGCTCGTAGCGCGGCGCGTCGTGCATATCTTGCCTGCACGCTGCCGCGAAGCACGCCAACGCTACCCCGAACGCGTGCTTCGCCACACGTGCCGGCCAACTCCCGACCGCCAAATCCCAACTCCCAAGCCCTGACGCTCCCGATCGTCCCGTTTGGGAGTCGGAAGTTGGGAGTTGGGCGTTGAGTCGCGATAGCAGCCTAAGGCGCAACGTCGGTGACTCCTGTGGGATGCAGCCCTTCGAGAAACTTCGCCGTGGCATACCGCTCGAACTTCGGGTCCGTCGCCTCGATGACCAGGAAGAAGCGATCGCGCGACGCGCGGTCGAAGGCCGGCACGTTGAACACGGGGTGGTACGGCTGCGGCAGGCGGTTGAGCGCCCACATCCCGACGAAGCACGCGAGCGCCGCGCCGAGCACCGTCGTCTCGAACGTGACGGGGATGAAGTGCGGCCAGCTGTGGTACGGCCGGCCGCCGATGTTCATCGGGTACGCGATCGCCTGCGACCAGTACTCGAGCGAGTAGCCGGCAATGCCGCCGACGATGCCCCCGACGAGCGTGATGAGCGGCACCTTCGATCGGCGGAGGCCGAGCGCCTCGCTCAGCTGCTCGATCGGGAACGGCGAATAGGCGTCCATGTGGCGGTAGCCTTCGAGCCGCGCGCGCTCCGCTGCGCGGACGAGCGCACCCGGCGTCGCGAATTCGGCCAGCAGGCCGTAGGTCGTCGGTGAAGCCTCGGCGTGTGCCATCAGATCACCCGCGGTGCTCAGGCTGCAGCTTCGCGTCCGGCACGATCGTCCGCATCTCGAAGATCGCGATCGCCGGCAGGAAGCGGATGAACAGGAAGAAGAGCGCCAGGAACAGCCCGATCGTGCCGGTGAACATCCCGAAATCCCACCGCGTCGGCTGATACATGTCCCACGACGAGGGGAGGAAGTCGCGGTGGAGGCTCGTCACGATGATGATGAAGCGCTCGAGCCACATCCCCACGTTGACGAACAGCGACAGGATGAAGAGCAGCACGACGTTGTCGCGCACGCGGCGGAACCAGAAGAGCTGGATCATCGCGGCGTTGATCGCGATGAGCGACCAGTACAGCGGCGCGTACGGGCCGGTCATGCGGTTGTACATCATGTAGCCTTCGTACGGGTTCGCGCTGTACCAGGCGAAGAACGCCTCCTGGCCGTAGCCGTAGGCCACGATCATCCCGGTCACCAGCATGACCTTCGTCATGTTGTGGATGTGCCGCATCGTGATGAAGTCTTCGAGGCCGTAGAACTTCCGGAGCGGCACGGCCAGCGTCATCACCATCGCGAACCCGGAGTAGATCGCGCCGGCGACGAAGTACGGCGGGAAGATCGTCGCGTGCCATCCCGGCAGCACCGACACCGCGAAGTCGAAGCTCACCACCGAGTGCACGGAGAGCACGAGCGGCGTCGAGATGCCCGCGAGGAGCAGGTACGCCATCTCGTAGTTGTGCCAGTGGCGCGCCGAGCCGCGCCAGCCGAGCGACAGGACGCCGAAGATCACCTTGGTGACGCGCGCCTGCGCGCGGTCGCGGAGCGTCGCGAGGTCGGGCACGAGCCCGGTGAACCAGAACAGCAGCGAGACCGTGAAGTACGTCGTCACCGCGAAGACGTCCCAGATGAGCGGGCTGCGGAACTGCGGCCACAGGCCCATCGTGTTCGGATACGGCAGCAGCCAGTACGCCGCCAGCCAGGGACGCCCCGTGTGGAGGAGCGGGAACATCGCGGCGCACGCCACCGCAAACAGCGTCATCGCCTCCGCGAAGCGGTTGATCGAGGTGCGCCACTGCTGCCGGAAGAGCAGCAGAATCGCCGAAATCAGCGTTCCCGCGTGGCCGATGCCGATCCACCAGACGAAGTTGATGATGTCGAACGCCCAGCCGACCGGGACGTTGTTCCCCCAGATGCCGACACCGGTCAGCAGCAGGTTCCCGACCGTCACGTTGAAGATCATCAGGAAGAAGAACGCGATCGCGAAGCCGAGGAACCAGCCGACCGGCGTCCGCTTGGTCAGGACGATCTGGCTGATCTTGTCGGTGACCGTCTCGAAGGTGTGTCCCGGCGCGATCACGTCGGGCGTGACGCGCCCGGCCGGCACGCTCAGCCCCGGCAGATGATCTTCGACGTACTCGCGCTGGTCGGCCATCAGTGCGCTCCCTCGCTCTCAGCGGCCGGCCGCGCGGCCTCCAGCTCCATGTTCGGATTCCGCACGATCGCCATGTATGTCGTCCGCGGGCGCGTGTTCAGCTCGGCGAGCAGCGGGTAGTTCAGCGAGTTGGCCTTCAGCCGCGACACGCGGCTGTCCGGATCGTTGATGTTGCCGAAGACGATCGCCTGCGTCGGGCACGCCGCCTCGCACGCGGTCACGATCTCGCCGTCGCGGATCGCCCGGTCCTCCAGCTTGGCGGCCACGCGCGCGTGATTGATGCGCTGCACGCAATAGGTGCACTTCTCCATGACGCCGCGGCTCCGGACCGTGACGTCCGGATTCCGCTGCAGCCAGAGCGACGGCGTGTTCCAGTCCTGATACAGCAGGAAGTTGAAGCGCCGCACCTTGTACGGACAGTTGTTCGAGCAGTATCGCGTGCCGACGCAGCGGTTGTAGACCATGTCGTTCAAGCCTTCGCTGCTGTGGGTCGTGGCCGACACGGGGCAGACGACCTCGCACGGCGCCGCCTCGCACTGCTGGCACGGCATCGGCTGGTGATACGTGTCGGGATTCTCGAGATCGCCGGTGTAGTACCGGTCGACGCGCAGCCAGTGCATCTCGCGTCCGTTGAGAACCTGCGTCTTGCCGACGACCGGCACGTTGTTCTCGGCCTGGCAGGCGACGACGCACGCGTTGCAGCCGGTGCAGACGTTCTGATCGATCGCCATGCCCCACGCGTACCCTTCGTACTTGAAGTCGCCGTACATCGTGAGGCCGGCGATCGGCTGGTGCTCGAGCTTCGCCGCGAACTCGCGATCCTCGTCGTACTCGGCGAGCGTCGCCACGCGCACCAGATTCCGCCCTTCGAGCGACCAGTGATCCTGCGTCGACGCGAGCGGATAGGTGTCGCCGGTCTTGACCAGCTCGACGCCGGTGAGCACGTCGAGCGCCATCGCCGTCCGCAGCGGATTGACGTTGAAGCCGATGCCGTTGCCGGCGCGCCCGGCCCGCGTCCGTCCGTAACCGAGGTGCAGCGTGAGCGTGTCAGCCGGCTGCCCGGGCGCGAGCCACACGGGAATCCGCACTGAACGATTGCCTTGCCGCAGCTCCACGACGTCGCCGCTGATCAAGGCCAGGCGGGCAGCGGTCGCCGGCGAAATCAGCGCCGCGTTGTCCCATGTCAGCTTCGTCAGCGACTTGGGCGTTTCCTGCAGCCACGCGTTGTTCGCAAAGCGACCGTCGAAGATGGTGGGGTCCGGGCGGAAGACGACCTCGAGCGCCGACCCGGACGCGGCCGGAGCGGCCGCCGCGGATGCGAAATCGCCCTGCAGCGAGACGGTCCGCGGCGTGAATGCCGTGTTGGGAATGAGGCCGTCGTGCAGCCAGCGGCGCCACTCGCGGTCGAACGGCGAGAGCGGCGGAAACGGGGCCGGCGCGATCGGACGCTGTTCGGGTGCGACTTGCGCGGCGCCAGTCGGTGTGGCACCGGCTGCGCCCGTCGGTGCAGGTGCCGCGCCACCTGCCGGTGGGGCGGGCACGGCTGGTGGCGGCGGGGCTGCCGGGGCCTCGAGCGACAGGCCGGTCGCCTTCGACCAGTACTCCCGCACGAGCTCGTACGCGGGCCGCTCGCCACGCTCACCGAGCGCGGAGACCACCTCGTGCGCCGACTTGCCGTTGTAGAGCGGCGCAATCAGCGGCTGCACGATCGTCGCCGTCCCGTCGTCGGCACGAACGTCGCTCCACGTTTCGAGGAAGTGCGTTTCGGGAATGTGCCAGTGGCAGAGCGCCGACGTTTCGTCCTCGTAGAGGCTCAGGTGCGCGCGGAATGGCACCTTGTCGAGCGCGGCGACAAAGTTCAGGTCGACAGGCGCGGTGTAGACCGGATTGCCGCCGAGAATCAGCAGGAATTCCACCGTTCCTGCGTTCATTTCGCCGACCAGCTCCTGGAGGCCGGCGAGCTGGTTCATCGGCTGCGGCTCCGCGGGCTGCGTGTAGACGACGGTCGCGCCGACGTTGCCGAGCACGTCGTTCATCGCGTGCGCGAGCGCGTGGACGATCGGTGGCTGACCGTCACCGGCAATCACGACGCTCTGCCCGCGGTTCCCCTGCAGATCCTTGACGAGCGGCGCAAGCCATGCCGTGGCCGCCTCGGGCAGCGGCGGCGCGGTCACGCCGGCCACGCCGAGCTGCGCGGCGACGGCGCGCGCAAACGCCTCCACCTGCGACGGGCGCAGCGGCAGCCGGTGATCGGCCTTCGTGCCGGTGTTGGTCGGCGTGCACTCGACGGCGTAGAACCGGTTCGCCTGCGCGAGATTCGCGTCGGCGCGGCGGCGGGAGGCAAAGGCGCGAGCGTTCCGGATGCCGGCCGCGCCGGTGCACAGGAAGTCCGCGTCAAGTGACAGGACGATCGTCGCCTTTTCCAGCGCGTACTGTGGGGCGACGTACTCGCCGAACGCGAGGCGGCTCCCTTCGCGCGCGTTGTGGCGGCCGACCGGTTCCCACTGTACCCACTTGGCGCGCGGGAACCGCATGAGGAACTCGCCAATCTGCGCCGCCAGCGTCGGCGAGGACACGGTCTCGGTGAGAATGCGCACGCCGGCGCCCTGGGTCGGCTGCTGCTTCGACACCATCGCCTGCGCCGCGCTCGCGAACGCGCTGAACGGCCGAATCTCGCCGAGATTCGTGAGCGTCTGCGACCGATCCGGGTCGTACAGACCGAGGATCGCCGCCTGCGCAAAGAGATCGGTGGCGCCGCGGCTCGAGGGATGCTCCGGATTGCCCTCGATCTTCGTCGGTCGTCCTTCGTGACTCTCGACCAGCAGCCCCATGCCGGTGCCGTTCATCGGCATCGCCGTCGCATAGAACAGCGGCTTGCCCGGCACCAGCTCTTCCGGCTGGCGGACGTAGGGGACGATCCCCTCGGTCGGCTGCCGGGTGCACGCGCTCACGCCGGCCAGCGCCAGCGACGCGCCCATCAACTTGAGGAAGTTGCGGCGACCTACCGGATCGAGCCACTCCGAGGCGTGCTGCGGGAACTCCCGATGCAGGAATTCCTTGAATTCCGGCGTCTCGGCGAGCGCCTCCAGACTGCGCCAGTAGGTGCGCCCCCGCGTGTTGTCCAGGCGCGCGCGCAGAGCGTCGATGTCGTAGCGTGGCGTCATGTGCGCGTCACCGATGACAGGTCGAGCAGCTCGTCAGACTTTGAATGCCGTATTCCTTCACGAGTTGCGGACCGATGACCGACTGCGGGACCGGCGGCCGATATCCCATCGTGAAGACCTGGTCCCGCGGGCGCACGAACTGTTCCGGCGCTCGGTGGCAGGCGAGGCACCACTCCATCAGCAGCGAGTTCTCCTGCAGCATCAGCGGCATCTCGTCGACGCGCCCGTGGCACGTCTCGCACCCCATCCCCTTCTTCACGTGAATGCTGTGATTGAAGTAGACGAAATCGGGCAGGTCGTGGACGCGGATCCAGCGCAGCGGTCGGTCCTCGCGGAAGCTGGCGCGCACGGGTTCGAGAATCGGCGCGTTCGACCAGATCTGCGAGTGGCAGTTCATGCAGGTCTTGGTCGGCGGAATGCCGGCAAACGACGAGGTCTCCACCGACGTATGACAGTACCGGCAGTCGATGCCATCGTCTCCGACGTGGTGCAGATGGCTGAACTGGAGCGGCTGCTCGACGAACTCCTGCGCGCGGGTCACGTACGACGAGCGACCGAGCACCATCAGGAGGCCGACCAGTCCGCCGCCGACGAGCAGCAGGCCGACAAGACTGGCGCGAGCGAGGGTATTGGCGCTGCGATGAAAGATCTGCGGCATCAGACGATGACGGTCGTGGCGCCCGCCTGGCGGGCGCGATCTCTATTGGGACGCCCTTCCCGCATGAAAGCTGGCCGCGCCGCTCCACCCCGCCGCGCACAAAGCGCGCGGGAGGGGCCCCGGGTTGTCGCGGCCAGCAATATCAGCGTCGCTGGGCTGTCGTTGGCCGTAGTTCATCAGTTGATTCACGCCCCGGCAATGCTCACTAGGAGGAGCAAAGGCGGCAACGGTGCAAGCGATCGACTTGTACCATGTTGTGAAAAAAGGATCAAGCTAAGCTCGCCCCACGGAATTAGAATTACCAAGCCAAACCGCGAGATTCTATGCGCAAATGGGAATTGCTTCCACGTGGTAATGTGAACGCGCACTGAGGCGGACGAATGAGCGACCGTAAGTACCGGCAGCGCGGCTACCAGGACGACGAGCGCGATCGCCAGCCGAAACCGTCCGGCCGGCCCGCGCCCGAACCGGGCGCGCCCGCCGCCACGCGACGAATCTCGCGCGACGCGCCGCGTCCGGTCAACATGCCCGGCTTCCGCGAAGTCGTGCGCTGCGCGCAGTGCGGCGCCTCCATCGCCGACGACGTCGGGTTCGAGAGCCGGTGCCCGCGGTGCGGCGCCGAGCTCCATAGCTGCGCGCAGTGCACCTATTTCGATCCCGGCGTCCGCTTCGAGTGCATGCAGCCGGTCCCCGCGCGTGTTTCGCCCAAAAACGCGAAGAACGCGTGTACGTTGTACGCGCCGCGGACCACCGTCGAGCGCGAGACGACAACGCCGCGCGCGGACGACGCCCGCAAGGCATTCGACGACCTGTTCAAACTCTAGGAGGACTTCCGTGCGCAAGGCCGCTACCGTTTCCGCTCTAGTCCTGCTCCTTTTCACGCCGCTTGTCGCCCAGCAGCAGGGGCTCACCGACGCGATGGTCAAGTCCGCGGCCGTCGAGGTGCCGCGGCTGGTCGAGCTCCTCGGCCTGAAGCCGGGAGCGACGATTGCCGACGTCGGCGCCGGCTTCGGCGCGTGGACGGTGACGTTCGGCAAGTGGACCGGGCCGTCGGGCCGAGTCTACGCGACCGACATCGGCGAGAAGCAGCTCGCCTTCCTGCGCGAGTACACGAAGAAGGAAGGGCTGACCAACGTGACCGTGCTGGCCGGCGCGCCCGATTCGACGAACCTGCCGGCCGGCTGCTGCGACGCGATTCTGATCCGCGACGCCTACCACCACCTGACCCAGCCCCAGGGCATCCTCAGGAGCATGGCGGCGGCGCTCAAGCCGGGCGGCCGGCTCGCGGTCATCGATTTTCCGCCGCGGCCGAACACGGAAGTGCCGGAGGGCGTGCCGGCCAATCGCCGCGGCCACGGCGTGCCGCCGGACGTCGTCGTCGAGGAAGCGAAGGCCGCGGGGTTCGCCACCGTCAGCATGAACCAGCAGTGGTCGGCGCAGAGCCAGCCGGCAGATCTGTTCCTGATCGTGTTCCGGAAGAGCTAGTCGCCGCCAAACGTCAGGCGAATGCCGACCCGCGCCGTCAACGGCAGCGCGGGAAACCCAAAGACCGCGTCGTACTCCTGATCGAGAAGATTCTCGAGGCTCGCGTACGTCTCCAGATACGGATGGAGGCGAATCGAGCCGCTGGCGTCGACCTTCTGATACCCGCCCGCCAGGCCGCGGTTCGGCAGCAGCAGCGAGTTTCCGAAGAACTGATCGCTCAGAAACGTGCTGTCATCGCGCGCGCCCGAGAAGTAGCCGGTGGCGGCGACGTGGCCGCGCTGGCGCGTATAGATGGCCGAGAGAGAACCGGAGTGCGTCGGCCGGCGGAACGGCCGTTCCCCGACGAGCGGCGAGAATGCGCCGATCGGAACGCCCGGGAACGCCGGATTGAACGATGCGCTGGCGCTGAACGCCTCCGTCACCTCGGCATTGAGGTAGGTGTAGGAACCGCTGACGCGCAGCGATGGCATGACCGCGGCCTCCAGCGATGCCTCGATCCCCTGTGCGCGGTACGACTGCGAATTGACGTAGGCGCCGAACGGCGTCGCGGCGGCGACGTCCGGCGGGACGCCGGCCCGCGGCAGCGTCGCCCTGCTGAGAAACTCAATCAGGTCGGTAAACGTGTTGCGGAAGTACGCGACCCGGGCCCGGGCACGCCCGCCTGCCAGTCCCTGTTCCACACCGATGTCGACGCTGCGGCTGCGCTCGGGACCGATCGGCGTCACGGCGGCACCGGCGGGTGTCCCTTTGACCAGCGCGTACAGCGACGATCGTTCCTGAAACACGTTCGGCGCCTTGATTCCGGTGCCGGCGTTCACGACCAGCTTCGTGTCGCCAAGAGGCCGCAACGATGGTTGTCGCAGATACGAGGCGATCGAGATCCGCGGCGTGGCGGCTTCGCCGAACGCCGCGTTGTGCTCGACGCCAAGCCCGGCACTCACGTGATGCCGCGACATGAGTGCGCCGCGCACCTCGACGAAGGCTCCGCCATTCTTCCGCGTCGCCGTCGGATCGCCGTCCGGATCGTCGTACCCCCGCTCGCGTTCGACGCGCCCGCCGCCCGAGATCGACCACGTCGGCGTCACCTGGTAGGTCGTCTCGCCGGCAACCGCGACACGCGTGGTCCGCTGCGCGAACACCGAGGGATACGTGCCGAAGTAGTCCAGAATCGCGCGGCCGCTGACCGTATAGCCATTGGCACCCCGCAGCGTGACCGGCCGGCCGATGTAGTTGTCGAAGAACGGCTCGCCCGTTGGCGACGGGTTGGTGTACTCGAGCGTCTGGTCCAGCCCGCCGACACGCAGCGTCGCCTGCCAGAGATCCGTCATTTGTGACTGTGCCGTCGCACCCGCGTAGGTGCGGGCGGCTTCCTGCCGCGAATCGTCCGGGGTGCCGTAGAGGCGGATTCCGTTCGGGCTCTCCAAACGCGTGTCGCCATGCCGGACCGTGGCGCTCAGATCGGTGCTCCCGCCAAGGGCGACGCCAAATCGACCGGCATACGTGCCGTTGCGATATGCGTTGTTCGGCACGTCGTTGTCGGTCTGGAAGCGCGAGTACGTCGAATAGTAGTCGAACCGCTTCGCGGTGCCGCCGATGCCGGCGTCGGTGGCAAAGGTGCCGAGGTTGCCGCCGTCGGCGGAGTAGGTGACCTCGGGGACGCGCGTACGCCCGCGCCGCGTCGTCATCGCAATCACGCCGGCAAGGGCGTCGCTCCCGTACATCACGCTGTTGGTCTGCCTGAGCACCTCGACGCGGTCGATGCCGGCGATCGACAGTTGTCCCAGATCGGTGAAGCCGCCGATCTCGTTGGCCGGCACGCCGTCGACGAGGACCTTGTTGAAGTTGCCGTTGCCACCGCGGATGAACATCGAGGCCGTTCCGCCGCGCGCGCCAGTCTGCGCCACCTGCGATCCCGGTACGAGCCGCAGCGCGTCGAGCACGTCCGGCTTCCTCATTGCCTCGAGCATCGCCGCATCGATGACGGTCACCGGCGCTCCGGTCTGCGACTGCGGAACATCCGCGGCCGCGGCAGTGACGACGACCGCCTGCCGCAGCGGCCCGACGTGCAGCGTCACGTCGACGACCTGACGTGCCCCGCCGCGGACGAACACGGGCTCCGAGGTGAACGCCTCGAAGCCGGGCGTCGTGACGACGACCTGGTACCGACCTTCGGCGAGCATCTCGACGCGATACGCGCCATCAGTGTCGGTTGCGGTCTCGCCTGCACGCTGTCCGTCCGTCACCACGGTCACCGTCGCGGCGGGTACGCGCGCGCCCAGCGCATCGAGCACGATGCCGCCGACCGAACCCGTCTGCTGAGCCATTACGCCGGCGGGCGAGAGAATCAGGACCTGCAGGAAGAGCACGCGGTCGAGGCGGACGCGAGTCATGGCGCCAACGATTCTAGTGACTCGCGTCGCGTCCGGCCCCTGAAGAGTTCCTGAAATCTGTGTCAGAAGTGACGTCGACGCGCGCCCGAACGCGTCCGGCGAGCGCTACCGCCGCGGTCGACCCGCTTCGATTGGCGTGTCGGCATCGCGCCACACCGCGTCGAGCCGCGCCTTCACGGCAGCGGCATCCGCGGCCTTCCCCTGCTGCTCGAGACTTGCGAGGAGTCCCGAGAGCGACCAGCCGTTCTCGGGAAACTTCCGAAGATCGGCGCGGAATGCCGCCTCCGCCTCGCGCGCGCGTCCGACGGCGAGGAGCGCGGCCCCCTGGAGCTGCCGCGCAGGAATGGGCCAGTCGGGCGGCTCCATATACGTGAGCCCGTCTTCGAGCGCGACCGCCTGCGCAAAGTGCCTGGCGGCCGTTGCGGCCTGCCCTTCCCTGACGGCGATCTCGCCCTGCAGCACCTCGTGGGCGATGGCGACGATGCTCGACGCAGTGTTGACGCTCGAGACGTAGACCTGCCCGAGCGCGGCGTTCTGACGAATCGGCGTCAGCGCGGCGAGCTCCTGACGCGCCTCGCGGACGCGCCCGCCCGCCGCGTGCGCCATCCCTCGCGCCATGTGCCAGATCGCGCGCGTGAAGGGCAGGTCCTCGGGCGGCGCCGGTTCCGCGAGCACCTGATCCCAAAGGTGGAAGCGGACCATCATATAGAGCGGCGTCAGGGCGAAATGCTGCAGCATGCCGCCCATCGCCGGGTCGCGCCACATCTCGGGGTGCGCCAGGGACCGGGTCGTATTCGCCAGCTCCATCGCGCGGGCGCGGCGCCCTTGGAGCGCCGCGGATGTGGCGGCGAAATGCGGATTGTGCGGGTAGTAGCCCATCTGGTACACGGCATTGCCCGCAACCGCATCCCCTGCGAAGTACGCGTCGTCTGCCGCCTGCGCGCGCTCGTTCGCAACGGTGGCGTCGCGGTAGCGCCCCACGCGGAGGTAGATGTGGGCGGGCATGTGGACGAGGTGGCCGGCGCCGGGCACGAGCGCGGCGAGGCGATCGGCGTGGCGCTCGGCGCGGCCGGGCTTGTCGGACGCCTCGACGGCGTGGATGTACAGGTGGATGGCGCCCGGATGATCGGGATTCCGCGCGAGCACCGACTCGAGCGCGGCAAGCACGGCCCGCGTGAAGGCGTGAGGCTTCCCCTCCTTGTCCCAGGGGCGTACGCCACGCCCCAGTAGCACATCGCGCACGTCGGATCGAGCGCGGCGGCCTGGCGGAAGGACCGGATCGCCTCGGCATGGTTGAACGCATAGCTCAACGTCAGTCCCTGATCGAAGTACCGCTGCGCGTCCGGCGAGGACGTCGTGATCGCGTGATGATAGCTGCCGAGATTGTCGTACAGCGGCGCGCGTGCTGCCGGCTCGGGCGCCGGCTCGCGCGAGCAGGCCGCGACGGCCAGGATCGCGGCGAAGCAGACGGTCCTGAACATGCCCAGCATGGTACTTTGCCTCTTCCCCCGGTCGTGGTAGTCTCGCGCCCCTATGAAGCGTTTCACCCCGCCCGGCATCGTCCTCTTTCTGCTGTGTCTGATGTACCTGATCACATATGTCGACCGCGTGAACATTGCAACAGCCGCGGGCGACATCCAGCGGGAGCTGGGGCTGTCGGCCACCCAATACGGCCTGGTCTTTTCGGTCTTTGGGTACCCGTATCTGCTCTTTCAGGTGTTCGGGGGGTGGGTCGGGGATCGGTTCGGCCCGCGCAAGACGTTGTTCGTCTGCGGGCTGGTCTGGGCGGCGGCGACGATGCTCATGGGTCTGGCGGGCGGCCTGGTCAGCCTCGTCCTCCTGCGAATCCTGCTCGGCATCGGTGAGGGCGCCACGTTTCCGGTCGCCACGCGCGCCATGCAGAGTTGGACGCCCGCGGGCCGCCGGGGATTCGCGCAGGGGATTACCCATGCGTTCGCGCGCGCGGGGCTCGTGCTGACGCCGCCACTGGTCGCATGGCTCATTGCGTTGACGTCGTGGCGCGGCTCGTTCGTGGTTCTGGGCCTCGTGAGCCTCGTGTGGGTGATGGCCTGGGTCTGGTACTTCCGCGACGTCCCGGCGGAACACAAGGGCATGACGCCCGAAGTCCTCGAACGGCTGCCGAATCATGGCCGTCCCTCACACAAAGAACGGCCGAAGGTGCCGTGGGGACCGCTGACACGCCGCATCATGCCGGTGACGATCGTCTACTTCTGCTACGGCTGGACGCTCTGGCTGTACCTGAGTTGGCTGCCGCTGTTCTTCCGCAACGAGTACGGCTTCAACACCCGCGACTCGGCGTTCTTCGCCGCGGCGGTGTACCTGCCGGGTGTCGTCGGCAACCTCCTCGGCGGCGAGATCAGCGACCGCATCCTGCACCGGACCGGCGACCTCAAGAAAGCGCGCCGCAATCTGACCATGTTTGCGTTCCTGGCGTCGTTCACCTGCATGCTGCCGGTCTTCTTCACGGCGAACCTCACGGCGATTGTGCTGGCGCTCGGCGCGGCGTTCTTCTTCGCGGAGATGATCATCGGACCGATGTGGGCCGTTCCCATGGACATCGCCGGGAAGTACTCGGGAACCGCGAGTGGCTTGATGAACTCCGGATCGGCGACCGCAGCGATCCTCTCGCCGCTGGCCTTCGGCATCGTCGCCGACATGACGGGCAACTGGGTGCTCCCGTTTGCCGGATCGCTCGGGCTGCTGCTGCTCGGTGCGGCGCTCGCCCCGTTCATGCACCCGGAGCGGCCGTTCATCGATCCGCAGGTGACCGGCGACGCCGCGGCGCCGGCGTCCGCTCCCGCGCGGGCGTAGTACCGGAACCGTGATGGACCGCAGAGCGTTCGTTGCCGCTGCGGCCGCCGGGCTCGGCGCGCAGCTCGTGCAGGCGTCCGCGGACGCCAGTCCCCAGACCACGACGCGGTCCCTGCCACCCGACCCAGGCCTCTTTCCCGGCTTCCAGCCGCGGTGGGTCCGTACGCGCGGCGCGGATATCTTTCTCCGCCATGGCGGCAGCGGCCCGCCGCTGCTGCTGCTGCACGGCAACCCGCTCTCGCACACGTCCTGGCACAAGGTCGCCGGCGTTCTTGCCAAACGTTTCCACGTCGTCGCGACCGATCTCCGCGGCTATGGCGACAGCGTCGGTCCGTCCGAGGGCGGCGAGCACCACATCAACTATTCGTTTCGCGTGATGGCGCAGGACCAGGTCGACGTGATGGCGGCGCTCGGACACGACCGGTTCTTTCTCGCCGGCCACGACCGGGGCGCGAGAACGGCGCATCGGCTGGCGCTCGATCATCCCGACCGGGTGCGGAAGGTGGCGCTCCTCGACATCGTGCCGACGCGCTACGTCTGGGCGCATACGTCGCGCGAGTGGGCGCTCGGGTCGTGGCACTGGTCGTTCATGGCGCAGCCCGACGAGCTGTTCGAGCGCATGATGGCGGGCGTTCCCGCGCGCGACTACGTGCTGCGGCACCTGAGTCGTACCGGCAGGCCGTCGTTTTTCGACGAGCGTGCGCTCGGGGAATACGTCCGCTGCTTCACGCGCAAGACGATCCACGGCTCGTGCGAGGATTACCGGGCAGCCGCCACCATCGATCTCGAGCACGACGAAGCGGATGCCCGCGCGGGACGGAAGATCACCGCACCGGCGCTGGTTCTGTGGGGACGGCGTAGCGCCGTCGGACAGTTGTATGGCGACGTGCTGGCCATCTGGCGCGAAGCAGCGAGCGATGTCAGCGGAGGCCCCGTGGAGAGCGGGCACTATCCGCAGGAAGAAGTTCCGCAGGCGGTGCTCGAAGCGTTCGAGCGCTTCTTCGTGTAGGACGGATCAATGGCGCGCCGCGCTCGCCGCCGCCGGCGGGTGGCTCATTCGAACGACTCGAAGACCTTCTCCAGAGCCAATACGACCAGGCCAGTATCGACGCGCGGACGTACGATGTTCGCCGGCGGGCACATTTCGGCCAAATTTCGTGCTACTCCTCGGGCGGGAGCGGCTTCCCGAGCTCGATGTCGCGGCTTCGATCCCCGTCTCCCGCTCCAATCCTCCAACCAGTGGCGGCGCTTCGTGCAGCCGTATCTGCCGGCTTCCTCGGACCACCGATTACTGAAGTGCCGGCCACGGTGCCACTGCAACGGCGTCCCATTCGTGGCAGGTCCATGGTGCCCAACCCGCACCAAGTGGGTGTTCGTGACGGCTCCCTGGTCCGGAGGTGAAGCGGCAATGGTCATCCATTACTTTGGAAGGGCGTCCTTGTATTTTTCGCTGTCCTGATCGAACCGACAATCCCACTCGAACACTTCCGCGTCTCTATCGAGGACTCGATAGAGCGGCATGCTCATCTTCCATGGCCGTGTGAACACGTTGGGATCATCGATGGTCGCCTCGTACTGAATATGATCGCGGTCGATCGGCGAATAGCGTTCGACCACATGCAACTGCGCGCTGTGAAAATTCCCGGCATGATCGAACCAGGTCCGTTCGTCCAGCTTCCGTACGTCGACGACCAGCGTATCGCCCTCCCAGCGACCGCGCGAGTCGCCCATCCAGAAATCTGGCCACCCGTCGAGCCAGTCCCGTGACTTGCCGGAGAGATCGACCGTCCGGACCGCTCGCGCAAACGCGTATCGGATGCCGATCATGTCGGGATTCTGGATGATCTCGAACGGGTAGGGCATATACGTGGCTCGCGGAACGCCGGGCAGCAGGCACTTGGCGAACGCGGGATCCTCGGTGGCCCGAAGCGCGAAGTTCCGTCTCTTCTGTTCGAGCGCCTCTGGCTTGTATGGAAGTTCGTTTCCTTCGACAACCCCTCGGCCGGGCGGCACACCCCGAAACGAAGCCAGCGACGAGGAGTGATCCTGGATGTCCCAGGCTGCGGTGTTCAGCGTCTGCCAGATCCCGCTGAAATCCGGCTTGCCGTCAACCGTTCGTGGCAGCAGGTTCGCGCCCGCGGTCCCATGTGCCGACGCTGCCGCTCCTGGCACCGAAGGGGTGATGTGAACGGTCGACAACGCGAAAAGGAGAACGCCGGCAACGGCGACGCCTGCGACGAGCAAGGGTGTGCCTGATCGTCTCATCGTGAGCGCCCCCTAAAAGCCGAAAATGTTTTGCAGCGAGTAATTGTTTTCGTGGCACGTCATCTCCGGTGCCAGCTCCTCGTCTTCGTCGGCCCGATAGAAGTAGCCGGCCGATGTGACGGGCCGGGTAAATGTCTTCGGGTCGTCGTAGATGAGGACGAACGTGACGAGCCTGTCGGAAACAACGGTAAAGCGCTCCGTGAGATGCAGCCGCTGACTGAACGGTGCAAATGTATTTCCTGCCCCGAAGTAGGCCCTGCCATCCAAGTTGGTGGTATCCACGATCAGGACATTGTCCTCCCAGTATCCTGTTGAATGACCGCCAAAGAAGCGCATGCTTGGACTGGGATGGGACCGTCCGTCAGTGTAGATGACGCGCGTGTGGTGATCGTCCTCGAAGAACAGCGCCACTTCGCCGGGGCGTTGCATGATGTGAACGCCGCCGCCCGCCCACGGTTGGGGCGGCGCGCAGCGGACGCTCAGCTCGAGATAGGCGAGCGACTTCGCCGGACAACACATCTTCTTCGCATAATCCAAGCGCCGAGCGCGCGCCTCGGGGGCGTACGGAAGCGTCCGGTTCGCCGGATCGATGATCCCGTGTGGCGGGCGAGGGTTCGGCAGGTACTTGGACCTCCGATCCGGCGCGGCCGTTCCGCCCGGACCGGCAGCAACCGGCCCCTCGCCGAAGCCCAAGGGCTCCGACAAGACACCGAACGATCTCAGCTCGCTATCTGGCGCATTGGCCTCGTTGAGCCCACCTCCAACCCGTATCCACGTTCCTCGCAGATCGGGCGTCCCATCGGGTAATCGTTTGACCGCACTCGGGAGCACTATGGGCAGCATGGCGATCGTGGCGATCAGGGTGGCCGGGCCGATGACGACAACGCGCCTGCTCACGCGTGCACCCCCGTGGTCGCCCCGCTACTTGAGCGATGAGGCCGCGAACAAATCCCTGCCATCGGGCAATCGAATCTGAAATGCGTTGCCGACCGGCCCACCCGCTCGCGCCCGAAAACCGCGGATCGTGACGGCAGTGCCGCGCTTGACATCGTTTCTCGACCAGCCGGCCCGCAACAGCGCGGTCGGGGATCCCATTTCCAATCGCCACGCCACGACCTACCGTCCGGCTCCTTGACGGCAACATGCAGCCACGCATGCGGATTCGTCCACTCCAGCTTCGTGATCTCGCCCGACAGCCTGATTGGCTTGGACTGATCGAACTCCGCCGAAAACGCGTGATGAGCGAGGGCTGCCGGAGGGGCGGGGCTCAGCAGAATCGGTGCGACAGCCACAGTAGCGCCGACTTGCACATGAATCTTGTAACCTCAGTTCGAGCCGTCGGCGCTTCGGCCGCGAGATCCATGGCCAGACTCGCAGCTCGGTGTGCGCGGTGCCAGTTCGAAGCGGTATCAGGGCCAGGCGAAGCTCCTGAGCTGCCCGACCATGTGTCGCGCGAGAAGGTCCCGGGCCTGCGGCTGGCATATGTGGCTGTGGCCGTGTGTCCTTCAGGGGGCGCGCGCGGCCACAGCAGCTTCGCTCGACGCGGCAGCGTCCAAGCGATACGGCCCGCCTTGAGCAACGCGCCTGCCAGGATGAACAGGGCGTCTTCCAAGGCGATCGCCGAATGGACCATCCCGCCGCGAGACCGAAGTCGCCGGGTACGCCGACAGACGTCGCGCTGATCGGAACAGGACGGTGCCGATCCTTAGAACGAGCCACTGCATGAATACCTGTCATTCTCGACGGGGAGCGGCCGGAGTCCGCAATGCGTACCGGAGCCAGCCGCCGATCTGCGGGTAGAGCGCACAATCGGACCTTCGAAAGTCGGAGCCACAGGTCGCATACGCGAGGAAGTTGACGGGCAGGTACAGATCGTCGGACGAGTTGGCGATTAGTGCGCTAACGATGCTTGGAAGCAGCGTCGCGGGAGGCGGCGGGTCGAGTCTGAGATCGAACGTCCAGGCGTCGGACGTGACCAGGTGAAAGAACGTCAGGTGGTCGTCAGCCCCCGTGCGCAGCGCCGAGAAATCCTCGATACCCTCATTCACCGCCGTCCCCCCCGCCACCGAGTACAGCCCGTCAGTAAACGACCACGGCTGATGATCGCCGTAGGCCAGCAGCACGAACGGGCGTCCCGTGCGCTTTTCGACGCGGGTCAGCTCCTCTGCCACGCGGGTGAACGCATCCGAGGTGGACCGGGCGCGTCGGAGGTATTCGTTCAAGGCACAGTTCTGGGCGAAGGAGGCCGCCGGCTCGAACGTGGTGATGAATTGGGCCGCGGCTGCAAAGTTACGGCACGGATGCGGACCGTGATTCTCGTTGGTGCCGATGTAGTAGAAAAACGGCCCGGCATCAGTGAACGCGCCCCGGTGGACGACCTGTTCGATCACATCGCGATCCACCAAAGCGTTCCAGTCGCTGGGCAGGCGCAGCTCCGGCCCTCCCATGAAGCGCTGGAACCCATAGGTCTTGAACGCGTTTTCGGTGTTGCTGAAGTGGCCGTCGACCGCTGAGTACGCGGCCGTGCGATAGCCCTTTCTCGCCAGGTACAGGACAAAGGTGTTTCTCGTAGTCGGCGCAACGTAGTGGTGCGTATAGAAGCCCTGGAAGCCGAAGATCCGTGAATCGACGCCCGTCAAGACCTCGAACTCGGTCACCCACGACCCGCCACCGACGACGTTCACCCGCAGGGGTCCCAGCGCCCTCGTGCGACTGCTGCGGGACCAGAGCGGCAAGTCGACGCGATCCAACAACCTGAGTGACACATTGGGGTCGAAGGTCGATTCAGCATGAAAGAAAACAATGTTCGGCAACAGCGGGCGGGTTGCTCCGAAACGCATCGGCACAATCGTGCGCGCGGCGCGAGTCACGTCGGCGCCGCCGGGGGGTGGCGCCGCGCCGCTTGGGACCTCGGCATCACCGGCGGCGTACGTGAACGCCACGTATTCCAGAACGCCGATTCTCCGGGACAAGGCACTCTGACTTTCCGGTGTCCACGATTCCAGCCACAGTTCGGGCTCGAGGGTCGTGAGGTTGGCTCGGACGAACTCGCCGTGCCGCACAAGGACCGTGCGCCCGGCGCCCAGAATCACAATCAGCACCGCCATGCTGACGGCTGCAGGTGCGCCGCCGTCGCGACTCCACGCACGCCACAGCCGGGGTCGACGATGGGCGCAGCGCCGTCGAAGGGCGAGTACGACGGCCAGTGTGATGGCACCGATCAGAATACCTCCAACCGCTGCCGCCTTCGCGAGAACGGGTCTCAGCCCCATCGCGCTCGCGGCAGCACCGGGTTCGGTGAGCGTCATCTGCAGATCGAGGAACGTGATCGGCAGGCCCACGGCCGCTATCTTGATCTCATTGACGTACCGCGTGCCCGCCAGGAGCACGAGCGTGAGAGGAACGCTTAGAACGGCCAGCCGCGCTGGGAGGAGTACCGCGAAGAGCAGGATGAGGATCGCGCCCGAATAGAATGCGCCCGCGCGAACACTGGCGCCGAGCGCTGCCTCGCTGGCGGTGCTCGCCGTCAGCGCGGCCCCTGCAGCCAAAATTGCGACAGCCTTCACCTGTGCTTCCGCGCCCTCGCGCGCGTCTCGAGGCACCGTGACGTGCAGCGCAGGTCTGCTGCCGGAT